>Ga0307511_10003885_pt1 | contig 15263 bp, 13 predicted proteins | sample 13_EM_MG_FD_200266 | JGI IMG/M metagenome (GOLD analysis project Ga0307511, IMG submission 200266) | Populus trichocarpa ectomycorrhiza microbial communities from riparian zone in the Pacific Northwest, United States - 13_EM | ecosystem: Host-associated > Plants > Roots > Unclassified | place... | reverse complement strand
CGCCGAGGGGTGGATCGATAGGGCGAGGAGGATGGGGGTGAAGGGAGAGGAGGGGTGGAAGGGGTTGATGGTGCAGGTGGAGTGGGGGCATGGAATGCTGTTTTGTAAGAGGACGGAGAAGAAGTGAGTAGTTTGGTAGCTTTTTAAAAGTCTGTCTTTTGCTAGTCTGTCTTTTTGTTTGGCTGGTGAATGGAGGATCCTAATATTTTGTATTTTGTATTTTGTATAATTTTTTTTTTAAAATTTTTTTTAAAATTTTTTTTGGTTTGTATATTGTTGATTTGTCTTTTGTTGGTCTATCTTTCTTAGTTTATCTTTTCTTGGTCTATCATTTCTTGGTCTGTCGAATAGACGATCTTTACTTCTAGATGATGTGTATTTTGTTATGAAATTACTAATAAAAACTGTCTGTACAAATAAATATAAGCAGGTAAACACCTGAATCAACCAGAAACTAGACTAGGTGTTACCCTGAACTTTTCTCCTCCTAAAGTTGGAAAAAAATGTTGATCAAGAATAGATAGGGACCAAACGCCCATGACAAAAACCATTTATTCAACGCATACTTAATCCCCAAGGTATAGTAATCGAATTTCCCTCCTGCTAAAAAAAAGTGTTTTTTCAATGAGAAGAAAAAACCAAATGCTGCATTTACAGTCTCGCAACAAAATCCCACAAACTGGTCCGCCAGCAAACCTAGTGGGCTTTTCTCGCTCGACTACTCATAAAAACCACTCCCCCCCACTGGAATACCCCGGAAGAGCACAACAAACCAAACAGACAAAATAGAAATAAAAACCTGCCCAGGACATTTAAAAAAAAAACAAAAAAAAAACAGGGTATCAGTCGCTCAGTTCAAAGGGTGACAATGATAATTTGAACAACTTTCAGGAAATCCACAGTCCTACTATTCCCACAAAAAGCATACCTGGTCCCAACGCCCACCAAATCCAGACTTCTTTCTCCAGGCCCGCATCCACTTCACCCATCTTCTTCCCTGCTCTCTCAACCATTCTCTCCATAACCCTGCTCCCAGTACCCGAGCCGCGGATGGTCTTCTTAATCCCGTCCGCATTACCACCACCGCTCCCAGCCTCAGAAGTGGTAGGATTCATCCTCGGCTTTGAATCAACTCTATACAGAGGATTCGCGGGCGCGCCATCCCAACGCCACAGATTCAATCTGTATGGGTTGATTTGTCCTAATGAAACTCTATACCCGTCTTCGACAATTTCCCATTGCTGCATGAACATTAGCTCCCCCCTCCCCATTGTTTAGCTTCCGGTGGAGGGTAAAGCATACATTAAACACCTCAGTAGCGTTGAACTTTGCATAAGCCGCCTTCTTGAAGGTGCATGGATCGCTCAGGAGTTGTCTGCCATCGGCCGCAATTGGGTGGAGAACGAGACTCCCGTTGGGAGGGAGGGTGTATGTCCCATGTTGGTAGTGGAGGAGGGCTTTAGGGCAGGAAGGCTTCGTTGCTGCCCATTGAGCGCAGGTCCAAGTCAGACCAGAAACTTCCAAACTCAGGATGTGGATACTAGACAACGTACGATTGGATATCGTGATGTAAATAGCCTCTTCGAAATACCCGTCGTCGGTGAATGAGTACGAGGACCCGGTGAGTTTAGGCTCGATCAATCGGTCTGATGTGGTGTTATAGAAATCCTATATTTTTTATATATAGAACAAATTCAATTAGCAAACATTCAGCATCTAGGGCAGTGAGTGAGGAGAAGGAACATACTGGACCGGTAAAGACAGCCCAGGACTTTGAGGTCCATGTCCCGGTGAGGGAAGTGATGTTTGCTGCTGTTGTCCGGCGAGGGTAGAGGAGGAGGCTAAGGAGGGTGAGAAGGAGGAATGTTTGTCGGGGGGTAAGGATTGTTGGTGGATACATCGTGAAGCTCCCCGACTAGCCTCTCTCCCTTCTTGATAGAGAAAGATGGATTGGTGATGATTGTGAAAGAGATTTGAACGTTGTACGTTGATCTGTTCAAGATGGTCCTCAGAACAAACTTTGGGGGGACAAACTGTAATTGTAGAGATACTTCTATCTCCTAGCCTCCTGACCACCTGACTTATCTTTACCACTACAATAGGAGAGATCATGAAGCTATCAAGCTGTATCAGCAGCCAAAGTCATTACCGTCTTACAATTTGCTACATGTAATATACAAACACCAAAAACACTTTGACAAGTTTTTTTTGCTTCCCCCCCGTCCAGGTTTTCCACCATGTCGACTCTTCATAAAAAAAGGCTGCGACTAAATTTGATGAATTCGCATCCGAATTTGCAACTACCTCTTTAGGCAATAACTATTGCCAAGAACGCGGTTTTGGCATTTCTGTTTTTTGCCCGAGTTGAGGGTAAGCACAAAAATCCAAAATACCCACTTCAATATACCTGGGAAGTTGCTTACTGGCAGAACTACATTCACAATTGTACCTAATAGCAGCGTGTAGGCCTACGCAAAAGTAACAAAGCTTTTTAAAGGTACTATGTGCCTCCTTAAATATAAATGCATGACTATCACGCGTAGGTTCATATGTATTCAGTTAATTTTCATATCGAGAGGCTAAAAACCCAAGGTTAGAAATTTCTCTTAAATCCTTATGATCCATATGGCGCGCAGGCATTCTCCCAGCGACCTCGTATTTAAGAACAACGAAATAAACTTTTAATCATTCTTGAGATTCCCCTTTTGCAGTCTTATTCGCTTGCTTGTGAGCTCCAAACTCAAGTCAAAGGCTATCAGGTATGCATGAATGAGGGGGGATATTTCATTACTAAAGCTCTACAGATATTGAAAAACTAGTCTAGTTGACCTATTGAATAACACCCAAGCCGGCTCTACTGGCATTGTAAGCGACCAAGAAAATATCGCCTACCCCTGCCGATGCCCTCCTCTAACTTCTCTATCCATCTACTTCCGCTAAATCAGATGCCATAACCAAACTAGCGGCACCGCAGACTTGTGTATAAGCCCAACTCCAAAGTGTATGAATGATATCGGAATGTAAACCAAGTGATGTACGCGCGAGTCCATGAACGAACAGAACCAAAGACTAGAGTAGAGAAAACGACATAAAAATGGAAAAACCATGCTACAAAGTGTAGAATGGTTTAGGTGATATTGGTAACCAGGAAGGAAAGGCTATCCCTACCTACCCAGGTATCTTCTATAAGCCCTCCCCATCAGCCCCCCAGCCCCCGGTAGCACATGCTATTGTCCCTGCGCTACGGCCCCCACCCAGAGAAGGGAGCTCTGAGAGCTCGGCTGCCAATCCAATCAAGCCCCACCTCTATCCATAGGTATCCACATCATACCATACCCACCTAATCCCCCCTCTCGATCCAATCCAAACTACTCATCTCGGTTAGCCTCGACAACGCCCTCGCAAATGCAAACTTCTCCTCATCACCCGTAAAAATACTGCTATTCTTCAGTGTCTTCATATCCATCCCCAAATCATCCATCAAGCTCCTCATCGCCGAGTCAAGTTCTCCACCCATAGTGTCATCGATCTTTGCTGCAACGTCTTCATTAGAGGTGAATAATTCCGTGGGTTTGGCGGCGAGTGTTAAGACGAGCTTAGCCTGTGGAGCGAAGTTCTCATGTTAGTAATTTTTTTTGAGGGGGAGGGGAATATTATAAAGATAACGATTTTGAAAAAAAAATACATGTTATATAGGCTCAGCAGCAGCGTATGCATGATAAGGCTGGATGTGGATTTATTGCCCTGCAAGTAAACCGGGGAAGATAACGCATCCAAGCCGTCCCCGCAGCACCCAATCCCATCTCAGCCGCACATCCGAGAGAGCAAGGCTGTAACACTCAACGAAGGAGAAAATAAAGCTATATGAAATCCCAACTTACTTTACTTTCATAAACCGCATCAATAAATGTAATAAACCGTCTCGCCAGATCCCTCGTCTTATAATCCATCGTCGGTACATCAGTTACCACGATTGCCTTGTACCTCCGGCATAGCTCAAGATAATCGGCTGCGCTTGATGGACTTCCGCACAGCTCCCCGAATGTGAATTTCGCTGCCTTCCCACTCGCTAGCGGAACCTTAAGATCTCGGCCCCATATTTTGTGCGATGTCGGATGTGGTGGGTCCTTGGGATCCCCGAAATGTGAGAACCACCTATTGGCATGGGTGGCGGCTTCTGGGCCAAGTGGATACCGATAGACGTTGGCGGGAGGACGTGCCACCCTGCGATAATCAGTTGGAGAATCAAGGTTTACCACTCGGAGGCATTCCTTTAGTAGCTCAATACACGGGATGAAAGATGCCCTCTGAACGCCATTTCGATATAGATCATTTGGATGTCGGTTGGAGGTAGCGACCATTACAACTCCATGAGACATCAACGATTCCAAGAGCCTAAGAAAAATCTTATGTTAGGATCACCAGTCCCTTGCAGGATGCACAGGAATAACACCACATCACCCCACCTTCTTAGAATCATTGCATCAGCCACATCGGTGCACTGAAATTCGTCAAAGCACAACACACTCCCTGCCTCGGCCAACTCTGCTCCCACAAGTGGAATAGCATCAAAATCGCTTCCATGCTTCATCTTCATCGTATGTAACCTCTTATGGACATCCTGCATGAAGTGGTGAAAGTGTATTCGGGTCTTGGAAATGATATTTGGTGGGAGGGTTTGGTATAACATGTCCATCAGCATCGTCTTGCCGGATCCAACATCTCCATAGAGGTATAAGCCTTGAGGAACCATTTCCGGGAGCTGTGTCTTTGGAGGAGGCTCAGGTTTGCGTCCTAATAGACGATCAACCTAACAAGGTACCGATGTTAGAACATACGATATCAACACTTCATGCCTAATGATGCACGTACAATGCTAAGCTTCGGCGGTAGCACAGCGGAAAGCCCCAGATCCGGGTGAACAACCCTCGGGGCTTGATAGGTCTTAAGCTCGTCATATAAATCCTGCAGAACTTGAACTATGTCTGTTGGAGCATGAGAAAACCAATTTTGTGCCCCACATTGCGTAGATAAACCCACCTCGCTGGTGTTCGTCATCCTTTAGCCTGCCATTAGCTACCCATTGGTCGTACTGTTCTATTGGGCCATCTGGTGTCTTCCCCGGCAGCTCTATACATCCTCAGTCATTAGCACCACCGCCAACGAAGGTTGAATTATAAGATCGCATGAGAACTCAAACCATCAATGTCATCCTCCACCGAGCTTTCTAGTGCCTGACTGAGGCCCGAATAACCTCGAGCTTTAACTGTATATGGTCTGACTGATGCTGTTTTCCGTCCTGCTGGTATTAAATTCTGTTGCTGTATCACTTTGTACCTGCTTGCTAGGGTCCGAATCAGAGCTCTCGGCCCGTTGGTAGCGCTCCCCCAACGACTGCTGTAATAAATAGATCGACTACTCGCCAGCCGTTTGAGCAAGGGGTATTTCCACAAATATCGGGTCATCGTCAGTGCCCCTGAATCGCGCCTTAGCTTCTAACAATGAAGCTTCGTGATGCCAGAGGTCGAACACAAAGAATTAATGAATTCCACAGACGGCAAGCAGTAGGAGGTCGAGTGACCTGGGTTTTGTCTTGACAGGGAAGAGTCATGGTCACGGGGCCTGGCCAAAGGTAGTCGGTTATGGATAATGGTCTGTTTATCCGGCACGGAAAGCTGGAGCTCCATTGGCCAGTCTCGCTCTTACTTACCGTCCTTCGGCCTGAAAAACTACCGCAATTCGACGGTTTGCCGTTTAAATGAAACATACATACTCAATACGAGCTGATCGTGCATCAGTGCAGGATTTACATTCCGTATTGCACGCTCTGCATTGAAGCAACTTAAGGCTTCCAAGGTTACACTGCTGAAGAATGTTTAAATCCTCTTGGCAAATGCAACTGATAGCTGCTCGGATGAGATAAGATTGATCAGATAAATTGGCCTTTTGCCAAGATACAAGAGCCCCTAGTCGAAACGCCTCCGAAACTTAGCCTCCTACGAGACTACCGAAACTAAAGACGACTCCATGTATTTACATGTAAAAAGAAAAAAGAACAACCAGACTAAGATGACTCTAGAGTCCTATGACCAGGAACGCGAGAACATACTATATTCGGTGGCATTACGCCAGCAGGTATTTCATTGGGCCACGTTATTGCCACTGGTAACTGACTGCTCTCGAGCTCTAGAATAGTACCGCATAAGCCGAGAATGAAGACCCCGTGCTTTCCATACAAAATCTATTGCTACAGTAGAATAGCAGGGGGTCTTCATCCTCAATTTATGCGGTACATGAAAACCGGGGTCCGAGAACCAGTAGCGGTGATCTATGCGGAAAGGAAATGATCTGGATCACATTGGTGGCATTACCCTGAACCCACTTTCAACTGAGCATCTGGCAGTGTTACGACACAAGGGACAAAGAGCATGATAATGACAATGACGACAATTCATATTCTGGCTCTCATTATGGTAGATGGGTGGACTCTTAGAAAGTCATCTTCATTGTTCTGGTGGACTAATTCATTGCTGGGGCCGCAACCCTGCAAGTTCTTGTACCAGCCCAATCACTCAGCCCTCGCCCACCACTACTCCAAGTGCCCCTCTCTATACATATCAAGAGATACATGTAGAGACCTATGCCCCTTCCTACTGTGGATGATCTCCAGAAGCTATTGTTAGGGCGGTTAAGTGCCAGCAATAACTTGGCACTAGTACCACCGGTAGTCAACGATTTGTGTATGCAAGATAGCTGGCTGAAGAGATCCACTAAGGGAATGGCAAGTGAGGGACCCAAGCATGCAAAGTGAGTGGAGGTTCAAAAAGATGTTTAACTGTTGATAAGGGGCCATATGAGGTGTGTGCTCTGTGGGCAATTCTGGAGGCGCTGCTGTGCTAGATTTGATGTGTTTTTGGAGAAGAATATGGGAAGACTGAGGCTTGAATGAAGAATTGCATTGGTAATAAACGTATAAATTACCTTAGAGGGATTTGTTGTGCAGTTATTCCTTTTTGGGAGTGTTGCTTTTATCACATGGCCCTGACCGCAGGTACATAATATACATGAAAGGGGCAACTGTCCGCTGGCTACGATTAGAGCTTGGCTTATGAGAAGGGGCTTTTCTACCAGAGCTCAGTAAAGTTTATAACATCGGTGTAAAGGTAGTGATATAATACATATCAAATAGCATGACTTGAAATTGTTAACCGATTCAACGGACTGATACCTCCCAAGGATACGGCTGATGGTGAGGTTTGGGGTTGCACGAGTTGTCAGGTCGTGTAGCGTAGAAACATACTAGACTTTTTTCACCCATACAATTATTCCCACATGCACACTGATTTTAAGCTGCGTTCGTTCACCAGACTTACCCTTAACCCTAGTCTGGTTGTACCCTTACCGTGCCGAGTACCTACTCTGTTCTCGTTTCCAGTGTACAGTTAGCCCCGCTGGACGGCCAACCTCGAGGTTTTCCGTCCGTTATAGTTATAGCGAAGTTAGACACCCGATGGGGGTTAAATCTTGGAACAAGGGGTCACATAGTATCATAAAAGTGGAGTGCTAGGTAGTCCATGAATAGGCTAGTGACTACTATATTAGCCCTAGACAGAGCTACCTTCAACCCAGCTAGTCCGGTATAGCGAGGTGCATATATATGAGAGACAGGGGAAAACATCACTCCACAGTTCTGTCCAGTCCGAAATACATGCATTGTACATGTGCTGTCCGGTATAGCAGGAGGAGTTTTGCTGATACAGGAACTTCAGGTTATCAGAACCAGTACCGGTAGTGCGTCTGGTATAGCAAGGGATCCGGTAGAGGGGGGTCCGGTATAGCGGGGGCTAACTGTACTTACAGTATCATGCCCGTCCACTGGCGTGACTGTATGCGAGAATACAGAACGCAAATATATTAATAGGAATTGCTCTTGTGCCCACTACTACCAACTACCGTAGAAGCTACATCAAGTACCTATGACCGCTACAATCCTGAAGGCTATAAATTTTTCTTAGTACTTGTTTGAATATTGAATATGGAGGGTTAGTCTGGGGGTTGCCTGTTGGAGCGGGCCCGTGGCAGGCTCTATGAGAGCGGCTTGTGCCAACCAGACTACCCTGGCAGCAACATCTCACACCAAGGGCCGCCAAGCGTCCAGCTAGTGCTCCAAGCGGCAATTTGCTGTAGCCGAGTGCAAGCGACGTTCTAGATCCCATGAATTTTATATGTCTCGATTTCATCACATCGCAATGTTCAGACACGCAGAGAAAGCAGATGGCCAATTTACATACAGAAGAGCAGAGGAGGGTGATCGACCCAGGGAGCAGGTTAGGCGGGACTGGAAGCTTCTACGCATCCGATGTACCGGATCATGAGCAATCGCTGCTTGTGGGGCTTTTTGCTCGTCTCTTGGGTGCAATTTTGACAGGCGCACATGGCGGCGCCCGTTGCTCCCGAAATAAAACACACCCCTTAATCAATCAATTTCCGCCTTCATTTCCTTTTTCTGGCTGGTGGCTGGCCCAAGAAAAATGCAGGCTGACCCCTGTACCGCCATGCCTAAACGAGTCGCTTGGATTGAGCCTGGCGAAAGAGCTGGCGAAAGGGCTGGTGAAAGAGCTGGTGAAAGAGCTGATGAAAGAGCTGGTGAAAAGGCTGGTGGAGAGCAGGTGGTGAAAGAGCAGGTGGTCTCTAGCTTGAACGGCGTGTCTCACCCACTGGTAGATCTCAGGGTTCACAGACGCAGGAAGACAGGAACCGTAAAAGACAGGAGGCAATTGCAACGCTGGAGGCACACAAGCGGTGATGTTGCTGCATCTCATGGGCAAAGTGCTTGGGTGGCAGAGTGATGCGCGGCGCAGCAATTTCCCTCCTCCACCCAAGCAGGTATCAGGTTACCCCTGGTCCCTGCAAGCTAGCTTTTCCATCTTACTATGCGTGTTCGATCTTGAGCTGCTGTTGTGCCCCAGCTTTTACCGCCATCTTTGCTCTGCCTCCCAAAGAGTACTCATTATTACCATAGTTACATACTACACACTCCTTTGACGCCCGCTGCTACTAGGCCCCTCACGCTCTTTCACTGTGCTTCCTCTGCACTCACGTTCCTTCACATCTTCTTTGTTTGCGACGGTATTGAGCCTCTACTACACACTCCAAATTCCTTCGTACGCTCGAAGTGAAGGCATAAGCTGTTTCAAGTTGACAGCGCAGTGTGGGAAGCATTCGGGTGTGTTTTCCCCCCCTCCCCCCCTTGTTTGCAAGCAGCCCAATTGCCTGGTGCAACACTATTGCCCTATGATACCACCGTTTACCTTTGTTGGAAGTATCACGACAAAGAAACATACTTACGTATGCCTCGGATGTACTTACAGGTTAGGGCTGTGCCAAGTTGAACGGTTACTATTCAGCACACGGCAACACCGTCGCAAGGTACTTCACCAGCATTCTGCCACCCTTTACATCCTTTACCAATGATCGCGTTCTCTTGTGGGCTAGATGTATTGGTGCTGCACTGGGGCCCGGCCCCGGACAGTTGAGAATATATTCTGACATCTCATCTCACAGGCATATCGGAACGCAAAGACTGGAGTTTCCCTGAACACGCTTTTTCAAGATTCAGTCACTCTTTCATTGAGCTTATTTAGCTAACTGTAACACTGCGGTCACCCGCTGTAAGTTCCGCTGCCCTTTACGATCGCTGCCTCCCCCAATTTTCTGAGATGTTCCTCACATCGTCAACCATCTACAGACACACTCTTTTATACACACCCGGAATCAGGATAATCTATCGACAAACGACTTTACTGAAGTAGTCGCCTTTCCCTTGGCTACAGTCCTCACTGGTATCAGAAGTAGTTGGGAGCTTTCATAAGGATGAAGGCGACATGGATCGTCTTCACTTTGGTGCTGCCACTGCTATCTTTACCTCTGCAAGTAGTGGCCGATTCAGCAGCAGTACCCGCGGCAGCACCGCTCGCCCCCGGCCCAAATTATTCAGTGAAATTTGTTAAGCGAGAGCGTAATGAGACAAGTACCAACCTTTCAAATGAAAGGACAACTAGTGGACTGGACGATGTGTTATCCGCGATATCTGATATTCTATTTCCGCCGCAGCAGACTGTCACAGCGAACCCGCCGGTGGTAATCACTCCAGGCACAGGAAATGGGGAAACTACTGGAACTCTGACTACAGGCGGGGAGCAAGGTACACCAAAGCCAGGCGAGACGACCACAGAAGAAAGAAGGACAGGCACTACTGCCGAAGAAGTTACCACGACCCTCACACCCAAAGATGATACCACGACATATGAAAGAACCACAAGTCCCACGACACAGGAGGTAATCACGACTACTACTACAGGGAAGGGCACAACAACTACGCCAGTGGAGGATACCACTAACCCGACGAACAATGAAGAGACAACTCCCAAGCCGGAGGAGCCCACAACTCCCAAGCCGGAGGAGACCACAAATCCCAGGCCAGAGGAAACCACCACTCCTACGACGAAGGAAACCTCAACAACAACGTCAAATGAAGCCATGGCAGGCACCACGACCGAGGATGGAGCTACTACAGCCGTGACAGAGGAAACAACTCCGACTCCAACTCCTACCCCTAGGGACGAAATAATGACCGACACTACCGATGAAGTAACCTGTAAGTGATGCCTTTTCAGGGCAGCTTGATGGTCGAGAACCATGACTAATAATATTTCAATAGCACCCACTGCTAAACCTCCATTGATTGGTATTTCGATCGATCTACCTGGGAGCAATAAAACCACCGAGAGCCCGACTACTTCTCCTACTAAGACTCTTGCCACACCCACTGTTGGTGAGACGAACACCCCTTCAGGCAATGGGACTTCAGATGAAACCACAGTTCAAGACACCACAGTTGCTACCGCCACTCCAACCACCACTCGGACCGCTGTAGTAGAGGAAACCACAACTCCTACGGAACGGCCAACCGATATAACCACACCTACAACGGAGGAAGTGGGAACATCTACCACCAAGCCACTCATTGACTTGCCAATTACGCTGTTTCCAGGAGATAACACTACTACTACGCCCACTACTGATGTTTTGGCCCCTGAGGCAACTTCGGCAATTCATGAAACCGCTACGGGCGTTGTAAGAGACCCTAATGCAACGGTTACCACTGAGGCTCCTAAGATCGAGACTATGACAACCGACGACAGCGTTATAATCATCCTGCCAACTCTTTTACCTGGCGATAATGACACTACGGCTACAGAGGCTCCTACCACTGAGGCTCCTAGAACTGGGACTACAACAACCGACGGCGGTATAATAATCTTGCCAACTCTTTTACCTGGGGGTAATGACACCACGGCTACAGAGGCTCCTACCACTGAGGCTCCTAGAACTGGGACTACAACAACCGACGGCGGTATAATAATCTTGCCAACTCTTTTACCTGGGGGTAATGACACCACGGCTACAGAGACTCCTACCACTGAAGCTCCTAGAACCGGAACTACGACAGCGGACGATGGCGGTATAATCATCTTGCCAACTATTTTGCCTGGTGGTAATGACACCACGGCTACAGAGACTCCTACCACCGAGGCTCCTAGAACCGGGCCTACGACAACCGACGACGGTATAATCATTCTGCCAACTCTTTTACCTGGCGGTAATGACACCACAGAGACCGAGGCCCCTAGAACCGGGTCTACGACAACCGACGGCGGTATAATCATTCTGCCAACTCTTTTACCCGGCGGTAATGACACCACAGAGGTTCCTACCACCGAGGCCCCTAGAACTGGTTCTACGACAACCGACGGCGGTATAATCATTCTGCCAACTCTTTTACCCGGCGGTAATGACACCACAGAGGTTCCTACCACCGAGGCCCCTAGAACTGGTTCTACGACAACCGACGGTGGTATAATCATCCTACCAACTCTTTTACCTGAGGGTAATGACACCACTACAATTACAGAGGCTCCTACCACTGAGACTACAGGGGTTGCTACTACTGACGGTATTAACATTCCACTCCCAACTCTCGAGCTTGGTAACACGACTACAACTACCGATGCAACAACTTATATTCCTACCACTACCACTTCGAGCACTCAAATTACCGACCTACCAACAGGAGGCAATGGAACAGCTACCACGACCGATTTGGTAACTGATTCGACAACAACAACCCTACCACCTGGTGGGAATGGGACAACCACAACAACGGAACTTCCTGGTAATGGCACCATCACAACTGAGCCCCCTACCAGCACGCCTACTAGCATCACCACTAGTATTACTGGGGGTCACGGAAATGGAACCGATACGACCATGCCTACAAGTTCCGGCACCAAAACCGAGAAGCCAAAGGAGACTACGACAAAGGAAACAACCACTAGCCGCCCTACTGTATCATCAACCACTACAACGACCCAGGAGGATACTGCGACCTGGGTTCCGACTTCTCTGTTGGTCGAGATCACAAAAACGACGCAAACTGCTCAATATGGTACATCAACTACTACGACAACGACTGAGACCCAGCTTCCATCCAATCTTCCCGGGGTCATCATCCCGGATCTAGGTGTGCCTTCACCTCCACAAGGGGCAACTTTGATCCGAATTGGGTTTGATTCTGGCTACAACTATCCATTTGTATCGATGCATCCTATTGCTGTGGCTCAAATTTTCAAGTTCCTTCCAAAAGGAATATCTTATGGTCTTGGGTGTCCGGTTCAGAATGTCACAATGCACAGCCTGCAGCCATATGATTCCAGAGACACTGTAGGTTTCATCAGGACTCTCGCGTATTTGTTTATCCCAATGGACCTAGTCGACAAGCTCCAAGTGGATCTACTGTCTCCCAACTCCAGGCTCTACCAGAACGAGGAAAAGGCCGTTTATCAGTTGGTTGACATGATCGATCCCTCAATCCCACTTCTAGCAAGTGTTCAACTAGATGGTAATCCAGTCTTTGGAGGTAGCGATAACACATGGACTGGTAATGGAGGGAATGACAAAGGGAATTACGACAATGGCAGCAATAATAATGGGGATGATGGTTCTCTACTTGGAGGTGCTGATGAGGGTACGGGAGGTTCCGGTCCTGTTATGGGCAAGAGTGTTGGTATCGGTGTTGGTGTAGTTTTGGGCGCTGCTGTGTATGGTGCTGCGATGTTCTTCGTTGCCCGCAGGTATAGGAAGAGAAGGCTCCGCCACGGCCGCGCTAGCTCAATTAGCAGGAGTCTCTCCCCTGGTAGTAACCCTACGGGTGCATTGATGGGTGGCGCAGTCATGTCAGGTGCGAATGTGGAAAAGAGGGGAAGCAATGGTAGTGGGGGAAGGACAAGCGCCAGAGGCCAGACAATCTCGGGGCCAATGCAGGCTGAAAATTCCTTGGGCTGGAACTAGAAAGCATGCTTAATTGATCTGATCCATTTCCTGATCCGACACATTTTAACACAAAATTCTTTTGGCGAGCCAAAGATATCGATAATATATTCCTACAAACAACTTCATCTTCGCCAATATGTCTTAACCACACTTTTTAGGGGGGGCAAAATTCACTGGACTGCCTAATTTCTTTCATGTACTAAGCCAATTCAAACTTTCTCCGTCCAGTTAATTGAGCCCGTCCATTCCGTTTTGCACTGCATGCAGTGCATGATCCATCTGTTTCAGTACCAGTTTGTGGCGTTGCTTTGGACCCGATTTATTGATATGGGAACCCATTTCGCCTTTTTTACCGGAGATGGCGGTCAAATCAACTTGGGAAATTGATTGTATGAAGCTTATAGACTGGAGTGTACCCTGGGAGGGGATGATAGAGAAAGTGCCAAAGAGGTGGTGTAGGTTTATTAGTATGTTATCTTAATTCTTCTTTTCTTTTTGTCCGTTGTACTTCAACATTGGGAGTTTTTTGGTATTGGCTTTATTTATGTGGACGATTCCGCAGTTGGTGAACTCTTGCGGCTTGAATTGTAAAACTTTCTTCTACTTATGTATACCCCTTTTCTAAACCTCCTTATCTTGGAATATACTTAACCTGGTCGGTTGCCTGACACCCTTTTTTTTTTTTTTTTTTTGGTTTTTGTTTTTCTTTCCCTTCAGATAAAATTCTCGTATATCACCAAGAATCGGGGGAACTGAAGGAGATCGAAATGTGAGGAAGGGGGGTTTGGGTAGTGGGGTAGTGATGATTGCTATATAGCAACGGTCGATGTTTGAATTAATGTGAGGAATTAATTGAGTTTGATCACACTTGCGTGTTTACGTTTGTGTTGATTGCGCTGTTGTGGAAGTCCTCATCTGGTAGCAGCATTTGTGTATGTGTGCTGACCTGCGTGTGCATGTGCATGTTACGTTATATACTATATTACACAGCTGACCGGCCGGCTGTTGGTATCCTGATATTTGTAAATTACTGGAATATGGCTGACCACACATGTATTACCACTTTATGAAAGTGAAGGGGGGTATGTTTACCCAGCATATTAATGAGAGCACCGACCCGGAAGGCGAGTGGGAGCTAGACTACAGCTCTGGTCTCGGCGCAATAGCAATTAAGAGCCTAGGGGCTCCTTAGTTTCAAACTCTTAAGGTTTTCTATGAGTACATCTATATGCTCCCATCTGGGAGTTCCCGGAAGCTTCACCTTGTAAATATTTAAGATAGTAGAAGAAGTAGCTTGGCAGCCAGAGGTTGGAAGCTATCGAGCCTTGCAAACAAGGTTACTAAACTCAAGATGGCCCATATTTCTATTTATAGTTTCTTAGACTGTTTAATTTCCGATGATGATGATGAAATTTCTTGCTTTGAAAGCATGGGGGGAATTGAGTGGAGATTACCTAACCGTACCCGTTACCCTCAACTCAAATCAAAAAAAATGTAAATAACCATTGGACGGGAAGCGTAATTCCCCCCCCCGCCAGACTAAAATCCCCCAGGCTCATGTGTGACACATGTGGGGGGGGGAGGGGGGGGAAAGCTTAAGGCAAGGTGCCACGCCGTAATCATATGGCCAAATATACTTTTTTATATATATAATCGGGTATAGTTCCGAAGGGACCTAGAGGAAGATACATATATATATATATATATATATATACAACTCCGGGTGAAAAAATATGTATTTATTTTTTATTACAGAGACAGTAGGTACGCCCTAATGCATGATGCATCGGAGATGCCAACCGGGGAGAGCGCTCGAGGTTAGGTTTTAAATATAAATGTCTACGGCCGAGAGTTTCTTTCCCCCCCCCACT
>Ga0307511_10003884_pt1 | contig 15266 bp, 17 predicted proteins | sample 13_EM_MG_FD_200266 | JGI IMG/M metagenome (GOLD analysis project Ga0307511, IMG submission 200266) | Populus trichocarpa ectomycorrhiza microbial communities from riparian zone in the Pacific Northwest, United States - 13_EM | ecosystem: Host-associated > Plants > Roots > Unclassified | place... | reverse complement strand
TTATTTTTTATTTTTTATTATTTTTTATCGATAATAAAATGTGTTTTTGAAAAGAAAATAATATGATATTGAAAAGTAAAATAAGATTTGCTTATAAAAATATTGTGTTTATAATTTCTTTTTGATATAAATGAAATTTTAATATTAATTTGTGAATGATTAAAAGAAGAAATAAAGCAGAAATAAGAACAAATATAATCTCAATTTTATATGTAAATGTGTTTGATAATGTAGTATGGGGTGCTTTTTAAAAATACATTTTAATTAAAAATATATCAAAATAATATTTATTATTATTATTTTTTAAAATTTAAATTGAAAAGTACATGAATAATCAATTTGATATTTTTAAATGAAAAAAATTATTAAATATTTTGAAAAATAGAAATTACAAGAAACATGTATTAAAGTTATTTCGGGAGTATTTGAGAGTGTGACAGTGGTTGCTTTTCAAAATATTTTTTATTTGAAAATGCATCAAAATAATATATTTTTATTTTTTTTAAAATTAATTTTGATATCAATATATCAAAACAATTCTAAATTATAAAATATATTAATTTTTTTTTTATATAAAATACCATTTAAAATATAATTTCAAACGCAGCTTTGTAACAGTATTGAGCTTGAATTTTAACTAAAAAGCTAAGGACATTATAAATTTTGTTTATAACATGGTAAGTACACGTATAGTTTTTTCACCGGAGTAGATAAAAGGGAAGCCAAGGTGAGGCTGAGAGTTGTAACGGACGGCAAGCCAAGCGGGGTCGTTAGATTAAAAAGTAACCGGTTGACCCGGTAAAATAAAATAAATAAAATATCTTAATACATAAATAAACAAAAGAAAGACAAGAAAAAAGATAATAAAAAGACAGGAGCAGGCACTTATACACAACACTAGACAGAGAGACATACGGAGACAGGCAGCCAGCTAATAAGCCCACAGCAAGAGAAAGCAAAGGCAGATTCATAGATGGCGTGTTGAGTGGTGCGAAGAGTTCCACATTAATCCTTTCTCTTCATTTCCTTTTCATTCACAGATCCATTTCTCTCTATCTATCTATGTTTTCCTTTTGAAGAAAAGAAAGTAGGGAGTGAATTGATTTTGAGAGAAAGAAAGAAGTTAGGAAAAGATGGAAGCGAATGCTGGTATGGTTGCTGGGTCTTATAGGAGGAATGAGTTGGTTCGGATTCGACATGATTCCGATAGTGGGGTTTGTCTTCTTTTCTTTTCTTTTTTGGGTTTGATTTGATTTGGTTGCATTTCTGTGTGTTTGTGTGGATCTGAGTGTTGAGTTTTGTGAGAGTAATTTTTTTCTGGTAGGTTTTTGTATTTCAGCAATGTTTTGTTGTGTTGACTGACAGTGACTAGATCTAGTTGTTAGTGTTTGTGAATATGAGTGTTCAGTTTGATCTTGATTGCTTGATTTCTTTTAAGAAGATTTGGCCCTTTTTTTTATTCTTAATATTACATTTTCCTTAAGCCAGGATCATAGTATCTCGCATCAGTGAGATTTTTAACTTGTTTTTCTAGCCATGTGATAAATGAGATCCATCTATATCAATCAATGAAAGCTGATGTTTTATAATTATTTATTTCTGAGCTGAATTAAACTTGATAAAGTGACAATTGCAATCGTTTGGCTTCAGAGGATGCATGTTCTTTCTGTTTGGGATCTCTCTTAAATGCGTTAAGCAATATCAGGTTACTTACGTGATGTAAAATGTTAGAGGGGGCAGCGATTCCATAGTCTAATATGTCAAGAAGAAAGAATTCACGTTTACTTTTCTTGATTTCCTTTTATTTAAGAAGTAAAAGCACTCTGAATTGATCTCACGTCCTTTATTTTGTGGAATGTGTGGCTTGCATTGTGTCTTGCTGTGGACTTGATTGCTACTTTTAATGTGCCAGTAAAATTCCAACATTGCAGGCTGTTAGGGTCCGAAGTTAGGAAATCTCTGATTGAATACAGTTGTAGAATGCGATTTTTTTTTGATGTGGCACGTGAAACGATATATTTGTTTTCTGTATTCTAATCACTGCGTTTTTTTAATGGAATTCTGCAGCCCAAACCCCTCAAAAATTTGAATGGACAAACATGTCAAATTTGTGGGGATAATGTTGGAGTTACAGAAAATGGTGACATCTTTGTTGCATGCAATGAGTGTGCTTTCCCAGTTTGCCGTCCTTGTTACGAGTATGAGCGAAAAGATGGGACTCAGTCTTGCCCCCAGTGCAAGACTAGGTATCGAAGGCACAAAGGTTAGCTTGTTTCTTCATTGTTCTTTTGGGTTCTTTTCTGTTGTGTAGTCATTTTGTGATGTATCAACAAATGGGGTTTTATTGGTATTTCAGGGAGTCCTCGAGTGGATGGAGATGAGGATGAAGACGGCGTTGATGATCTGGAGAATGAGTTCAATTATGCCCAAGGCATTGGCAATGCAAAGCATCAGTGGCAGGGTGATGATATAGAACTTTCTTCATCCTCTAGACATGAATCTCAACCAATTCCCCTTCTCACAAATGGGCAGCCGGTATGCAGAGCTATCAATTTAGGGTTCATTTACATGCGCATGTTGGGTACTGCAAAATAGATCGAAAAACAATATATGCTTCTAGTGACCCGCATTATTTTGTACGTCCTTGTGAAATTTTGAACCTTTTCAAGCCCTCACTATTGATGCTTTGATTATTTTTAAGCCTCATCATATATGTTCGCAGTGCAAGACCACAATGCCAAGCGCTGCTTGATTAGTCTGTAAAGTATTTCAAAAACTCTTGGCTTTGTTATATACTGTCTCATCAATCTACTTGTATTACAATTACAAACTTTGTACTTGAGAGCTTCCAGTTTCTTTAAAGTCAGGGGTCTTTCTGGTTTTCTTACCTAGAGATGTAATTGAAACTGAAACTTCCACTAATTCAACAAGTCCCCCCCCCCTCTCTGGAAAAGAGAATTCATCGGGCTTGTTTCCTGTTTAGAAGCTAGCCAGCTGTAGATATTTAAAAATTCTTCTCTTCTTGGTGCATTATCAAGTGAACAACGTGAATGTTAGGTGTTATGATTTTGCAATATTTTGCTTATATGGATGTTATTTTCAGGTTTCTGGTGAAATCCCCTGTGCTACACCTGACAATCAATCTGTACGAACTACATCTGGTCCTTTGGGCCCTGCAGAAAGGAACGTTCACTCATCTCCTTACATTGATCCAAGGCAGCCAGGTAGTCAAGCAACGGAGTTCGAGCATTTATAATCCTTTCTATTGTTTGTATGGCTTTGAGTTAATCATTTTTCCTATTGTTACAGTTCATGTTAGAATTGTGGATCCATCAAAGGACTTGAATTCTTATGGCCTTGGTAATGTTGACTGGAAGGAGAGGGTTGAAGGTTGGAAGCTCAAACAGGACAAAAATATGATGCAGATGACCAACAGATACTCTGAAGGAAAGGGGGACATGGAAGGTACTGGTTCGAATGGAGATGAACTTCAAATGTGAGTTTTCCTTCTTAAAGATTTAGGTTGCATCATTCTATCTTCTGGAAGCATATTACTTGCAATCTCTTATATTGAAGCATGGATTAGCTTTCAGATTCTATTAAAAGGATGGACCAATCTCCTTAACGCACTCAATTAACCATTTTGTGTCTGCATTTCTTTTCCTGCGTCACAGGGCTGATGATGCTCGACAACCTATGAGTCGTGTGGTGCCCATCTCTTCATCTTACCTGACTCCATATCGTGTTGTAATCATTCTGCGGCTTATTATTTTGGGATTCTTCTTACAATATCGTGTTACTCACCCAGTGAAAGATGCATATGGATTGTGGTTGACATCCGTTATCTGTGAAATTTGGTTTGCCTTGTCCTGGCTTTTGGATCAATTTCCAAAATGGATGCCTATCAATCGTGAGACCTATCTTGACAGGCTAGCATTGAGGTAAGTTAAATACATTTTATCAGTCAATAGAGTTTAGTGATGGAGTAATGGCTCTTATTGCTTGGCTAACTGCACTCTATATCTTGCAGATATGATCGCGAAGGAGAACCATCTCAGTTAGCCCCTATTGACATCTTTGTTAGTACCGTGGATCCCATGAAAGAACCTCCTCTTGTAACAGCAAACACTGTGTTGTCCATACTTGCTGTTGATTACCCTGTCGACAAAGTATCATGCTATGTTTCAGATGATGGTTCAGCAATGTTGACATTTGAAGCCCTTTCTGAAACTGCGGAGTTTGCAAGGAAGTGGGTGCCTTTCTGCAAGAAGCACAGTATTGAGCCTAGGGCCCCTGAGTTTTATTTTGCCCAAAAGATTGATTATCTGAAGGACAAGATACAGCCTTCTTTTGTCAAAGAGCGCCGAGCAATGAAGGTGAGTCAAGAAAAACAGCATGCCTTTTGCACAAACTTTTGGTGCATTTCGCATGGATTAAGTGGGTTCTTGTGTTTTTTTTACTTTTTTTCAACATTATACACGAGCATGAGCATAACTATGTGTCACAGAGAGAATATGAAGAATTCAAGGTGCGAATCAATGCTCTTGTTGCCAAAGCTCAGAAGATGCCTGAAGAAGGTTGGACGATGCAGGATGGAACTCCATGGCCTGGAAATAATCCCAGGGATCACCCAGGAATGATCCAGGTATTACCATCCTTCCTACATGTATCCATAATCATGCCTGCTTTTCCTTCTCTTTACCCTACACTTTACCCTTTCTTCCATATGGTGGAGAGCAGGTGTTTTTGGGTCACAGTGGGGGGCTTGACACAGATGGAAATGAGCTACCTCGACTTGTATATGTTTCCCGTGAAAAGAGACCTGGATTCCAGCATCACAAGAAAGCCGGAGCAATGAATGCATTGGTTTGTCATCTTAATTTCTTGTAGAATTTCACCCTTTGTTTCAATTTCTCAAATTCATTGCCATTCATCACAGATCATGGTACTATATGGGTGCTGCTTTTCATGCATATTAAAGGACAGTTGCTTATTTATTTTTCCTTAATTATACGGAAGTTGGCACTTATGTGTACACCATGGTTTGGTTCAAGATGATTGATTTCCTGAACTTAGACGCCTGCACCACAATTATCTGCTAAACATCAACATGTCCTCTGACTTGGTCTTTCTGTTATGCAGATTCGAGTTTCAGCTGTACTGACCAATGGTGCTTATCTTCTGAATGTCGATTGTGATCACTACTTCAATAACAGTAAAGCTCTCAAGGAAGCCATGTGTTTCATGATGGACCCTGCCTATGGAAAGAAGACGTGCTATGTACAGTTCCCACAACGTTTTGATGGCATTGACTTGCACGATCGATATGCCAATCGCAATATCGTTTTCTTCGATGTATGTTTTAGTTGATTTATCATCAATCTGAAAAATGTTCCTTTCTGTGTATTATTGCTATGGATGGCTCAACTTTTCTCATTGTATCTTGCAGATCAACTTGAAAGGTTTGGATGGCATCCAGGGGCCTGTGTATGTCGGAACTGGTTGTTGTTTTAACAGGCAAGCACTATATGGTTACGATCCAGTTTTGACCGAGGAAGATTTGGAACCAAACATTATTGTAAAGAGTTGTTGTGGCTCAAGAAAGAAGGGAAGGGGTGGTCATAAGAAATATATTGACAAGAAGAGGGCAATGAAAAGAACTGAATCCACTGTCCCCATTTTCAATATGGAAGACATTGAGGAGGGTGTTGAAGGTCGGTTTCTGCTAGAATTTATTTTTTTCTCACCTGTCCTTTTCGATTGAAGCCTTTTACCGGCCCTGCATCTCAGTAATTTGGTTTATGATGGAGCATGCTGGTCCTTGTATATGCATGGTCACTAGTGTTTTGATTACTTTTAACTTTGTTTATATATATATATATATATATATATACATACATACATACATATATTATTTACAGTATCGAAGGTTTCATTTTCCAATGCCAAAGTTACTGGCAATGATAAACTACAGAACACTCAGTTTGAGATTTATCATGATTTTGATAAAACACTGGTGGAATCTACAAATGATCAGAGAAAAGTTAATGTAGCATGTTTTTCTAACTGCATTCCTTCTCTTTTCAGGATATGATGATGAGAGGTCACTTCTTATGTCGCAGAAGAGTTTAGAAAAGCGTTTTGGTCAGTCACCAGTTTTTATTGCAGCTACCTTCCAGGAACAGGGAGGCATCCCACCGACAACCAACCCTGCAACTCTGTTGAAAGAAGCTATCCATGTTATTAGCTGTGGATATGAAGACAAAACTGAATGGGGCAAGGAGGTCAGTCTAGCTTTGTACTCAGTAGCAATACTTTAGTCCGATCATGTTTAATTTATACCTTAGCTAATCCTTTTCGTTTGCTGCCAGATTGGATGGATCTATGGTTCTGTTACTGAAGATATTTTGACTGGGTTCAAGATGCATGCTCGTGGCTGGATATCAATCTATTGCATGCCTCCTCGCCCAGCATTTAAGGGGTCTGCTCCTATCAATCTTTCTGATCGTTTGAACCAGGTTCTTCGGTGGGCCTTGGGATCTATTGAGATTTTGCTGAGCAGGCATTGCCCCATATGGTATGGATACAGTGGAAGACTAAAACTCTTGGAGAGGCTAGCATACATTAATACCATCGTTTACCCACTAACATCTCTTCCACTGCTTGCTTACTGTATACTTCCTGCCATTTGCCTTGTCACTGGAAAATTTATTATTCCTGAGGTAAGTGATGTTTCCATTTTGTTTGGTACTAGTTGATCATATGATTTAGATCTCAATTAACAAATCAATACGATTTCTTTTCAGATAAGTAACTACGCTGGCATGTGGTTCATTCTCCTTTTCATCTCCATCTTTGCTACTGGAATACTTGAGCTTAGATGGAGTGGAGTTGGTATTGAAGACTGGTGGAGGAATGAACAATTCTGGGTGATCGGTGGCACATCAGCTCATCTCTTTGCTGTCTTCCAAGGGCTTTTGAAAGTGCTTGCAGGTATTGATACCAACTTCACTGTCACTTCAAAAGCATCTGATGAGGATGGGGATTTTGCAGAGCTTTATGTGTTCAAATGGACATCTCTTCTCATCCCTCCAACCACTGTCATTCTACTGAACATGATGGGTATTGTGGCTGGTGTGTCCTTCGCCATAAACAGCGGGTACCAGTCATGGGGTCCGCTCTTTGGCAAGCTGTTCTTTGCTATTTGGGTCATTGCCCATTTGTATCCTTTCCTCAAGGGTTTGTTGGGTCGACAAAATCGTACACCAACAATTGTCATCGTCTGGTCTATACTCCTTGCTTCCATATTCTCCTTGCTATGGGTGCGCATCGACCCCTTCACCTCAGGCACCACACAAACCGCCTCAAACGGTCAATGTGGCGTCAATTGCTAGATTGTTTCCTGAGACAAATGCCATCTCTCCTCAAAGCCTACCCTCGTGTATATAACAAGAAACCAAGGCACAGGACAGTATCAATTAATTTATGTAGAAGGGGTGAACCTTAAAGAGATGTACTTCTGGGAGGCGCTGAAGGAGAGGGACACATTAGAAGAAAAACCCTTTTATAGTATCATCTTTGTTGTCGTCACTACCACATGGTGTTTCTATCCATCCCTACATGAGCAGATGTTGCTGGACTTTTTATGTTTGTTCATGCCATTGTTGTGCAGTTTTGTGATGCTTTATTTTTTTGGTAAAAGTTTATAGAAACATTCATCCATTGTCTAGAAGTACTTGGCTTAAGAATTCTTTCCAAGTGTAAGAATGGTTATCATCGAGTTTCAATATATTACAGATCTTTGTCATTGCAAATTGGCCCTTGATTTTTGTTCTGCTGCAGCGCAAGTTCGAGGTTGCGTTGTATTTTCGAATTGCTTTGTTCGGTCACCCACTGACCTTTTGGAAAGATGTTAAAACCGTGTTTTTTAAAAGTTTTATCTTTTTATTTAATTTTTTTTTGTTTTTAATGTTTTTAAATATAATTTTAAATAAAAAATAATCACAAATATCTGCCAAGTAATCAATCATGCAAGTAACAAATGATGATGGTTTGTCATTTTGACTATTTTTGTTTTGTTGATATTTGTGCTAGTTTGCGCGTATTTCGATTAATTTCACGGGTCATGAAGTTAACAATTATATAAGTTTTCAGTGACTATAAAACTTGTAAGACTCGAACTGTTAATTATTATTTGACCTTGTTGATGTAATAATTTCTATTTTTAACACATTTTAAAAATGTATTTTATTTAAAAATATATTAAATTAATTTTTTTTGAATATTGACATTTTATTAACCCCAGTATACTTGTTTAATTTAATCATTCGTATAATTATTAATCTAACCGTACTAAATAAGTTAATTAAAATTTTTTATAATTTAAAGTTTAATTTATATCATGTTTAAAGTTAAATAAAAAAATATTATCTTAGTAAAACACTTGATTAAATTTTAATTTTATTTTTAAAAATAAAATAATATTATTTTAATAAAATATTCGACTCCTTCAGTAAATTAACCTAGTTCAATTTTTCCCATTCAAAAAAAAAAGAGGTGACTGAAGAAGCCCAATTAAGGATGAGTGGGATGGGCGTGGGGCTAATTGTTTGAAACGACACCGTATCTAAATAACAAAATCGGAAAGCAAACCCCTAGTAAAAAGCAGGGTAGCAGGAGGAGGAGATGCTTGGGCTAAGGGTTTTTGAGTATTTATAACACAAAATCCCTCTCGCCCTCTCTCTCGCCTTCATCTAGAAATATAGCAGGCAGGAGATAGCTAGCTAGCTAGAAAGAGAGAGAGTGGAGGAGATTGGAAAGTAGGGTTTTTCTCTCTCTAAAAGAAAGAAAGAAAATAAAGAAGGAAAGCAGTGAGCAATGGAAGGAATCACAGAGGGTGTTACCAACTTAAACATCACAGCAGCAGCAGATTCAGGCAATAACAAGAAGAACCGAATCCAAGTTTCTAACACCAAAAAACCTCTTTTCTTCTACGTTAATCTCGCCAAGGTAACTTAAAGCATCCGAACCCAAACCCCCCTTAATGTTTCACTTCTCTTTTTTTTTTGGGATAAGCTAGATCTTTGTCTTTTATACGGGTTTAATGATCTATTTAGGGTTTTAAAGTTTAAGGGATTTGTTGCTATTATGGACACGGGTCCTGTTTTATTCTGTTTTCTTGCCCTTTTCTGTTTAGGTTTTTCTGTTCTTTTCTTTTTACGGGCTCTGTTTGGATGCTGGGAGAACTGTGGATGAGAAAACAAATGAAAAATGGAAGTTTGTGTATCTTATTATTGCGTTGAAGTTAATTAAAACATGGTTGTATCTTCTGAATTTGGTGGAGGGTTTTGTAATTCTTGGCTTCTTAGAGAAAGGGAAATGTTTTTAGTGACGTTATTGTATCTGTGGACTGTTCTGTTATTTAGCTATTTAATGGTTGATTTTTTTGCAGAGGTACATGCAACAGCACAATGAAGTGGAGCTCTCTGCTCTTGGGATGGGTATTGTTTCTTTATCCGCATGTTGATTTCATTTATTTATATATTTATTTCTCTTATACTTGGGATGCATTTTTTGCCTGTTGAAATTAGTAATCTGTGTTGCATTCCCTATCAAGTGCTGATTTAGCTAATTGTAAGTCAGGGGAGTTATTGCTCAACTTGGCTGGGAGTCTGATTTAAATATACACTATTCAATCACAAAACATAAGATGGAAGTGCGGTGCAATGTAGTCATACGACCTCTCTTTTTTCTGAAAACTTTGGTTACGGAAGAAAAGTATTTTGGTCCATATTTCTTGTTATTGTAGATTTTGAATATAATTTGATTTTTATGTTACATGTACAGCAATAGCCACTGTTGTTACCATTGCTGAGATCTTGAAGAATAATGGACTTGCTGTTGAGAAAAGTGAGATTTCTCTTCCTTTCTTATGTCTCCCTTTATGATTCAAGCTGATGTTGAGAGCTTGATCACTTATTATGTGTTGTGTGTATGCTTAGAGATCACGACATCCACAGTTGACATGAGGGAAGAAACAGGAGGGCGTCCTGTTCCGAAAGCTAAGGTAAATCATCGCATTGCCTTGTGTTGGGCAACATTTGTCAGACATGTTGTTAGGATATACTTGCGGTGGTATGCAGCGGATGGAATCCTCCCAAATAAAGATTTCACCAACTTTGGAATTTTTTCTGCACTGCTTTCTTTGGGAAACCTAGGATTTTTAGCATAAATGTGTTTTTAAAGTAACAAAAACTGCCACTGTGCATGCTAGCATGCATTTTTAGTTTTGTTTAAGAAGGGGCATGATCCCAGGTTCAAATTAGAAGATGGAGGATGCAACATTGATGGGGTTTTGCCATGGACTCTCTTTTAATGGATGCCTTATTTCACCAAGTACTACAGATACTAGGAGCTCATATTAATCCAGAGATGTAGCTTATGGTTAAAATTTATCCAATCCAGCTATACTGTGAGGCCTCTGCAGAATCGTCCCTGTGTGTGTATTCTTAGTATTTGTACCCGTCTGAGCTAGCTGCTCTTCACTCTTTTTTGTCAATAGCTAGTCATTTTTTGGATTTATTTCTTTTTCAAGAGTGAAAGACTGACAATCTGGATTCGTTGTCTTACAGATTGAAATATTGCTAGGCAAGACAGAAAAGTTTGATGAGTTGATGGCTGCCGCTGCTGCACAGGAAGCAGCAGATGCAGAGGAGCAGAGCTGAGCTTGAAATGATGAATTTAGCTTGTCCTCTTGAGTTCCTTTATTATGGACATATGTAACCCGCCTATCTTAGATTCGAACTATCAATGTTTAGTTGCTGTGATGATATTTCTCTTAGGAGATTTTGTAAAAACAATGCTTTCGCAAATTCAAAATTCAAATTTGTTTCCAAGTTCTTATATCGCCGATGGAGCATTCTCACGAGTCGCTCATGGAATGTTCGTTGCCATTCGTTCAACTAACGGGCCAGAAGGGTATGAAAATCTCAACTGAGAACTTGAAGATATGCCCCAATTCACAGCTCGTCTTAAATGTCAAACAACAATTCACTATGCAAATCTCGTTTCTCAAAGCAGGTTACCCAATTCCTAACTCGAAATCGTGTTTCAGTTGTAGAAAGAGGTGGAACTAGGTTAATCGACCAAGATTTCAGAGTAGCAATCGAATAATTTTCAAGTCCACTAACATTTTTTTAAATGTAAATGTCCGATCAATTCAATAAAACCAGGAAAACAAAGGCGATGTATGTTTTCTAACCTCGCAAACAAGTTTATTGGACCGTTTCCTATATATTAAAAAAATAATCAACGGGGACAAAAACCCAAGATATGTTAACTTGGTATGGATAAAAATTACTAAAACCTCAAATTTCCTTTCTGCTCAAGACAGAAACACTCAGGCTCACGTGCTCCTTTCATGTTTTTTCATCATCCTCTACAAGTATCCTTTTGCATGCTTCATAGCACATGAAAGATATCCCAGCAGCAGGAACCAACTTCATGCAACTGGGTCCCAGCCCTTTATATAACCCCTGGATACCTTCTTGTTCCAGTATGCAAGCTAGGGCATGGATCACATTCTTGTATACTTGTCTTCCGCTGAGAGCTCCTACCTGCATGTGCTTGCGAGCAACTTCAAGCGGGAAAGTTGCACTACTTGATATGGCACCAGCAGCAGATCCGATTAGAAGAGTTTCAATGTTGCCAATCTTCTCTTGCTTAAAATTTTTTCGATAGGCTTTCCGTAATGTGTCGTAGGCAAAGTAATTTGTAGCGGCGTATGGAATAACTCCAATGAGGCTGGGAGCAAGACCTCTGTAGAGTTCTCCAGGGCCCTCTTCACGCAGTATTTTTAAGAATGCATGTGCTATACCATTATAAACATCTCTCTGCAGAATAACATCAGATGCCATGAGAAACTGAACAGCATCAGCACCCAAGATTTCAGTTTTTGTTCTAGGTTTTGCACATACCTGTATAGTTAATCGAGTCTTGACTAACTCAAGCGGATACATGCACAAAGTAGAGCTCACTCCAGCACAAGCACCAGCAATTAATGATGCAGGAATTGGAAGCTTGGGCTGCTCCCCCGGTGCAGGTGACAACTTCTTGTTTACCGTATCATATGCAAAAAGCTGCAGACACAGAAGCCAGTTACCTGTAAGATTATGTACCTGGAACTGGAATGCTGCTTAAAATATGCAGAAGCTGCAGAGCTTAATTATTCTTCTCTAATTAGAAATAAATGAGGGCAGAGGAGACTAAAAGGCATTGTTAATTAATACAGTGAAGGTTCTACACTCCATGGCTACACAATACCCTTCTCACTCTCTCACTCTCTACATAAAGAAAAGATAAGGACAGACAACTGCATGGATATGTAAGCTTTTAATTTAGACCGCTGAAGTTCGAATATTTAATTGGTTACCTTTCCAATCAATTATAGAAGATTTATTTGCAGAAGTTCAGAATTACGATGGTCAACTACAGCCAGAAGCTCTGCCAACCTACAGATAGACAACTGCCAATCTCCAGTCTCATTACAATCCACATAGGACTGACATCCAGCAGCCACTTCTTTAAAGCCCGTTATTGAAAACAGAAGGTAGTTAATTTGACAAGTCAATTTACTCGTGGTAAATGATAGTATCAATCTTTGTTTACCAGGTGAGATGCAATCCAAACAACGAGAATATGCCAGGCAAGTACCTGCTGGAAGCTAGCTCACCCTCTATATTAGCATCCTCATTTTTTTGTAGTTGCTCAAAAGATGTAACAATAGGGTGGAAGATATCTACTTAACTAACAGAGATTAGTTTGCCTGGAATTATTTTCTTAGGGGCAAAGTTGAACTGCCATCAATCAAAAGAGGTAGTCAAATTGGGCACCACTAACTAGCGTATACTCTTCTGATCAATTTTACCCTCATCCTAATGAACGAGCTCTAGTTGATGGCTATTAAAGATTTATAATGCACTTGAGAACTCATAAAAAATCAGTTCTTAAGTGCATTATAAATTGATCAGAAGTTGAACTTAAGTGCATTAAAGATTTATAATGCACTTAAGAACGATCATGGACATTCATGGTTCAACTATATAACATCATCAAAACATTACAGAGCTTAACCAAAAAGTTATCAATAGCCAGGCAGTTTGCAACCATACTAAAGCAGACAACCTAAGCTGTTCCGTGAAGCAATAATCGATGTTGACACTCAGACAAACATATAAACCATCAATGAACTAGAAGCAAACAAAAAGGATGACATCAAGAAAACAGAATCGAGGAATTTTCACAGTAATTCTTCAAAAAGAGAAGAACAATAAATGCCTACAGCAAGCACATAACTTCCTTCAGATCCTCAGATACAAGACTGCAACGCACGAATCGGGCAGTACACAAAAATTGATGGACATCCAACAATAACAAAACCAATCAAGTAACCCAGCAAACTCACACCAAACAATGAATTTAACCACGAGAACATTTCTTTCACATTGAGTAAATCATAAGCAAAAGAGAAATTTTCATTACCTCAATGGCCTTGCTAGGCGCAACACGAATCACATTAACCAAATTGCCTCTGAACAACCCCTTCCATCCATCAGTCTGCATTATATTTTTAAAAACCTCGGTTGTACTCTGTCCGCTACTCCCCACCATCAAATGAGTTCTAATAGTCTCCAAAGGAGCCACTGCAGTCCTTGAAATAGCACCAGCAATCCCTCCACTAATCAGCCTTCTTAACGAGGGATTTTTAACCTTAATCTTCAACTTAAGCCCACCTTTCTTTTTCTTCAAAACCCCCTCCTCCTCTTGAAAACCAACAAAGGACAAGTACTTAACATACAAATCATTGTATAAAGACTTTAAGTTGCTGTTGTCCCCCGTACCCATTAGATTAACACTTGCAAAAAGACCTCCTCTAGGGAGATACTGCATATCCTGAACGTTACCCCATTGAGACCCCAAACAGGCAACCGAGAGAAACACATCTCTATTATCATCAAACAACTGGTTTCCACCCCTACCCATGAATCAAAACCTTTTCAAAAACTTCTTATGCTTTAATGAATACCCAAAATCCCAAACCAGATGTTTTAGACATGAAAAGATTGGAATTTGAGCGAATGGGAACCCGAAAAATCCATTTTTGAAAACTGGGTATGAGGTAGAATTGCAAAAAAAATAAAATTCCAAGAGGGAGAAGTAGCGGGGAAAACAAGAGAAGGGAAAAAAAAGGGTAAGAACTTTGAGCAAGAAATAAAGTTAAAATGTTATTGGAAAGAGAGAGAAGAGGGGTTGGTGAATCTCTCTCTCTCTCTCTCCCTCCTCTCTCTCTGTTTCTCTCTGCAAAATCTCGTGTGCTTAGTTGTTATATATACATGTATATGTATAGTATGGATTTTCAAGGTGGTTTGGCGGAGTTGAGTTTAGGTTTTTGTGTTGGGGAAGACTGTTGTCTTAGGAAGTGTCTTTCTATTCAAAGATTTTTGAGTTTTTTTTTCTTTGGTTTTGTCATTTATAGGCTTTTTGGTATTTTGTGAATTTCTGAGGATATTTACTTTGGACCATTCAAATGTTTTTAATTAACAGAATTTGGTTTTGATTTAGTAAATTACTATATTTAATAATTTTAAGAAAGAAAACAGGCTGCGCTTAAATGAAGAAAAGTGTTAACTATTTTTATGCAAATTAAGCTTTTACTAAATTTCATTATTAAATCCGATTTAATAATTAATTTGAGACAAAACTGGAGTTACATGTTAAGTAAATTAACATGGATAAATCTATTTTTTTAAAAAAAAATTTCTAAACAACTAAAACTATTAATGAGTTTCTGAGTGAATTTTGACAGGATCGATTGAATTATAAATTAACTCGAATTTATAATTAGATTATATTTAAATAATTTAGGTCAAGCTCGAGTTGAAGAGTTAGACTATATTGTAAGTGGTTTAATATCCATAACTCATCTATAATAAAGGCTGCTTCCATTTTTTTCAAATTATTATTTTAGTTTTGGTAATTTTATTTTCATTTTTAATTGTTATAGTAATCTCACATATTTTTGTGTATACCGAGATAAAAGTTGTTTCCTAGTGTTTCAAAATATATATTTATATATAAACATTATTAATTGAAAATGTATATAAAATAAATATATTTTTAAAATAATTTTATAATGATTTTCTTCGTTTTCAAACACATAAAGTAAAAAGCATATGTCCCATCCAATATAGTAGCAATGAATAACCTTT
>Ga0307511_10003883_pt1 | contig 15269 bp, 12 predicted proteins | sample 13_EM_MG_FD_200266 | JGI IMG/M metagenome (GOLD analysis project Ga0307511, IMG submission 200266) | Populus trichocarpa ectomycorrhiza microbial communities from riparian zone in the Pacific Northwest, United States - 13_EM | ecosystem: Host-associated > Plants > Roots > Unclassified | place... | reverse complement strand
ATCAGCTCATGGGTTTTGGCGAGAACATGCCGCTCGACGTGTTGTTCGTGCGCGATGACGACATCCCCGACCTGGTTCAGGAAGACGTTTGCGATCTTGGGCTGGTGGGTCTGAACGTAATCGAAGAGAAGCGCCTGGAATTGCGCGAGCGTGGCCACGCGGCGCGTTTTCAACAGATTCGCACGCTCGATTTTGGACGCTGTCGTCTATCTCTTGCTGTTCCGGAAGGCGTCACATTCGAAGGCGCAAGCTCGATTCGTGGCAAGCGCATCGCTACCACCTATCCGTTTCTATTGCAGAAATACCTCCGCGAGCGTGATATTTCGGCAGACATCGTCACGCTGTCGGGTGCCGTCGAGATCGCGCCTCGCCTGGGTCGTGCCGACCTGATCTGCGACCTGGTCTCGACAGGATCCACACTGCAGGCGAACCACCTGCGCGAAGTGGAGACAGTCATGGAAAGTCACGCAGTCATCATCCGCACTCCACTCGCCCTGCCACCTGAAAAAGACGAGTGGGTGGAGCGGTTGATGATGCGCATCGATGGCGTGCAGCAGGTGAAAGAGAGCAAGTACATCATGTTGCATGCACCGCGCTCCGCCCTGCCGGAGATCCGGCGGCTGCTGCCCGGAAGTGAATCGCCGACCATCATTCCGTTGGAAGGTTTTCCGGACAAGGTGGCCGTCCATGCGGTGTGCCGGGAAAACGTGTTCTGGGAGACGCTCGAGAGCTTGAAGAAAGCCGGGGCCAGCGCCCTCCTCGTGCTGCCCGTTGAGAAGATGCTGGCATGATGCGTCCGCGAAGCACCAACGATGGAATTCGCGCGCCGCGCCGCTGCCCGCCGCGTGCGGGCCGCCCCCGCAGGTGACCGAACCCATGCGAATCTTCGACTGGAATAGTCTTACCGACGCGGATCGCCGCGCTGTGCTGGCCCGGCCAGCACAGGAGTCTCGTGCGGACATTGCTGCCGTCGCGCTCGAGGTAGTCAACGCGGTTCGCCGGAACGGCGACACCGCGCTCCGTTCTTATACGGAACGCTTCGACGGCGTTCGGCTCGATAGCCTGGCCGTGTCCCAGGAGGAATTTTCGGGTGCGCGAGAGGGCCTCACGCCGAAACAACTTGAAGCGCTCGAGCGTGCAATAGACAACGTTCAGCGATTCCATTCTGCTCAGCTGCCCCAACCTCTCTCCTTGGAAACGACCCCGGGCGTTCGTTGCGAGCGCATCATTCGACCCATCTCTACCGTTGGGCTCTACGTACCGGCAGGCTCGGCTCCCCTACCTTCTGCCGTCATCATGTTGGCCGTTCCCGCGCGCATCGCGGGCTGCCCCCACAGGATCCTATGCACACCACCAACCCGTGACGGACGTGCTAACCCCGCGGTGCTCGTAGCGGCGCAAATGTGTGGCGTCAACACAGTATTCAAAGTCGGAGGCGCGCAGGCAATAGCTGCCCTAGCCTACGGCACGGACAGCATTCCGAAGACTGACAAGATATTCGGACCCGGTAACGCATGGGTGACCGCTGCCAAGCAACTGGTTGCTGCGGATCCGGCAGGGGCTGCCTGCGACTTGCCAGCCGGACCGTCAGAGGTGATGGTCGTCGCAGACCATACCGCACGCGCCGACTTCGTGGCGGCTGACCTGTTGGCCCAAGCAGAGCACGATACGCAGGCGCAAGCGATCCTCGTCACCTCCTCACGCGCACTCGCCGAAGCGGTCAGCGCGCAAGTCCAGGAGCAGACACGGCTGTTATCCCGACGTGCCATCCTCGACAAATCGCTTCTGGCCAGCCGTTGCATCGTCGTACCGGATATCGGCTCAGCGATAGATGTTGCAAACCTCTACGCCGCGGAGCATCTCATTCTGGAAGTAACGCAGCCGCGACAGTGGCTGCCACGGGTTCAGAACGCGGGATCCGTCTTTCTAGGCGCCTGGTCGCCCGAACCGATGGGAGACTACTGTTCCGGAACCAACCATGTGCTGCCGACGTATGGATACGCGCGAGCTTACAGCGGCCTGTCGGTACTCGATTTTGTGAAGGGCATGACGGTGCAGGAGCTCTCGCCGGCAGGGTTACAGGCACTGGGCCCTGTGGCCGTCGAACTGGCGAAGCTCGAAGGACTCGACGCGCACGCGAGCGCCGTTACACGTCGGCTGGACGTGCTCGAGTCAGGAGCACACCTATGAGCTGGGTCACTCAACTGGCCCGACCCGAGATCGTCGCCCTGAAGGCGTACGAGCACGCGGTTTGGGAGCCCGCGCTGGAGCGCCTGCACGCCAACGAGCTTCCGTGGCGGGCATCTTCAGACGAATCGCTGGCCGGCCTCAATCGATACCCCGAGCCGCAGCCGCGTGCGTTGGTGGAGCGTCTCGCATCACTGTACGACGTCAGCCCTACATCGGTCCTGGTGGGTCGCGGCAGCGACGAAGCGATCGATCTGTTGGTCCGGGGGTTCTGCCGTGCCGGGCAGGACAGCGTCGTGATCTGTCCGCCCACCTTCGGAATGTATTCGGTCTCGGCCCGCATTCAAGGCGCTAACGTGCTGACGGTTCCACTGCGAGCGCAGGCGGGCTTTGCACTCGACGAGCAGGCCGTGCTCGAGCGATGCAACCGCGACGTCAAACTCGTTTTCCTCTGCTCTCCGAACAACCCCACGGGTAATTTGCTGAGTGCCGATTCGGTTCTTGCATTGACGCGCGCACTGGAAGGCAGAGCCGTCGTCGTCGTGGACGAGGCGTACATCGAATTCTCAGGGGCGCAGAGCCTCGCCCGGCGAATTCCCGAGCTTCCGCACCTGGCCATCCTGCGTACTCTCTCCAAGGCCTATGCGCTGGCAGGCGCGCGTTGCGGCGCCTTGATAGCGGATCCGGAGGTCATCGCACTTCTTCGCAAGGTCATCCCGCCCTACGCCATCCCCCAGCTTTGCCTGGAAGCGGTGTTGAAAGCTCTGGAGCCTGCGCAGATTGTGGTTTCGAACGCGCGCCTCGAAACGATCCGCTCCGAGCGGCACAGAATGCTGGCGGCCCTGCCGGAGTGTGCCAATATCATCCGCGTGTGGCCCAGCTCAGCCAACTTCGTGCTGGCGCAGTTCGAGGATGCACCGCTTGCCCTGGCGCGCTCACGAGGGGCACGCCTGCTGATCAGGGATGCGCGCGGCTACCCCGGGCTCGACCGCTGCCTGCGCATCACAATCGGCTCTCCTGAGCAAAACAATCGCCTGTTGGACGCCCTGCGATGAGTGCGCGCGTTCTTTTTGTCGACCGTGACGGCACCCTGATCGAGGAGCCGGACGATCACCAGGTTGACTCGCTCGACAAGGTTCGGTTCATGCCGGGGGTGTTCGCCGCATTGACCGAGCTGCAGCGCCGCGGCTTGCGCCTGGTGATGGTGACGAACCAGGACGGCCTGGGCACGCCCTCATTTCCGCGACCCACCTTCGAAGCGCCGCACGAGTTCATTCTGCAGGCCTTCAGGTCGCAAGGCATCGAGTTCGACGCCGTATTCGTCTGTCCGCACTTGCAGGCGGATGGGTGCGCGTGCCGCAAGCCCAACATAGGACTCGTGCGGGACTATATTCGAGATGTGGGTCGAGACGCTGGAATTGATCTCGAAGGCAGCGCCATGATCGGTGACCGCGAAACCGATCTGCAGTTCGCTCGCAACCTCGGTGTGCGCGGCCTGCTGGTACACAAAAACGGCGCCGACTCGCAGACCTGGCCAGGGGTCGTGCGCAGCCTCACGGCGCGGCAAGCCGACGTCGACAGACGCACGCAGGAAACCAACATCAAGGTTCGGGTGGGACTGGATGCGACCGCGCCCATCCAGGTCGTCACCGGAATAGGCTTTTTCGACCACATGCTCGAGCAGCTCGCCAAGCATGGAGGTTTTGCGCTCGAGCTGAACTGTCAGGGCGATCTGCAGATCGACGAGCACCATACGGTCGAAGATTGTGCCCTCGCGCTGGGCGAGGCCTTGCGGCGCGCTCTGGGGACGAAGGTGGGTATCGCGCGTTACGGTTTTCTGCTGCCCATGGACGAGGCGGAGGCGAAAGTTGCAATCGACCTCTCGGGACGCGCTTTCGCGCAGTTCGAAGGCCGATTCAATCGCGAGCAGGTGGGCGGCCTGCCCACGGAGCTGGTGCCGCATTTTTTCCACTCGCTCGCGGAGTCGCTGGGTGCGGCCGTGCACGTGAGCGTTACAGGCGAGAATTCCCACCACATGATCGAGGCCTGTTTCAAAGGTGTCGGACGGGCATTGCGCCAGGCCTTTCGGCGTGAGGGCGATGAGCTTCCCACTACCAAGGGAGTACTGTAGTGGACGCGGTCATCATTGATAGTGGCGGAGCCAACCTCGCATCGTTGCAGTTCGCTTTTGAGCGTCTCGGCGCGAAAACACGCGTGACCGCTGATCCCGCCGAGATCACATCGGCCGCGCGCGTCATTCTACCCGGCGTAGGATCCGCGGCGGACGCCATGAGCCGGCTGCGCAAGAACGGCGTCGCCGATCTGCTGCCCTCACTCACGCAGCCCGTTCTCGGTATCTGCCTCGGCATGCAGCTCCTCTTCGAGCGCTCTGAAGAAGGGGACACTGACTGCCTCGGCATACTCCCCAATGAGGTCAAGCGCCTGCAGCCTGCAAACGGGCGACCGGTTCCACACATGGGCTGGAATCAACTCTCTGCGGTTCGTGCAGATCCGATCCTCGAAGGCATCTCAGCCGACGACTATGTCTATTTCGTGCACAGCTTCGCGGTTGCGGTATCCGACGTGACGGTTGCAAGCGCCGACTATGGAATCGCCCTTTCCGCGATTGTCCGGCGCGGCAACTTCTGGGGCACGCAGTTTCATCCCGAGCGCTCCGCGCGGACCGGCGCCCGGGTGCTGGCCAACTTCCTGAGGCTGAGCTGATGCTGCTCATTCCGGCAATCGATCTGCGCAAGGGACGCTGCGTACGGCTGTTCCAGGGTGATTTCGCAGCAGAGACCCGCTATGAGCACGAGCCGCACGAGCTGTTGCTTCGCTATCGGGGCCTCGGCGCATCATGGCTGCATGTCGTCGACCTGGACGGGGCAAAGGACGGCGCGCTCGCCAATCGCTCCATCATTGTCGCGTTGGCTTCCCAGCGAGCGGTGCGGATACAGGTCGGTGGTGGTGTCAGGTCGTCCGCGACCATCGACGATCTTCTGCGCCAAGGAATCAGTCGCGTCGTCATCGGCAGTACCGCCATAGAACAGCCGGACGAGGTCACAGAGTGGCTGGTCCGTTACGGGCCTGACCGTATCTGCCTGGCATTCGATGTTCGGCTCGATGAGACCGGCGTGCCACGGGTACGTACTCGTGGGTGGACGGAAGGCACGGCGATGAGCCTGTGGGACGCAGTCGCTCGCTTCCCGCCCGATCGGCTCAAACACGTCCTGTGCACTGACATCGAGCGCGATGGCGCCCTCACCGGCCCAAACGTCGAGCTGTATCGACAGGCCCAGTCCCGGTTTCCGAACCTGGCATGGCAAGCTTCCGGCGGCATACGCGATGCGGCCGATCTGACGGCACTTGCACGGACAGGCGTGGCCGGCGCCGTAAGCGGCAAGGCCTTGTTGGAAGAGCGAATCACTTCCGAGGAGTTGCGACCATTCTTGCACGACGCATCATCCCCTGCCTCGATGTCCGCGACGGCCAAGTCGTAAAGGGCGTTCGGTTTCGCGACCTCAAGGTGGTGGGCGACATCATGGAGCTCGCCGCGCGCTATCGGGACGAAGGCGCGGACGAGCTGGTGTTTTATGACATCACCGCAAGCCCGCAGGGCCGCTCGGTCGACCGCGAATGGGTGAGCCGGGTCGCGCGCGTGCTCGATATTCCTTTCTGTGTTGCCGGCGGAATCCGCTCCGTGCGGGATGCGGAGGAAATCCTGAACGCGGGCGCAGAGAAGGTATCCATCAATTCGCCCGCCCTGGCAAACCCGTCCCTCATCGATGCACTGAGTGCCCGGTTCGGAGCGCAGTGTGTCGTGATCGGCATCGACAGCCAACTGACACCCCAAGGCTATCGCGCCTACCAGTTCAGCGGCGACGCGCAACTCACTCAGGAGTCCGGGCGCGACGTGCTGGCCTGGGTCCGCGAAGTCCAGGAGCGTGGGGCTGGCGAGATTGTGCTCAATTGCATGGGGAGCGACGGGGTGCGCAAGGGGTTTGACATCGAGCAATTGCGCACAGTCCGTGAAATCTGCCAGGTGCCCTTGGTGGCATCCGGCGGCGCGGGCGCAGTCGAGCACTTTCGCGATGTGTTTGCACAGGCTGGCGTCGACGCGGCCCTCGCTGCGAGTGTCTTTCACAGCGGATCGATTGCAATCACCGATCTGAAGCGCGACCTGCGTGCCGCCGGTATCGCGGTGCGGCCTCCTGCCGGGCAGATAAACTCATGAATGCGGGCGACCCGTTGGGACTGACGGATATCGGCATCCTGGATTTCTCCAAGGCAGATGGTCTTTTGCCGGCGGTCGTCCAACACGCCGATACGGGCGCGGTGTTGATGATCGGGTACATGAATCGCGACGCGTTGCGAGAGACGTTCTCGCGGCGCCATGTTGTTTTCTTCAGCCGCAGTAAACAGCGCCTGTGGGAAAAGGGCGAAACGTCCGGCCATTTTCTCGAGCTCGATCAGATCCGCACCGACTGTGATCGCGACGCCCTGCTCGTCACGGCCAGGCCGCTCGGCCCGGTGTGCCACGAGGGCACCGCAACTTGCTTCGGTGATGCGTCGATCACCAAGGCGGAGCGCCTGGCGTTCCTCGGTACGCTGGAGCGTGTGATCGAGCGACGGATCGCCGAAAGTCCACAAGGAAGCTATACGGCACGCCTGTTCGCCGAAGGCCCAAAACGGATTGCACAGAAGGTTGGCGAAGAAGGCCTCGAAGTCGCGCTCGCCGCAGCAGTAGAAACAGACGACAAAGTGGTCGCGGAATCCGCCGACCTCATCTTCCATTTGCTCGTCTTGCTGAGAAGCCGCGGTCTGTCATTCGAGAGTGTGGTAACCGAGTTGCAATCGCGTCACGCCACGAAGCCGTAAAACGCCGCTGATCTCACGCGCCTCACTGTGGCGACAACGCGTTGGCGCGCTTGTCCGCTTCTGCGGCTTCCTCATTGCGCCGCCGTGATCGCAGCGAGTCGGCGATCAAACGCCAGGCAGACGCCTGTGCCTGCGGATCGCCGGAGGCGAGCGCCAGCGCCTTGTGACCCATGCTATCGGCCTGGCTGTGATCACCCGCGGTGTACCGCACCCGTCCAAGCTCGATCCACAGCAACGGATTATCGGGGTCGACCCGCATGGCCCGCTCGATGGTCGCTGCGGCCAGCCCGAAATCTCCACCGCCCATCTGCTTGTGCGCCTGCGCGACCAGCGCTGCTGACGCGGCGCCCAGGTGATACTGCTTTGGCGGCGGCCGTGAGGGTGCCGGCGGCACTGGCTGACCCGGCGGAGCCGCGGGTGGTGGTTGCGCCGTGCCGGGACCAGGAGTCGGCACGGACGGCTGCTCCGGAAACGTCGGAGCGGGTGAACGTAGAGAAGGACACGCCGTTAGAAGCGTGACCATAGCGGCAACCGCCAGTATTGTTCGAATCAGAATCGCGCCCCTTTCCGCGCCATGCCCCGAAAGCCTGAGGATCAGGCTCGTCGCATGCTTAAGCTCAGTGCATGATATCGCGGAGCCACTCGCCAGCGCGCTTTACGATCTCAGTAATTCCATTGCCCTGCGGTCCACACCCGGACTTCATCGGTATCTGCGTCCCGACAGGAACTGCGATGGGTGCCGCATCCGCGGAGCAACCCGCCGCCACCTGCAGCCCCGTTGGGTACTCGATCCACGTTTCGGCCAGCGACTCCGGCATCGGGGCATTCCAGGACGTCGTGCCCAGGCCCGCCATGAGTCGGGCCCAGACTGGCAGTGCGCCCGAGGAGCCGGTGAAACCCGTGGGAAGATTGTCGTCGTACCCGACCCATACGACAGCCATGTGAGACCCGGAGAATCCCGCAAACCAGTTGTCCCGCAGGTCCGACGACGTACCAGACTTCCCGGCCACTACGAGATTGGCCGGCAGCACGGAGCGCGCCGGCTTCCCAGTACCTCGCTCCATGACCTGCTCCATCATCCGATCGAGCTGATAGATGTTCTCTGGCGTCGCTACTGGAGTGACCTCGAGAGGAAACGCACGGATTGTCTTGCCGTCTTCACTGATGACTGCGCGCACAGCCCGCAATGGCATTCGAAAGCCGCCATTCGCCAAGCCGGTGTACATCTGCGCAGCTTCCAAAGGAGTGACATCGATGGCCCCGAGCAACATCGACGGCACCTCAGCCGGCGCACGCGGGAGCCCGAAGCGCTGCAGAGTTTGCGAGATCTTGGATAGCCCGATGTCCATTCCGACACCCACCGTGGCGAGGTTCAGGGACTCCGCCAACGCTCGCACTACCGGAACGGGGCCGTAGGTCTGGCGCGTGAAGTTCTCGGGCTGCCAAAACTTCCCGTTGACCAACTTGATACTGACTGGCTGGTCCTGCACGATCGTAGCCGCGTTATAGCGCCCACTCTCCAGGGCGGTCAGATAGATGAAAGGCTTGACCAGCGATCCAAAGGGCCGCCGCGCATCCAACGCCCTGTTGAACCCGTCATAGCCAACATTGCGGCTGCCGACGATGGCAATGACGTCGCCGCTCTGTGACGAGGTCACAACCACGGCGCCTTCCAGCTGCGCGTCAGGATATTTGTGCGCGTGATCGAGTCGCTCCAATTCGCGGTCCAGGGCGTGCTCGGCTTGATCCTGCGCACGAGGCTCGAGACTGGTGTATATCCGCAAACCTTCCTGCGTCAGGTCTTCGATCCGATAATCCCGGCGCAGAGTCCTGCGCACGAAATCCAGATAGGCCGGGTAATAGCCACCCGCTGCCTTTACGGTCACCCCCAACGGCTTGCGTGCGGCAGCCTGCGCGTCGGCAGGCTTTATCATGTTGCGCTCCGCCATGAGCTTGAGCACCAGGTCGCGCCGGATCCGCGCACGGTCGGGATGCCGCCGCGGATCGTAGTACGAGGGACCCCGCACGATCGACACCAGCAAGGCGACTTCCGACAGGTCCAACTCCGCCAGCGGCTTGCCGAAATAGAACTGGCTCGCAAGCCCGAACCCGTGGATCGCCCGGTCGCCATCCTGGCCCAGGAAGATCTCATTGATGTAGGCGTTCATGAGATCGGCCTTGCTGAAGTGCGCTTCGAGCGCCAACGCCATGGCCGCCTCGCGCAGCTTGCGGCCCGCGGTCCGCCGCGAATCCAGGAAGTAGCTCTTGACCAGCTGCTGAGTGAGCGTACTACCGCCCTGCTCGATCTGCCCTGCCCGCACATTGACCCACACGGCGCGTGCGATACCCGCGGGATCAACACCGTGATGCGAGTCGAAGTTACGGTCTTCTACCGCTTTCAACGCGGCGGGCAGAAGCGGCGGCACCTCCTGGGGAGTGACCACGATCCGGTCTTCGCCGTGGATCGGAAAGATGCTGCCGATGAGGAGCGGCTCGAGGCGAACGATGGCGACATCCTTGCCGGCACTGTCGTGCAGACTTTCGATGCCGCTGCCATCGACATTGATCGAAAGGATGGAGGCGGGACGCGTCTCTTCCGCGAAGCGAGCCGGGCGCAGCGCGATATCGACGCGGGCACCCTGCTCGCGATACGTGCCCGGCCGTTCGAGACGATCCACACGGCGATATTGCAGCCGCTGCAGCTCGCGCTCGAGGTCGGTCTGCGAGAGGGGCAACCCGGCATACAGTTCGAGCGGAGCTGCGTAAATCTGCGCCGGCAGAGTCCACCGGCGCCCTTCGAACTGATGCACCACCTCGCGATCGAGGTAAGTGCCATAGACAATCGCAGCCAACACCACCATGGCCACCGCGCTCAGCACGGTCCGCCAGAATATCTTGCGAAACGTCCCGCGTTTCAGACGTACAGCTCCACCGCCGGGTCCCGAAGATTGTAGTGCGAGCTCATTGCCTGACCGTATGCGCCGGTATTTGCGATCAGCAGCACGTCGCCCTCCCGCGTCGGCGGCAGGAGGCGGTCATGCCCGAGTACATCCGCGCTCTCGCAGATCGGCCCCACGACGTTGACCAGTTCAGTTGGAGCTTCGTCCGCACGCGTGAGATTCACGATCTCGTGATATGCACCATAGAGTGCCGGACGGATCAAAGAGTTCATTCCGGTCGTAACGCCCACGTACCGCACTTCACCCTTGGACTTCAATTGGGTCACGCGGGCGAGCAGCACGCCGCCGGCCGCCACGAGGTATCGGCCGGGCTCCATCCAGAACTCCAGCCGCGGATACTCCGCACGCACCGCGGTCAACAGGGTGTCCAACTTCTGCAAATCCACCCCGGGCTGATCGCTGCGCTCCGGCACACCCAGGCCGCCGCCCACGTCGATCACCTTCACGTCGGTGAAATGCTGCGCGATGTCAGCGAGTTGACGCGCCGTGTGCTCCCAGTTCGTGACATCGAAAATGCCGCTGCCCACATGCGCCTGCAGGCCGACGATCCGAACACCGAGCTCCTGGGAATAGCGCGAGAACTGTTTGAGCTCGGCTACCGGGACGCCGAACTTCGAATGGGCGCCTGCCGTGCGCACGTGGTGATGATGGCCCCGGCCGACGCCCGTATCGATTCGCGCAAAGATCTCGCGATTGCGCAATAGATCCGGCCATGCGGTCAATGCATACAGGTTATCCACGGTGACACGAACACCGCGCTCGAAGGCCCAGGCGTATTCGTCGCGCGGCGCAAAGTTCGGTGTATAGAGGATCTTCGCTGGATCCAGATCGGGGAACAGCTGCAGCGCCCGCTCCACTTCACCGCGCGACACACACTCGAATTCCACACCTTGCGCGCGGATGGCCTGCAGAATCCGCGGGCTGGAGTTGGCCTTCATAGAATAGTGGACGCGGCTCACGGACTGAATCTCGCGCAGGGCGCGTGCAGCAGCGCTGATCGTCTCGAGGTCGTATACGAATGCCGATCCCTGCTCGCCGAGAGTCGCCAGCAGCTCGGCGCGCTTGCGCCGCCACCAGGGTACCGTCCGCGCACCCTCGCTCTTTGGCCTGAGGAATAGCTGCTCCCAGGTCGGTCCCAGCACCGGATCACCCGGCACCGGGCGGATCAGCAACTCGTGCAACTGCTCGACGAGCCGGTCACCCTGGTTCTCGTCCACGACGAAGGTGAAATTCAAGTCGTTGGCGGCCTGGCTCACCAGGTAGATCTTCTGCTCTTCGAAGAACTCGAACGCGTCGCCGAGCTGGTGCAGGATGGCGCGGATATTGCGCCCCACGAGACTGACCGAGGCGCAAGGACCGATGACCTGTACGCGGCACAGTCGCGACAGATCGGTCACCAGCGCGCTGAGCAGCGTGTTATCCAGCGAGTTGGCGGCCGGGTCGAGCGATACGGTGACGTTGGTCTCTGAGGTCGACACGAGGTCGACAGACATCCCGTGTGCCTTGAATATCTGGAAGGCGTCCGCCAGGAAGCCGACCTGATGCCACATGCCGGGGCTTTCCAGCGAGACGAGCGTGATGCCCTTCTTCGTGCAGACGGCCTTGACCTGTGCACCGCCACCCTCTGCGCCCTCGGCGCTGAGGATTGTGCCCTCGAGGTGGGGCGCCTGTGTGGCGTACACGTGCAATGGGATTCGATACTGCCGAGCCGGCAGGATGCACCGCGGATGCAACACCTTCGCGCCGCTGGTGGCGATTTCCTGCGCCTCATCGTAGTGGAGGTTGCGCAGCAATCGCGCAGTCGGGGTCGAACGCGGATTGGCGCTGAACATGCCCGGGACGTCGGTCCAGATCTCCAGGCGCTGCGCGCGCATTTTCGCTGCGAAGTAAGCACCCGACGTATCAGAGCCGCCGCGACCCAGCAACACGGTGTTGCCGTCATCATCGCTGGCGATGAAACCTTGAGTGATCACGACAGGCGCCATGGAATCGAGGCGCGCTTCGAGCTCGCCGTCCGGACCAAAAGCACACGTGGCGGACAGGATGCTGGACTTGGCGTTGGCGCCACGCCGCTCTTCGGCCTTCAACATCGTGCGGGCATCAGCCCAGTCGACTTCGAGGCCCTGGGTACGCAGGTAGTGGGCTCCCATTTGGGTCGCGATCAGCTCGCCCGCTGACATCACGCGCGCCCGCGTCCGGTCGCTGACTTCCCCAATGAGGGCAACACCCGCAGCAATATGCCGCAGCTCGGCGAGATACCGCTCTACGTCCGCGCCGAGTGCAATTCCAAGCTCACCTGCAAGTCGCGCGTGCCGCTCTTCGATCCCAAGCAGATCCGCCTCGTGTTTTTGCGCGAGCGCGGCATCGAGGAGCTTCTCGAGGCGATCGGTGATACCGGTGACGGCGGAATGCACGATCAACACGCGTGCGCCGCCATCGAGCCGGCTGCGGGCCACTTTTGCGATGTTGTGCCAGTTGGCGAGCGACGAAACGCTCGTACCGCCGAACTTGAGAACTATCCACGCAGAGGGCGTGCGCGTCACGGACTCTTTACCTCGCGGCGCACGCACGGCGGCAGCCGCCGAAGCTGTCGCCTCGTATGTTGACTTGCGTTGAGTTGGACCTCGAGCGGATCAGAGCTCGTCGTCGTCGAAGTCCAGCAGGTCCTTCTCGAGCTTCTTATCTGCCAGTACTTCCTCGAGCTTGCTCCAGGCGGCCTTGCCGCGCTTACCCTGGTTGCGCACTCGTTTGTCGACCCTGTCGAGCAGCCGGTCGTAGTCGGTGCCGTCTTCGGTGGGCCCGCTCAGGAATTCATCGTCGAGATCGAAGCTCTCGTTGTCTCGTTCCGACATTGCTTGGGGACTAAATTCGTAAGATTATCAATGATATGCGCGACGCATGCATGCGCCGCAAGGCTGCGAACTATAACGGATTCGCGCGCCGGATCAACTCCAATTACGGCTAATTGCGCCGAGTGCCCTCCCGGACCACTATGGGGGCCCCCCGGCTCAGACCCAAGCCCTCGGCCGCACTTTGCTCCGCCCGGGCTATTTCGAGGACCCCGAATGAATTGACCAGGGCCAGGTAGTCCCCTGGCTGGGCGTCGCCGTAGGTGCGCAGCAAGGGGAAAGTGTGGTTGCCTGCCTGCACCAGGGGCTGGCGGAAGCGGCTGACCAGGGGTCCATCGATATTGCTGATGAGGTTGCCGAAGTGATCGATCGTAATGACCACACCCGTAACGCCGGATGAGTCCACGGTGGGCTCGTCCACCCAGGCCGGCACGAGCTGTCCGGCGGGGGGGCCCAAATCGGTGGGGGTGCACCGGCCGGCAGCCAGCTCAGCCGCAATCGGCGCGAAGATATCCCGTCCGTGGAAGGTGGCACTGGGCCGATGCAGGCCAAACCGCGCGATGTACTTTGCGTCGAACCTGATCACGGCCGCGTCCGGATGCCGCGCGACGATAGGCGCGAGCAGCCCGTTGTCGGGCGCGAGGAAAACGTGGTCCTGTGCCGCAACCGCGACGATGTCCCGGGAGGTGCCCACCCCCGGGTCGACCACGGCAATGTGCACCGTCCCGGCCGGAAAGTATTCGAAAGCCCGTGCCAGCCAGAAGCCTGCTTCAGCCGGCCAGTGCACGACGATCTCGTGGGTAAGATCGACGATCCGGGCTTCGGGGAAGCGGGTCAATATGACGCCCTTCATCACCCCGACAAAGGGGCCCTGGTGGCCGAAATCGGTGGTGATGGTGATGACACCCGAAGGCTTTGCCGGACCGCTCATTGAGTGAAAACCTTGTTCGCATCGCGGCTGACTGTCAACTCCAGCGCCTCGAGCCCCTGGAGCCTGGTAGTGCTGCCGCTCTGCTTTGCGTTGAGTGGCCTTGCCGGCATCGTCTACCAGATCGCCTGGACGCGCCAGTTTGCGTTGGTGTTCGGCACGACGGAAACCGCCATCACCCTGGTCCTTGCGGCCTACATGGCGGGGCTGGGGTTGGGCGCCTGGCTCATCCAGAGGATCCTGCCCTTCATCGACCGCCCGATCCTCGCGTACGCATCGCTCGAGCTGATCATAGCTGCAAGCGCGGTCGTGCTCGTGCCAGCCCTCATCGGGGCCAGCGACGGGCTGTTGCTCAGTCTCAACGGGCATCACGCCAGCCCTCCGGGCGCTGACCAGCTCGCCTGGATATCGTCTGTCTACGCAGGCGGTGCGTTCGTCGCGCTCGCGATCCCGACCCTCTGCATGGGCGCCACACTGCCGCTTCTGACACGACAAGTCGTCGAGAATGACCGTCAGACGGGACATCGTGTTGGTCTGCTGTACACGTTCAATACCGCGGGCGCCGTGGCGGGTGCCCTGGCAGGAGTCTATTGGCTGCTACCCACCCTGGGTTTGACCCGGACCGTGTGGTCAGCTGCCGGCGCCAACGTTCTGGCAGCAGGACTCGCCCTGACAGTCGCACGCCATTCAACCCGCCGCCGTGCAGGTTTCTCGGCAGCCTGGGCAGCCGCCAGCCAGGCCTCTTTCTCACTTCCACCCGCACCGGTCTGGGTTCTCCCGCTGATGTTCCTTTCGGGTGGCGTGGCGCTGTTTCACGAAGTTCTGTGGACCCGGTTGCTGAGTCACGTGTTAGGCAGCAGCGTGCACGCGTTTGCCATCATGCTGGCCAGTTTCCTGGGAGGACTCGCCTTCGGAGCCGCGGTCGGCGCGGCGGCTGCGGGCAACCGGCGCTCGGCCGTGCCTGCATTCGCCATCAGCCAGATAGCCTGCGCCCTGGCGGCCGCTTGCGCGTACATCCTCGTCAACCGCCTCCTGCCCGATACCCCGAGTATGGCGAGCAGCACACTCCTCGCGGCCGCAATCCTGGTCCCAATTGCATTCTTCAGCGGCGCTACGTTCCCATTGGCCGTACGAATCCTGTCCCGCCGTACCGAGGATGCGGCACCCGCAGCCGCCCGTGTTTATGCCTGGAACACCTTCGGGGCCATCGTGGGTGCACTGGCAGGCGGCTTTGTCCTGATCCCTTCCCTGCGCTTCGAAGGCTCGATCCAACTGGCGGTCGCGGTGAGTGCCGTGTTGGCTCTCGCCGCAGCTCTGCTCCTGGAGCGCACATCCCGCGGTGTGTCCATCGCGGTGGGTATAATCATGGTGGCAACCATCGCCACTTTCTGGCCATCGGCACCGATGGCCCTGCTTAGGACCTCGCCCCTGCAAATCAACAATGCAGGCCGCATCCTCTACTACGGC
>Ga0307511_10003881_pt1 | contig 15274 bp, 18 predicted proteins | sample 13_EM_MG_FD_200266 | JGI IMG/M metagenome (GOLD analysis project Ga0307511, IMG submission 200266) | Populus trichocarpa ectomycorrhiza microbial communities from riparian zone in the Pacific Northwest, United States - 13_EM | ecosystem: Host-associated > Plants > Roots > Unclassified | place... | reverse complement strand
GAAGATCTTTTTTCGAGGTGCTTCTCCCTTCCAGAATCACGGACGCCAAATCACACCTCCCTTCCGTCTTGTCACACCCGTAATCGGAATACACATACCGAACAATCGAGGCGACGACGGGGGGGGAACGGGATAACGTGAAGATACCTCATACACCCACACAACGCTCAAGCTCAATCAGACGATGGCCGGATTCCAAGACCCGAGCTCAGTCGAGAGAGAGAACCAAAGGGGGCAAAAAGATCTCACACAACACTATCCCTATCGTGCAATCCATCGTACGAGTCTCTTCTCTTGTCGTTGCCTCTGCAGGTCAACGAATCCATGCATCAACGGCTCCAACGGCCCGGACCGAAACGAAAGTCGACTTCTGATCTGCACGCGGCCTATCATGACGAGACCTGTCCGTTTTGAATTGGAATGGAACCCACCGCCCCAAAGTTGGTATACACCTCTCTCGAGACGTGCCAACAAACATTCCAACATATCCAAGACATCGACAGCACGTCCTATCAAACTCAAGATACGCCATCCCGTTTCAACTCATCCGGCAACTCACTCAGTTCTCTCTCCAGTCCTTATCTCCGACCACCGTCCGAGAAACTCGCGCATCCTCCCCGCTCGGACGGACCTCGAATCTGTCCGTCTTGCACGAAACAACGCGGGGATCCCGGATAACCATTTCACCCGGGCGGAACACCTACACATATCCGTCCGTTGCCGTCTCACTCTCGTCCTAGTCGTGCCCGTCAAAACGTCAGCGACCGCACATCAACGTCACCACACGACCAAAACAGAGACATCACATCAGCCCATGTCGGACTGGTGTCCAAGGAAAAAATTCTGATGAGCGGTCTGTGTCTGCTTTGGGGTATCAACAGTCCCGTTTGATAGACTCGACGAGAAAGGAAGACAAAGAAATGTACGCGTACGGAAGAAAGGAACCACAACGGGCGGTCGAGGGAGAAGAGGCCCAGCCGCTGCGGATCCATCCTTCGCGAAGTAACAAAGAAAGGGCAGGAAGCCAAGACAATGTCCCCCCTCGGGACATTGTGAACGTCGATCGACAATCGAGGAATGCGGAGAACGTAGCATGGGGTATACAGCTGAATTTCAAAAACAAGAGATCAGGCCATGGAGGCGATGGGAGAGGGGGGTCACAGGAAAGCAATGTGGAGAAAATCAATAGCGACGAGAAAGGGAGAGAGTGAACAAGAAACCCAGTGTAACAAACGAACCGTCCGAAAGCTGCTGTGCGAGGAGGGGAGAAAAAGAAAATACGAAAGCACATTCGACGATTCTGCTTCTATGATAGGGGTCAGTGGCGGTGGATCCCGTCGTCTCTTCCAAACTTGTTCCTAGTCCAGCTCTTTGTTGTAGTGTGGCAGATGGTCCGTCATTGACACGAAACCAAAGTCAGGAGTGACTGTCGACAGCATTCAACGCAAAACTATTCGTCAGTTAACCGCATGAAACAATGAGCGCATTTGATGGACCAAAAAACCGGACGACGGCCAGGAATGGAAGAAGGGTTGAACAGATAAACCAGATAAAACACTTACACCGACTGACGTCCGCTTCAGTGTAATCTCCAGGGTGTCCACCACGTGTAATCGGTGGGGTACCTGTCTCAGGTGACCCCGTGGTCGTTGTACTCAGGGAGCTCGCGCTAGTTCCAGGCCTAGCACCCTTGGGCCATACGTCACCCTCTCCAGCGGTGTATGCAAAGTCTGCAGTCGCGTGTGTGGGGTTGTACGAGTAATCAGGGTGCTGATTGATGCTGATCATGCTTCGCGAGCGCGGAAGCCCGATCTCTCGAGCTCGGTCGTCGGGGTGGTTCGCCGTCAATGGCCGATCATCGTCCCCGTATGGTGAGGGATAGGGACTCATCGCTTGCGAATGCCTCCGTGCCCGGCGAATACTCAATGATCCCGCTTGTCCATAATTTCCCGAGCTCACCCGCTGTGATGATCCGGGCCGCGAGGAACCAGGGGACACCCCCCTATGGTGACTTGAGCCAGGTCGGGAGTAATCGAATCCGGCATGGGATGTCGGGGAAGCCGTTTCGTCGTAAGCAGAGATGACCGAGTATCCAGTCGTCGGTCGGCTGTCGGGACTGTGTTGACCATGAGCGAAAGGAGAATATGACATCTGCGCGGGTCCGGGGGCGCCACGAGAGTAGGAAGAACCGTTCTGACTTGGTGGATTAAGCAATGAGGATAGTGATCCGGAATGAGATGGTGTCGTGTTGGATGTCCACGCGGGGTTTGGCTCCGTCATGGCATAAGCAAACTGGTTCTGGGGTTCAGCCATCATCCCCCGGTTCTGGCCATGTGACGAGTACGGTGGCATAGATCCATAACCACCCGCAGTGGACGGAGGGGTTTCGTCAGCCGGTGAAAGCCCCTGCAGATGACCTGCGTGACTGTATAGGTGGGAATTCATCGGTGGATCAGAGGGGACGGTCAAAGGACGCAAGGCGGTACCCCTCATGTTGCCGGGCCCAGATACGGATGGGAACACATCCGTAGAACCCCAGCCAGCAGTCGGAGCACCGTTTTGGTTCAGTGGGGAGTAGTTTCCGGGCGTAGATAGCCCTCGGGGACGAGCGTTTCCGTTCACAGCAGGAGGTCGCTGAGGGACGGTCGAGGAAGTAAGAGACACCGGACCCATTGGTTGATTGCTCCTCTGAGCGGGATATGCCGGTCCAGGTGCTGGATCGGTCTCTCTTCGTTTAGGCTTCGGCAAACGCGGAGGGACGCGACGCTTGAAGTTTGCCACTACCTCCGGAGGCGAGTGCCGTGTCAACGTCGGGTGGGCTAAAAGCGGGACGGGAGGAGACACGCGTCAAAAAATGGACGTGATCGGGCTACCGAAACGTCACGACACTTACACCAGGTGCTAGCGTCCGGATCGTCTATGGCTGGGTCGACATTTCGCAGATTGACTTTACGCATGAAACCATAGATCTGTGATACGTGAAACTCGCGTGTCAGATGGGGCTGCGGGAAGGAGATGGTGGGGAAGGGGAGGCGCTGGAGAAGGACACGAGACAAGGAGCCGGACGCACGTTTAGTTGTCGGGAGAAGCTCGCGAAGCGGGACTGACGGTAGACGGAGGGAAGGACGTGGAGGGCGAGTTGTTCTGGCTTTTCTACGATGATGTATTCTCCGGCTGGATCCCACCGAATCATATGATGGTTTTCCGGTCGCTCGAGAAGTCTGTGCGCAAAGTGTGCTCAGATGGACGGACATGGGGGCACAAGCATCCGCAAAGAGGGCATGAGAAACACTAACGCGTAGAGTTTTGTGAGGAAAGTAGCTTGAGGTTTGGAGTGGCCAGGCTGGTCGGGTTTTGGGGTGGTAGACTGGTCCGGCTGTTTCTGGGGATGGTCCTCCTCCGGAGAGAGAGAGCCAGAGGGTGGCTGGGGTTGTTGTTGCTGTTGCTGTTGTTGCTGCTGTTGCTGCTGCTGGTTCTGCTGGGATGACATGATTGCGGGGTAGGAGAGGTTTGAGGGTTGATTAAGCTGATAGGACTGGGAATCTCTGGGGTGGTATGGCTGAGGTTGCTGTTGTCTCGGGGGATAAGAGGGAGGGTAGAGGTCAGCCATGAGGGATTGGATGACGAAGGGGAGATATGGAGAAGAAGACGGCGGGTGAAGGGGAGAGAAGCGCCGTTAGAAGAAAGGCGGAGGCAGAGACGGAGGTATGGATTGAAATAAGATGACAGCCCAGCCAGAAAACAAGCGATGGCCGAGAGTTATTTATTTATTTTTATTTTATTTTCTATAAGACGTAATCCGCCTCTCCCTCCGTTCCACTTGTCCGGTCTTCTTGGTGTTCCCCTCTCCCTCTCCCTGCTCTCGTCCACCTCTCCCTCAGCAGAGACAGGCAGAGCTAGAGAGAGAGCACAGGAGACACCAGTCCTCCCCCTCGCGGACATCCCAAACAATCTGACCGTTTGTTCCAATCAAAGACCCCCAGAAATTAAGTTTCTGTCCAACACATGGCTCGCTTGCAAACCTCGGTCACCTCGTTGAATTCACCGGCCATCACAACCCTCGGCGTCTCCCATGAGGCATTCCATCCCTTTCTGACCTTTCCCTACAGAACACTCCCCGTCCTCGAACTAGAATTCTATTTCTATACATCATCCCCGCCGATAAAACGAAATATAAAAAAGTGATATCGTTCCAAACGCGCATAACCAACTACGTACACTAACGACGGGTAAAGTACTAAATGTGCCAAGGCAGCAGCAGACGATGAGTAACCAAATAATACAACGCTTTAATTTTCTTTACGATCTTGCAGACGAACCGGTTGCGTAAATGAAGGGTAAAAGAGAGGTCCCAGAGGGACTCGTGAATGGAGAGAGGATGTGTGCGGGACCACGGATAAGCGATGGAAAAGCAGAGCGACGGACAACAAGCAAACGGCGAACCAACGTATACCAAAATACCTACCCGATGAACTAAGGCGCGATGGCGGACTGGAACAATTTCGGATTAGACCATTGAATCCCATATGCAGTTCCAGCCTTCCAGCTATCGTCCACGCCGTTCGAGTAAGCAATCAACGAGCGGAACATCCACAAGGTGACGGACGTCTCTCCGAGGCAAAACGATCAGCTGATTCGCGAAAGGGCGAAAAAAGGGTTCAACCGTCCTTCAGAAAACTCTATCCATGCCCGAGGAGCAACCAGGATCGCCACTCACTAGGTCTCTCCATCATAGTGCAACGTCACGTTGGCAAACGCCCCAAACAGGTCCTCCTTGTCAACCATGCTCGATGGCGTAGGCGGTCCCGTTTCCATGTCGTCGTCACCAGTATTGTTGTTCTTGTTCCGTTTCCCAGCTCTGAGCGTCGCGTTCTTTTCCCCGCCACCCGTCGTCTTCTTCGTCGGCTGTGGATCTTGGTGCATCGACCCGGATTCCATCTGCCGGAAGTTCATCTCATCCACTCCTTTCGCTGATGCTGGAACGATCTGCAAAACGGATGCGAAAATTTGATGCCAACACCCCCCGAAGTGGCCATCAAAGAATCCATGTGGGTCAGCAAATGTGGTCACCGGATTCCATCACCACAACATCACCAGGGCTGCCCACGGCGAGAGGACAGCGAACAACGAGGGCCACATGCCTGATGTCGGACGGAGCAGGACAGGCTCTCACTCGTGTGGGGAATGTGTGTGGGGAAAAAATACTCCTTGAAACGAAACTCACCGGTGGCTGAGTATTTCTAAGCAATCCCCAATTGATTTTGGAGAACCATTTATGCTGCTTAACCTCACTTGCCCCACTCTTGCTTCCCAGCCGTGTGAGTTCGTTCTTGTCAAGCAGTTTGACGATGACGTCCTTGCACGCCCTAAAGTTTAAGCAAACATAAGTCGTCAGTTCATCATCCAGCGCACCCGATCGTTGGCCAGTAGAACCATCATCAGAACGCTGCAATCAGCGGGCACCATAACACTTGTCGCTATACATCATACGGCGGTAGAAGCGCGAAGCCCTCAACCGCCGATGACAGGACGGAACCGAGAGATAAAAGTAAAAATGCAGCCCCGAGAACGTGTACTCACGGAGAAGTCTTGGGTGAATCCTTGAAATGCACGGGTATCTTCAAAATGCTTGAAAAGGTGTCGTCTCGCGTACCTCCCTTGAATGGTGTAGTGGCGTACTGTCCGAGAAGTAACCAATCTTCCCGTCAGCCTGGACCCCACGAGAGTAAATTTGGCTAAACTGACGATCATCTCGTAGATCAAGATACCCAATGTCCACCAATCCACGGCAGATGTGTGCCCATGTGTGTTGATGACCTCGGGGGCGATGTATTCTACCGGCCCGGTCAATTCCAATGTTGCGCTGCGTGGAAGCGGAAGGTGCGCAACAAACCTTCGGTCCCCACGAACGAATTTGTTCTGAAATCGGCGGTACAAGACCGCGTGTCAATCAAGGGTATCTGAGCCAAATCATCCATACAATCGTGAGCCCTTGATAACACTAAAATGGGACGGCGGAAATCGGTCTTACGCCATTAGGTTCAGATTGGTGAATAGTCGCCGGCCGTCCTCCCGGTTCGTTCGACTGTTTTGCCAGATCAAAGTCTGACAACATTATATGCCCAGAGTGGTGCAGTAGGATATCTAAAAGCGGGGAATCCCCTCATCATCAGACCTCTCGGGACGCAGACAAATGAAGATGACCCACTTTCGGGCTTGAGGTCCCGGTAGATGAAACCCATGAGATGCAGATATTCTAACGCTGCGGTGACCTCGGCGGCATAAAATCGTGCCGCGTCTTCAGGGAGGCATTTCCCAGGGCGACTTTGCAGGGCCCGGAAAAACTCCCCTCCCATACAGTACTCCATGCAGAAATAAAGATATTGCTCCGATTGAAACGAATGGTAAAGTGTCACAATAAACGGATGGTTTGCTGTCGCAAGGATCTCTTGTTCGGTCAGAGCCCGCTTGATCTTCTTCCGCTCGATCATTTCGGCTTTTGAGAGGACTGTGTCCGTAAAGGACGTAAGCAAATCGACAGACAAAAAACCGTAGCCGGAACGTCACCTTTCATCGCATAAAGCTTTGCCGTCTTCTTTTCCCGGACAAGATACACCTTTCCAACATCGCCACGGCCGAGCATCTTGATCTTCTGGAAGCTCGACGCGTTTACCTCCACAGATCGCACCTTGATCGAGTGGCTCGAGTACGTCCTCCTAAAGGCCACCCGCCCGGGTGTCTCGTGTCCCAAATTGGTGCCCGTCATCCGCTCCTTGCTCTTTGCCGAAGTGAGAACAATACCGGCCCCAGTGCTGTTCGCCCGAGTCGGCCTGGGTCTCGACCCGCCCATCGTCCCGTTCTCTACTGGTGTAAGACGAATCGATGAGCTGGAGGAAGAAGTTTCCATGGACGCGTGCCCGTTGTCGGACGCGTGTTGCTGTCCGGGAAGGGGCGGCATGCTAGGAGACAGTAAACCGTTCTTCGTTACCGTAATCGCCGATGTTGATCGAGATCCGAGCGCGAAAAGCCCCTTGGTGTTTGGAGCTGACGCCACCCGACGAATGAACCTGCTCGCAGACTTCTGAAACGGATGATTGGCCGATCGAGTCTGTTCCACAGGTATCGGTTGAGAGGCGTCCGAGGGATGAAGGCAGTTTGGCGAGCGATCCCGACCGACCATACCCCACTGTTTATCCGATTTCGTCTTTAACAGGGGCTTTGACGACTTCTTGTTTAGCGGAGGCGGAGGTCGTGTATCCGGCGACCATAGTTGGGAAGTGGAGTAAGCGGGGGTGGTACTTCCGCTTGACAACGACAACGGCGGGGGTCTCGATGAGAACGACCTTGAATTCGATATGGAGTCGCTGGAATGTGTGGTCGAGGAAGCAGAATTGGAGGAGAATCTGGGCTCGGCGGAGGTGATGGAGGAAGGAGTAAGGACAGGGTGCTGGTTCCGAACATTGGTGTCTACGGACAGCATGGAAGAGTTGCGCGTGCTGGCCCTTTTAGAGGATGGGCTGGCAAGCCTGAGAATGTATTTCCAAGAGGGTGTGGACGGCGTGGACGGCGGACCGCTGCCAACATCACCAGGGGACATTGTCGAAGGGGATGACTGATTTTTTTCCGTTGGGTGCGTCGCAAGACCAGTCGGCGGGAGGTTTCACGCACAGTTCCGAGTCTTCCTCAACGACGCCTCAAGTAAGTGGCAGCGAGTCGGCTGTGAACGAGTTGCAGACCTGGAAGGAATGGGAGAGCGTTAGGCGTCGGCGTACAAAGGACACTCGATATAGCGCCGTCGCAAGACTCAATCGCTTACACTCGGCTTAGGTAAGCATTTCCTCATCTAGCCATAACGGCCAAGAAAATCAATGCCCGCCAGCTTTGCCTTGCAGGCTTTAGCTTCTCATGATAACCTGGTGCAGCGTGTCTCTAGAGCGCGACCCAAACCCGCGTCATGCAAGCATTGGATATTAAGAGTACCAGTTATAGACTGTTCAGTGCTACGGCAGGGAGAAGGAACGTTCTTCGGCAACTTCAAGCTAGGCCGCCGACTTATATCCCCTTCAAGTTACGTTTCACGTCCGTGAGTGACCGCCTCGTGGCCACAGCAAAGTGAGGTAAATCACATTATCCATGCCGCATACCTTCTCACAGCTAACCCACTTCGGGCAGGGTGATCTCACCCCGAACATTCGCCTTTGCTTCCGCTCCGGCATTAATCCATGGGGCATGGCTTTATTCACGAACCATGACGACCACCACAGTTGTTGCAATTGACAATCATTGCCAAGCGACCACTTTGTATTGTCGACCCACTTGTACACTTTCCGGGCTAGCCTCCGCCCGTTAGATCTGTCAATATTAATCAGCAACTCATTGCAATCTATACAACACCAGACCGCATCCGCCACTTCAACGACGCCATAGCCGGACACACGTCCATCGGGGAGCCTCGAGGCCATCCAGTTCGTGGCAGGGACAATGCTCCGAACGAGCGTTGACGTTGGGTAGCGTTCGGGGTCCCCAAGTCCCCCGATCGGGCAGGGGCCGCAGTCATCGCGCGGGTTGGGTCGCCCACGGATCAGAGGCGGAGCCATCCACCAAAGAGGTGTTTCCTCGGGAGGGTCATGGGAGGCAGGTCACCAGGAACGTACCACCGACGAGCTCCCAGTTCGAATGAAGGTACGCATATATATGCGCTCATCACCTCTAATCACTACCGCCGATGAAAGTGCTCGACGGTTTGGGTTCATCACCGCCATGTGACGACCGAAGATCGCCCTGGGAGATTGCACCCAGATAGGTGCCTAAATCTTGCTAGCGTGAGCGGGTCGCTCGCTTCCCATGTACGTGGTGACCTCACCACGACAAGTCTCCCCTTGATCCTCTTCGGAGCGCACGACAACGTCGGACGACCGCACCGGCCACTGCTACTGCCAGGGCGCCATCCTCCAGGCTTCGCCTGTTGGCCGGTGTCCACTTGACTGCCCACTCACGGCCAGACCCGGTACTAACCTTGATTGAATGCATCCAAACCCTCGAATAGATTGGTTATCCAGAGCGACTACGGATCATAACTGGGTCATTGGGACCCAGCAGTGTGGTTAGACAACCCACCAATACGAGCTTTCGCCACAGTTCCTGCATCATGCCACGGCACCCAAAGCTCAAGACCTCACGCGATCACAGGGGTGAGGCGATCAGATGGCTATATTGGAACCCAGAGTGCGAAGCCTGGATGGGTCTGACGGTCTTTATTCAACCGTCAGCAGATGTCATGATACCCCACGATGCAGAATCAGCACAGATATCGATGGGGAAAAGATAACGGATGTTCTACAAACCCGGCGCGCGATACAATCGACGGAGTATTCGCACAGCATCCAGGTACACAAACACGAGGGGGCTGAACTTTGTGTTCAGCGTTCGACGTTCAAAGTCGAGCGGTCGATGAGTGTGTTGCCCACCCAAGATCCGAAGCTTTGTGAAAACGGGAGCAAAGCAGCCCCTGGGGCCCACCGGCTCGTTGAACAATTGAACCCTCCGCGGGAACAAAATACTTTTAAAGCCCAGATCAATTTATCACCCTGGGGTGATCATTTGGAAGCCATTGCGGAACACGGGGATCAGACATGGAACAAAGAGAACCGGAGGGTGGCGCCTTGCGAGCGCTGGACTGCTACTGTTAGCGGCTTCCCCAGATACAGCGAGAGTGCCACAAGTATCAAGGCGTCCAAACGGAACCGAAAACGCTGAACGAGACGCACGGATGAGATACAGGGGGGGTCACGAGTCCGAAAATCGAGGAGGGGTTGGGTAATAATCGGGGACAATTTGTCGATCTGGGGTGTCGCATGAACACCCCGCACTTCCGAAAGTCGATGGAAGACCTTCTCGGGTACGCAGAGCCAAGGCGTGCATGGAAGCAGGGCGAGATTTCCAGTAGCTGTCAAAAAGGGGAATCAGCTACGGAATATCGCAGCCGTGCTTCGTTCCCTGCGCTCGCAGCATAGAAGCCACGACACAGGATCTCTATCAGATTTTCACGCTCTGTGGACCCTGCGAAAAGGACTGCGCGAGCGTGATTGGGTCCTTCACTGCAAGTCGCGGGAGAAACCCGATCGACATGGAGCGAAGGAGGTTCGAAACCAGGGTACATTACGGAGCATGCACGCAAGGCTCGTTGAAGGGTTAGGTCGTTGGGTTTGCGTTCTATAACGAGGTAGGCGGCGCAAAACGTATGTAAGGGCGCTCTAAGAAGTACGTACAGTCGGATTTGGAATGTTTGAGGGCCAGTCCTGAGAAAGTTATTCCCTCCACACACCTATCAACTCTGGACCAGCATGGTAGCGGCCCGTGGCGCTGACGGCGCCTCTCGAAGCGAGGTGGAGCGTAAGAGTGGTTTATCGCTCCTCCTGGGGTCGGAACCACGAAGGACCGGTTTGAAACGGTCGCCCTCGAACGCGAGGTTGTGAACGATACCAGCGTGGATAGCATGCCGAATCCTCGCCTCAAGGGGCAACAAAAACGCAGCCCACCGGGATGCCGAAAGTTCTTAAGTAAATAAAAGGTAAATCCTAGTATGTTTCACCCACCCAATGTTTCACGGGCACGCGCAAACGTCGTTACAGATTTACGCGTCCAACGTTCGTCTAGTGCGCCCAACGCCAAAGATAAGATAAGAAAATCAGTGACACCGATCATCTCAAGTGGACAGGCTGTCGGTCCTTGCAATCGAGATCCGGAATAGCATTCTTGTGGAGATGAATCGCTGCGATGGGGCTCCTAGCTGGGCGGCTTAGGTGTGGTGCGGACATCACGATACTGAGAATGAGTGCATCGATGCTTGGGGTCCACAAACCACACGGATTAGATTAAAATCGAGCCACCGTGATTTCGAATTCATAACGATGCCTAACGGCGGCGTTGGGCTGTGCAGGGTATACGAGAGTTTGGTAGGTCCTCCTTGCCGGCCAATTCATCCCGCGGTCCAAGACCTTGTGGACTTCCGAAAAATCGGGCATCAGATTTTCAGGGTATGACTGACAGGTCTTCCCAGTCTTTCGCGGGAAAAACCGTCGGTGATGAACCGAGCGTTCGACATTTCGCAAATACCCGAAATGACGGGCAGGATAGGAGGTCCTAGTATTAGTGTGTTCCACATTTTCAAGCAGCCCTGAGCCACAGGTCACCCTGAGCCGTCCGCCAAAAAGTGGGTTTGATGTTTTTGCCGAGACAGGTCAGAGGCGCTGATTCGGTGATCCAGATGCAGAAACCAGCAAGACAGAGGCGCCGCTCTCCCCGACGATGGCGGTGAGCTGGGGTCAGCGCGGTAGAAAACACGAGGGGTGTCTTGTCCGCAAGGCAAGTCAACAAAGGAGAAGCGAGGTTCGGAGATTGATTCAGACGTGTATTATATCAGTTGGAGACCATATTGACAACTCATTGTACGGTCGTATTGGATCCGTGGTTTCCCAAGTATTGGTATAGATAACCCCCACATGACCGTTTGTCGGCCCTGGGCGGTAGGATTATGGATGTTTCGGGCGTCGGCGTCGGTGAGAGCGAGTTGTTTCTCACCTCGGGACGCACAATCGACGCGTCCCTGGGAGGGTGGTGCGATTCGGGACCGGATAGGGCTCATGGACCGATGGGCAGCTCTCGTGGGAAGGAATGGAGTTGAGCAAGTTCCTCCGATTCAGTGCCACGCACTGAGGCAACTCCCGAAGACCGCGGCCTTCTGACAGCACACCCGGTAGCCACAACCCAAGGACAAGTTCAGGTATATCTAATGACACCCCCCGGTCGTTAAAACTACCTGCCACCTTCCTGGTCCCCTCTATCCGTCTTTTTGTTCGCGCATCTACGTCCTCACGTGTCCCGAAGGTTCCGGAAACGCGACTCTTTAAAAGGCTGTGCACCGGATAGTGGCCCTCTACTTTCATGTCTGGCCGAACGACTCCCGACGAGGAAACGAGCCCGTTACTAGGGAACCAACGGACCGAATCATACCAAACGCTAGTGGCCGACGGGTCCACCCCGAAGGTGAACGATGCGGAACCTCCGAGGATCGGTCTCGCGTGGATACTGGCGGGACTATGGTCCGCCGTGTTTTTGGGTGCATTGGATGGTGCGTCGCTCCGCCGATTTCCCCAAACCGGATCCTCATGACCACCACAGGGACGATTGTCGCGACGTTGCTCTCCCCCATTGGCGCGCACTTCAACCGATCAAACCAATCGTCTTACATTGGCACTGCGTACTTGCTTTCCGTATGCTGTTTCACGCCGTTGTACGGGAGACTATCAGACATTCTGGGACGGAAAGGCGCGATGCTTTTGGCGTTGTCGTTATTCAGTTCGGGGACATTACTGTGTGGCATCGCGCCATCGATGGACGTCCTCATCGCTGCGCGCGCCATCGCTGGCATGGGAGGCGGCGGGTTAGTACCCTAGTATCGCGCCCTTGGTTGTCGGTCTCATTTCCTTTATTAGGGTTATGACTGGTCAGTAGGACCTGCATGCAGACAGGGTAGTGGAAAAAAAATTGATGAGCCCATCGATAGTGTCATCCATTGCACTTACGGACCTGATACCACTGTTCGCGCCCAACATCTTTGCCGCTCCGATCTCATCTGACGCAATATTCTAGAAAGAAGCGGGGTCTCTATCAAGGCCTTGCTAACATGTGAGATGGTACTATTATCTACACGTGTTGCAAACCTCCTAACCCGTTTCCTATAGTCTCTTTGGCGCGGGCGCCGGACTCGGCGGACCACTTGGAGGTTGGTTGAACGACAATTTTGGTTGGTAGGTCAGCTTTCCAGAATGCCCGCGGATCACAATCTAATATTTCCATCGGCAGGAGATCAGCGTTCCTCTTTCAGGCGAGTAGTGAACAGTCTCGAATCCTCGAGAGCTTAACCATTTATCTGTAATCGATTACAGGTTCCTATCCTGGTGGCATCGATGGTACTGGTATCGACCAAAGTCAATATCCCGCTCCCAGAGGAGGTTCGCTCTTTGCCAGTTCGCACTAAGCTTGGGCGAATCGATTTCCTCGGATCGTTGACGCTGGTCCTAACCGTCGGATGTCTGTTGCTCGGGTTATCTCTCAAATCGACAGAGGAACTTCCCTGGTCGCACCCTCTGATATGGGGCCTCATATCTATCAGCGGCATTTGGGCAGTTATTTTCGTCTATGTCGAGATCAAGGTCGCCGCGCTCCCCGTGATGCCTATCCGGCTCATCAAACAACGGACGCCCCTTGCCGTCTCACTCGCCAATTTCTTCGTGAGCATTGCCGCATTTTCGATGTTGTATAATATCCCATTGGTACGCATTCAAGATCAGCTTCTGTTTGGGGCCCCGTTTTGACGCCCCCATCTCCATAGTATTTTACCGCTGTACGATTGAACTCCTCCACTGATGCAGGACTCCACTTGTTGCCGCATTCGGTATAGCAATTTCACTTCCCTGACACCACAGGGCTTACATTTCATTCCCATCAGATTGCACTTTCCACTGGGAGTATGTTTGCTGGATGGTAAGCTTACTCCTATCAAGATTTACTAGTTTTTAATCAATACCTCTTTCAAAGGATGATGCGCAGGACTGGTAAGCTGTATTCCTTGACCTTGGTGTCCGCGTCGCTCGGCGTCGTCGCAAGCGTATCGGTTTCCTTGTGGAACTTCAATACACCGGAGGTCTATTTCTGGTTGGATTTGATTCCCCATGGTTTTGGTGTCGCGAGTATGATCACTACAACGTTAATCGTAAGCTTTCGCGCTGCCCGGATCTCGTCCCCTTACCCAGCTGCCATTATAGGCCATGATTGCAAACATATCCAAGGACGACACCGCAGTAGCTACGGGTATCATCTATCTTTTCCGGACGACCGGTCAGGTGCTCGGGGTCAGCTTGAGCGGGACGCTTCTCCAGGCCATCCTTACGAAAGAGCTTCGGGAGCGGATCACAGGACCTGGGGCTATCGAGGTTTGATCTACTTCCTCAGCAATCTCCCGCCCGCTCAGCTGACCCTCGTGGCCTACCACCGCAGATCATTGAACAGATCCGCCACAGCACCACGATCATCCCTAAGCTACCACCTAGACTTCAGCTGGCAGCCATAATCTCGTACTCAGTTGCTTTGAGGACAGTGTTCATATGCCAGGCTGCGTGTGGCGTCCTGGCCGTCCTGTGTTGCATCCCCATCCAGGAGAACCCGTTACCGTACGTCTTTCACCTTGCGATTCCGGACCGGCTGGCATTAATTAGGCCGCCCATCCCTAGAGGCACCATGGAGGAGCAAGACAGGTTGTTTCGAAACCGACAAAATGGACAAAATCAAAATAATCAAGAGGGGCCGGGTGCCCCGTAGGTTCCGTATCTGCAGGGGTGTGTGCAAATCCTCAAACAGTGGACGATTGAAGTTACCATCTGCTTCGCTTTCGCGCTTTTCGATCGTTTTTATGTTGTTTTTATCGCCCTCGCACCGTGTCACCGTTTTCGCATCTAGCAATCCATATCATTTCCGCGACGCGCACCATCTTCGTGTCGGTTCGTTTGAAGCCATGAATTACGCTAGCGAGTGAGGTACTTAATAAGGGGAACGTATGGATGTGGGGAGGGAGGTTTTGGCGTGTATGTTCCTGGGTTGTGTTCATGGGTTATGGGTGAAGGCAGGAAACTGGAATACCCTTGTTGGCTGACGGGATTGCCGGTCTGGGAGTGGCTATAACGATTGGGGGTAGGGCAGTTCTATGGCCAGTGGCCTGTAGGCCGCGTCTCTTGTATCCAGCGCCTCTGTTTCTTCTCTACTACGTGAACGTTCGCGTTCTTCCTTCCAGTACCGTCATCCTCCGAATCTAGGTAGGCTCTTCGGTTATGTCTGGCGGGGCAGGGAAGACCGTTCGACGTCGAAACGGTCACGACGGACGCGAAGAACGTGAGGACGAAGAGGGATGAGATTGCTTTCCGTCGGTTTGGGGTGTTCCAGTGAATGAGTCGAGCTGACTTCATTTGCCTGTGCGTGTGTGTGTGCGGGAGGATCGAATGGAGAATCACAAGACCACCAGGGTTGAATTGCGTTCCAACGATTTTTGCGGGGAGGTACACGAAACCCCAGGCGGAAGATGGGGTGAACGAAAGGGGGGGGGTAACAGCAGGAGGATAAGAGGATGAGTTTTGTGGGTTTTGTTTCATTCCACGGGCAGTGTTCGTGCGTACCTTAGCGTAGATGAAAAAAAAAAAAATTCAGGGGAATGTCATATCCC
>Ga0307511_10003880_pt1 | contig 15274 bp, 13 predicted proteins | sample 13_EM_MG_FD_200266 | JGI IMG/M metagenome (GOLD analysis project Ga0307511, IMG submission 200266) | Populus trichocarpa ectomycorrhiza microbial communities from riparian zone in the Pacific Northwest, United States - 13_EM | ecosystem: Host-associated > Plants > Roots > Unclassified | place... | reverse complement strand
GCCACCGTACCGGTGATATGCGCATCGGAAGCGCCATTCTGGTCCAGGTTCAGTTCGTTCACTTTTATAGCCCCTTTAAAATCACTGGCCCCGGACAGCCTTATATCCAGACTGTTTCCTGAAATAACCCCGTCCACAAATACATCACTGGCGCCGGATGCCACCAGCTTGTCCAGGGTAGTAAAGGAAATATAGGCCTTCATCTTTTTATTGCCGTTACTCCAGGCCCAACCCTTATTATCCAGCCAGATCTTCAGGATCCCGTTCACCACCTCCGTACGGATCCGGTCCCGCCATTTAACATCCACAGCGCTGACAGCCACCGTCTCCTGGTCGCCCTGGCTTAAATAAAGATCGATGGCATTCGAAACCTCAATACCATGATACCCTTTAACAGACCTCACTTCCACATTCGGATCGTTGATAACGGTCTTTTGCCCGAGTACCTGTAGCAGCGAAAGACTGCCGGCGAGGAGAAAGAATAACCGGTTCCTCCAAACATAATGTCTTTTATCCTGCAGCATAATGTCTTTTTTATTTACTTCGATTAAATGTCTTTTATTTTTACTTTCTGGATATACTGCCTCCGCTACTGGTATGAACTTCTGTAATAACGCCAGCTCCCTGATAGCTCACATGCCCCCCGCTATGCGCAGACGCGGACATCGCCTTCTCTACCGAAATATCCACCCTTCCGCCACTACTGACATTCACATCGCATTGTTCCACCTGCAGATCAAATCCATGCAGGGAACTACCACTGCTGGCCCCTGCCTTCAGGTGAGACGCCTTTCCGGAAATGGTAGAATGGGCGCCGCTTCCCTCATCTACCCGCAAGTCTTCGGCTTCCACTTTCCCCGTAAACGAGGACCCGCTGGAAAAATCCATGGCTAAATTAGCAGATTTCAGCGTCCCATCCACCTCTACCTGGGCGCCCGAAGAGGCACGCAGCCCATCGAGCTGAATGCAGGATACATACACTTTTAGTTCCTTCCTGTTCTTGTCCCAGCGTCCCATTTCATTGTCATAATAGATATTCAGGACCCCATCTTTTACCTCCGTATGGATCCTGTCGCGGTAAACGGGATCGGCGGCACTGGCAACCACGACTTTTTCGTTACCCTGTGTCAGGTACAGATGGATCCCCGTAGCCACTTTCAGCGCATGAAAATCTCCCACAGAACGCACCTGGGCATTTGGGTCCTTTACGATCCTTTGCTGAGCGATAAGAGCCGACAAGAGAAGACAGGCCATCAGGGTGAAAACCAGTTTTTTCATGGAACTAATTTTTATTAAATGAAAAGAAGAGTTGATTATTCTTTAGTCTTACCGGTGCACCGAACCAGTCTATCCCTTTTTAGTGATACTGCTGGATCCGCTGGAATGCTGGTCCCTGATTAAAGCAGCACCTTTATAATATACATCGCTCCCCCCACTGGCATTGATGCTCAGCTCTTTACTGGCCGTGATCTGGATATCGCTTCCGCCGCTGGCTTCCACCCGGCACTCATCGGATAACAGATCATATCCATGAAAATCACTCCCGCCACTGGCATGCACCGATAAATGAGCCACCTCTCCCCCCAAATAGATATCCGAACCACCACTCTGAATGACAGACAATTCCCGTACAGTCATTTTTCCTTTCAGGTCACTTCCTCCCGACAGACCCAGATCCAGCTTATCTGTCCGGATGCCGTTTTCAATATAAATATCTGAACCGCCGGAAGCTTTTAAAGCTTCCAGTTGCTTAAAAGATATATAGGCCTTTAACTTACGGTCGCCCCAGGAACCCCAATGCAACCCATCATTGGCCATATGTACCTGTAATACCCCGTTCTCTACTTCCGTCACGATCCTGTCCCTGTCTGCGACAGCGGCGGCGCTGACGGCTACCGCTTCATCACCCTGACTGAGATAAAGATCTATGCCGCCGGAGATATGGATCGCGTGAAACCCTTTTACATCACGCTTTTGAGCGTTGTTGTCCCGGATCGTTTTTTCGTTTTGCGCAAAGGAAGAAAGACAGGCCATCATAAAGGCTGCGAGTAGTAGAATATTTTTCATAAATCAGTTGCTTTTTAAAAAGACCCCGTTACAGGAATAATGTTGCATGGTGCCAGGATTATTCAGACCGCCGGACCCGGCGCCGCACAGCTCTGGAAGTGTGACGAAGCAGGGAGTTCAAATGTTACAGGACAGGTTGAAAAAATAGGGATCATCGCACAGGAACACTTTTCGTATCTTTGTGGCAGATTCCTCGGGGTGCTGTTCTGCCCATAGCAGAATGGCTGAGAAAATACCCGTAGAACCTGATCAGGGTAATGCCTGCGCAGGGAAGGGTACAGTCTTCTATCTATCTTCTCTCCCCGCATTCCCCCATTTTTAGTTTATTATCAACCAGTTATACATGAAAGCGACCTTTTCAGCCTTCTGCTTATGGGTAATTACCCTCTTTGTCATGCATCAGCCTGCCACGGCCCAATCCGCCATCTCATCCCATCCCTCCGGTACCAGTCCCGTCGCACCCCAACCGGCCGCCCCATCCGGAGGAAGAGTCACCGACTCCCTTACCGGCGATCCTATAGCAGGAGCCACTATTGAAATCAACGGGATCGGCATAGAGCAGACCAATGAAGCCGGCTACTTCCAACTCCGCAAGCTCAGACCCGGATCTTATACCGTCAAAGTGACCAGCGTAGGCTACACAGGGTATGAAGCCATACTCTCCATGGGAACAGAGACCGCGACTCCTGTTCAGATACGCCTTTCCCCCATACGGCTCTTCATGCAGCCCGTAGAAGTAAAAGCGCTTCGCGCCGGTGATAAAGCCCCTTTCACAAAGACCGATATCACCAAACGACAGATCGAACAGACCAACCTGGGACAGGACCTGCCCTTCCTCCTCAATCAAACGCCATCGGTAGTCATCAACTCCGATGCGGGTAACGGAGTGGGGTATACGGGAATCTATATACGGGGAACGGATGACTCCCGCATCAATATGACCCTGAACGGACTCCCCTATAATGACGCAGAAGAACAGACCCTGTATTTCGTCGACCTTCCCGACTTCGCTTCCTCCGTGAGCAGCATCCAGGTCCAGCGGGGTGTCGGCACCTCCTCCAATGGAGCCGGAGCATTTGGGGCAACGATCAATTTCTCCACCAATGAATTCAATGACAAGGCCTATGGGGAGATAAACAACAGCTACGGTTCCTTCAATACCTGGAAGAATACGATAAAAGTCGGTTCCGGCTTAATTGCCGATCATTTTACCATCGACGCCCGTTTGTCACGGATCAGCAGCGATGGATATATTGACCGGGCCTCCAGCGACCTGAAATCCTTTTATCTTTCAACGGCCTGGTATTCCAAAAATTCGTCGCTGCGCTTCAATATTCTCTCCGGTACCGAGAAGACCTACCAGGCCTGGAACGGTATCCCGCAGGCAAAAGTAGAAGGCAACTCCGCCGCCCTGGAACAGCATTACCAGAATAATATAGGATCGCTGTATTTTACGGCACAGGACTCCTCCAACCTCTTCAATTCCAATAACAGGACCTATAATTATTTTACGTATAAGGACCAGACCGACAATTATAAGCAAAACCATTACCAACTGTTCTTCAATCACCAGTTCAATCCATATCTTGCCCTGAATGCCGCAGCCTTTTTGACAAGAGGCCTGGGATACTACCAGGAATATCATGACCAGGGCGATTCGGCCAATGCCAAATACACCAATTACGGATTGTCTCCCTATATCGTCGGCAACGACACCTTACAAAGCACCAGCCTGATCCGCCAGAAATGGCTGGACAATTATTTTTTCGGAGGCATCTTTTCGGTGCAATACAAAAAGAACAATACGCAGTTGACCCTGGGCGGTGGCTGGGACCGATTTAACGGCAGGCATTACGGGAACGTCATATGGTCGCAGAATGGCGGCTTCCCGGACGATTATCAGTATTATTACGAACCGGCCCATAAGACGGACCTTAACGTCTACGCAAAATGGCAGCAGCAATGGGGAACGCACTGGACAAGTTTTGCAGACCTGCAATACCGGTATATCGATTACCGGATAGAAGGCTTTGACGACAACCCATCCATCTTCGTCCATCAACGTTATAATTTTGTCAATCCCAAAGCCGGCATCACCTACAGCAATCACGACTGGGAAGCTTATTTATCCTACTCTCTTTCCAGCCATGAGCCCAACCGGGGGGATTTCGAAGCCGGCACCAATGACCGGCCGAAAGCGGAAATGCTACATGATTTTGAATTAAGCCTGCAACGAAAAAATTCCCGGTTTTCCTGGGGCGCTACCGCTTACTACATGCTTTACCACAACCAATTGACCCTGACAGGACAGATCAACGACGTAGGAAATTATACCCGCGTCAATATCCCGCAAAGCTATCGCCTGGGAATAGAATTACAGGGAGCCGTCAAACCGGTGGATTGGTTCTCCATCGATGCCAACCTTTCCCTGAGCGAGAATAAGGTGCTGAACTACACCGAATACGACGACGATTACGATAATGGAGGACAGGTAAAATATACCTACCATAAGACAACGATCGCTTTTTCTCCGGCTGTCGTAGGGGCCGCCACCCTGAATTTCTTCCCGGTGAAAAATATGGAACTGAGCCTGTTAAGTAAATATGTAAGTAAGGAATACCTGGACAATGCAGAGAAGGAAGACCGGAAACTGGACGGATATTATGTACAAAATCTGCGCGTCCTCTATACCATCCGATCAAAAGTCCTCAAGGAAACCAACCTGATCTTCCAGTTGAATAACATATTCAATAAAAAATACGCCCCTAACGGGTATACCTATAGTTACCTATACGGAGGTCAGACAGTGACGGAAAACTTTTTATTCCCCATGGCAGGAACGAATTTCATGCTGGCAGTGAATATAAAATTGTAAATTAGTTGATCTACGAATTTACAAAGTATACCTGTTTATGAGAAAACGTCTTTCCCCCTGCCTGCTCATTCTTTGTTTCGCGCTGTCCTCATCTGCCCAATCAACCGGCACAACAGACTCGACAGCCACAACCGCCAAGCGGCCGATGCGCCCTTCCGATATTTATCGTCTCCCGACAGTCGCCGACGCACAAATCTCACCGGATGGAAAATGGGTCAGTTACACCCTCACTACCGTGGATTCCGTCAAGGACCGCCGCTCTTCGTCCATATGGATGGTCAGTTGGGACGGCAGCCAGGATCTCCAGGTGACGAACAGCCCCGAAGGAGAATCAAAGGCGCGTTGGAGCCCGGATGGAAAATATCTGTCCTTTCTTTCCTCCCGTCAGGAATCAAAGGGTAGCCAGGTATGGCTGATGGACCGCCGGGGAGGAGAAGGCAAAAGATTGACGGAACTAAAAGGAGGCGTGAATGATTATGCCTGGAGCCCGGATGGAAAAAAATTATTACTCACGCTTACCGACCAGGAACCGGACGATACCAGCAAAGCAAAAACAGCGCGACCTTTTGTCATCGACCGCTATCAATACAAACAGGACATAGAAGGCTATCGTTATAAAAAACTCTACACCCATCTTTATCTTTTCGATCTCACCACCAAAAAGATAGATACCCTGACAAAAGGAACTTATAACGAAGGCTCCGCAGTGTGGAGCCCGGACGGGCAATCCATCGCCTTTGTAAGCAACAGAACACCGGATCCCGACAAAAATGAGAACAGCGATATCTATATCATCGATGCAAAAGCCGGCTCTTCCATGCGACAGCTCACGGATTGGAAGGGCAGCGATAATACTCCCCGATGGAGCCCGGACGGAAAATGGATCGCCTATACACGCTCCACTTCCGATGAAGACTATCACATGTATGACCAGCCCATCTTATGCGTCGTCCCCTCCCCCGGCGGCCCCCCCCGCCTGTTAAGCAAGTCCCTGGACCGTCCTGTCACCAGCCCCGGATGGTCTAAGGACGGACAAACGATCACAGCCCTTGTGGTGGACGATCGGGAGCAATATGTCGCATCTTTCCCCTTATCCGGCGGTAAGATGAGCAAACTGACGGACGGCCCTGCTGTATTTAGCACCCTGGAACCGACTCCCGGTGGAGACTGGCTGAGTTTGTTAAGCAATCCGAAGACGCCAGCCGAGATCTATGTATTGGATGGCAAAGGCAACAGGTTATCCCGTCGTCTTACCCACCATATGGACGCCTTTTTAGCTCCATTGAAGCTGGCCAACGCAATTGGCTTCCAATCGCACGGTGCCGACGGCACCCTGATCTCAGGGATCTATTACCTGCCTCAGGATTCATCAGGTGATAAAAAGAGGCCCCTGATTCTCTTCATCCACGGCGGCCCGGTAGGGCAGGATGCCTTCGATTTCGACCTCTCCCGTCAAATGTTAGCCGCAGGCGGATACGCCGTAGCAGCCGTCAATTACCGGGGCAGCAATGGCCGTGGGCTGGAATTCTCAAAATCCATCTCCGGAGATTGGGGAAATAAAGAAGTGATCGACCTGCATGGGGCCGTAGATGAACTGGTAAAAAGGGGAATTGCCGATCCGGACAAATTAGGGGTGGCCGGATGGAGTTATGGAGGCATCCTCACCGACTACCTGATCGCTTCCGACACCCGGTTCAAAGCAGCGAGCAGCGGGGCCGGCACGGGATTCACCCTGTCGCTCTATGGCGTCGACCAGTACATTTCCCAGTATAATAATGAAATAGGAACTCCCTGGACCAGCATTGACAAATACCTGAAGATCTCCTATCCTTTGCTGAAAGCGGATCGGATCAGGACCCCAACCCTGTTCATGAGTGGTGAAAAAGACTTCAACGTGCCCACTGCCGGCAGTGAGCAGATGTACCAGGCACTACGGACGTTGGGAATACCGACGGAGCTGATCATCTATCCCGGACAATTCCATGGCATCACCCTTCCCTCCTACCAAAAGGACCGGTTAGACCGGTGGCTGGCCTGGTTCGGGAAATACCTGAAGTAGATAGAAAAAAAATGGAATTTATTTCCCGATGCGCTCCTGCCAGGCGAGCATGCCACCGCTGAGATTCTTCAGATTGGAGAATCCCACCATTTCCAGCGTCAGACAAGCCTGACCGCTGCGATTGCCGCTACGGCAGTAAACGATCACTTCCTCGTTGGTCCAGTCCTCAATATCTTCTGTTTCGGAACGCTGGATCTTTCCAAGAGGCAGGAATTTGCCCCCGATATTGAACTCTTCCCGTTCGTGCGGCTCACGGACATCCAACAGGTGCAGCGTTTCCCCTGCATCCAGCCGTGCTTTCAATTCCTCTACTGAAATGGATTGCATACCAAAAATTTAATTTAAGACCGCGAATATAATATATTAAATAGTGTAATCAATATCCCCCGGCCCCTCCAGGTGTCGCCGATGTGGAGTCAACCTTTCTCTCCGGCTTTTGAGCGCCCAGCCAGATATCGATGGTCTGCCCCGGGCGGATGGTATTAGGCCTTCCATCATCATTGAATTGTCCGGGGCTTTGCTTATAAATATAGGCCCCGGTCGTATCTCTTACATCTTTATCGGGGATCACAGCCCCAAAAGACAATCCGGTAGAATCCAGCCGGGATTTAGCCTGCGGATAAGTCAGTCCGAACAGGTCCGGGACGATAAAGCCCGATCCTGAGATACCGCTTCCCAATATCAGGGTGATGGAACTACCCTGCTGGATCGTGGCGCCGGGCTTGAGGCTTTCCCCCTTATAGAGCTGGTCCAGGACGGAGTTCCTGGCAAAACTAGGTTTAAATAAAGTGTCTTCCAGTCGCAGCCCATATTGCCGCAGGATCATATTCGCATTGCGAAAGGTCATGCTCACCAGGTTCGGCATCCGGATAAAGGGAGCTTCAGCCCGGTTGATAGTGAGATAAACAGTGCGGTTGACCTTGACGAGATTGTCCGCTTCAGGAAACTGCTTGACCACCCGCAGGGGAGGCATCGTATCATAGTACACCGAGGAGTCCTGTATCTGCACTTCAAAACCCTGTGCCTGAAGAGACTTCTTTGCGTCAGCAAAAGACATCCCCGTAACAGCGGGTATCTTCATGGTCTTACCATGCTGGGTCAAAAGGGCCAGCGAGCCCAGGAATAGCAATAAAAGCAATAATAACAGGACAAAACCCGATACTATATTGACCCAGAGTGGCTTGGTGGTAAGAAATTTGAACACGCTTAAAATTTAAAAATGAAGATAACGAATAATGTATTATTTTCTTGCCGGCCGCGCCGGAACACCAGGCATTACCGACGTGCCAGGGCATCCTCTATCAACGCCGAATAAAAGGCTTCCAGCGTCCAGCCGAAGGCCCGTAATTGCTGGGGTACGATGCTGGCTTCGCTCTGCCCGGGCACCGTATTGATCTCCAGCATAAAGGGCTCCCCCTTTGCCTCATTATAAATAAAATCTATCCGGATCACCCCGCTGCAATTGAACACCTGGTAGATCTTTTTAGCCGTCGCCCTCACTTTGGCGGCAATGGATTCATCCACCTGTGCGGGTGTTATTTCTTCGTTGAGGCCGGCCGTATATTTAGCCTCAAAATCAAAAAATTCCCGTTTACTTTTTACTTCCGTGAACGGCAGGGTGATGATCTCCCCGGCAGACCGGAACACGCCGATGGTGAACTCACGACCGGTTATGAACTCTTCTATCAGCACCTGGTTATCCTCGCGGAATGCCTTTTCAATGGCCGCCCCCAGTTCTTCCGAGGCGGAGTTGACTTTTGACATACCAATACTGGATCCCCCGTTATTGGGCTTGACAAATACGGGGAATTGGAGGTGCTGTGTGATCTGATCAGGGTTTTCAAACCTGCCTTTTACCAACAGGACAGAGCGGGCGACATGGATCCCGCTAAAGGCGGCAACAGCCACCGTAAATCGTTTGTTAAAAGTTAGTGCAGAGACAGCCGCATCGCAACTGGTATAAGGCAAGCCCAGCAGATCAAAATATCCCTGTAATTTCCCATCTTCTCCCGGCGTGCCGTGGATGCCGATCAGCACGGCATCAAAGGTGATCCTTTGCCCTCCCAGGGTCAGGGAAAAATCATTTTTATCGACGGTTATTTTTTTGCCGTCCTTTTGCTCATGAAACCAGCCTTCTTTAGTGATGTCAATCTTATATACGGTATACCGGGTGAGGTCCAGGTTATTTTCAATGGTGATGGCGCTTTTATAAGAGATGACGGATTCGCCGGAATACCCGCCGGTTACGAAGGCAATGATGGGCTTCATGAATAGTGATAATTTTCAGCAAATAAACGAAAAGGCCGGCGAATTCTTGTTTACAGATGAAATTTTCACGATATCTTCAAAGATGCAGCCTTTCCTTTTTTGCCAGCAGTTCTTCCACCGTCTCTTTATATAGCTCATCGGGAACACAGCAATCCACAGGACAGGCAACGGCGCATTGCGGCTCTTCGTGGAATCCCTGACACTCTGTACACTTGTTCGGAACAATGTAATAGATATCGTTGCTGATAGGTGCATTCCGCTGGCTGGCATCCATTATCGTCCCATCCAACAGCGCAAACAGCCCCTTTACACCGGTTCCATCCATCACTGCCCATTCAACACCTCCCTCATATATCGCATTGTTGGGACATTCTGATTCACAAGCGTTGCAACTGATACATTCTTCAGTTATCTTTAAAGCCATATTTTAAAAAATTAAGGGGGTGTTAAAACTATTTTGGCTGGTCCGGCACAAATATAAAGCGGAATTTTCGGAAAGGGAATGGCACAAGAAAGGTGAAGGCATAATCTCCTTCACCCTTTTATGACGGGAAATATCACCCGCCTATTATCATGTAGCGCGTGGCTACATTCGTAAACCGTTTGGGAATGTTCAATGTTAAGTTACCACATCCAGCGGGCGAAAGCAAATAAAATCCCTCTTTTTTATGCACATTTACAAAACTGAAAGCATAGGCTCCATTCTACAAATGCAGCTTCTCCTTTTTGGCCAGCAGCTCTTCCACCGTCTCTTTATATAGCTCATCCGGCACACAGCAATCCACGGGACAAACAGCAGCACACTGGGGTTCTTCGTGAAATCCCTGGCACTCCGTACACTTGTTCGGAACAATATAATAGGTATCGACACTGATAGGAGCATTGCGCTGGCCGGCATCCACTACCGCTCCATCCAGGAGGGTGAATTGTCCTTTTACACTGGTGCCATCCGTGATCGCCCACTCTACGCCGCCTTCATAGATAGCATTATTGGGGCATTCCGGTTCGCAGGCCCCGCAATTGATACATTCCTCCGTTATTTTTATAGCCATATTTTTTGAAAATTAGGGGATGATTAAAGTTATTTTTGCAGTTCAGCTACAAATATAAAGTGGAAATATGAACTTGGAACATCGGATTCATTTATTGGTCGAACTGGGTAATTATTGTTTATCGGCCGACCCCGGCTGGCAGGAGGCTAAACGGCGGGCCCATGCAGAAAATGGCTGGTTCATCCCGGAATTCATCGAAGAGGCGGTGCAGCAGATCGCCAGGGAGTACCTGCAGAAGGAGAATCTGACCCGCTGGGCCCGGCAATACGAACTTCCTTCGGAGCGACAGACGCCTAAAAATGTAGGCCTTATCATGGCCGGCAATATCCCCCTGGTCGGATTTCATGATTTTTTGAGCCTTTTTATCTCGGGTCACCAGCAAACGATCCGGCCTTCCTCCCGGGACGAAGTACTGATCAGGCGACTTATTGGACAATTGCAGCATTTTGACCCGGAAGTAGCCTCCTACGTCGGTTTTGCCGAGCGGCTGAACGGCTGCGATGCCTATATTGCCACCGGCAGCAACAATTCAGCCCGGTATTTTGACTATTATTTCGCCAGATACCCCCATATCATCCGGCGCAACCGCACCTCCGTAGCCATCCTGAACGGCCGGGAAACGGCGGAAGATCTGGAGGGGCTGGCCAGGGATGTTTATCAGTATTTCGGGCTGGGCTGCCGCAATGTCACCAAGCTCTATGTACCGGAAAAATACGACTTTGTCCCCCTGCTGGAGGCCTTCCGCAAGTATGACTACCTGGGCGATTATGCCAAATACAAGCATAATTATGACTATCAGTTGACCATCCTGCTCCTGAATAAGAAGTATTATATGACCAATGGCACCATTCTGCTGGTGGAAAACAGCTCCTTTTTCACCCCCATCAGCGTGTTGAATTATGAGCATTACCCGCCAGAAGTGGAGGGGAGGGGAATCGAACTCCCGTCCAAACAGGGTCTATTACGCTCGTTGGCCGGCAACACAGAGGTCCAATGCCTCGTCGGGGAAGGAGAAATTCCCTTTGGAAAGGCACAGGCGCCAGCTTTGGATGACTATGCAGACGGAGTAGATACCCTGCAGTTCCTGCGGGATCTTTAACCGAAGAATTTTCATTCACGCGGGCCTGAGCCCCCGGAGCCTGCAATTTTTGCGGTATTGCTGAACAACTGACAGTTCGGGCTGCTAATTTTTCCGGTCGGCAGAAATCCCTTTCAGGACCGCATTTTCTTTTGTAAATTTAAGGTATTGATCTACGAAGGTCTTAGTAAATTATTTGTTAAACTAACGCATTGGTAGGAACAGATTTCAAACGTTGGCGTTATTTTAGTGTCCAACAGGTATTCAAACAAATATGCCTTTAACGAAAAAATAAAACAAGAAAATGAAAGCAAAACAAGTAGTGGCCGTTATGCTGATCAGTGCTTCGACCGCCGTTGCTACCATGTGGGGCTATAATCACGTGACCAGCGACAGAACATATTTCTACGCGCAGGATTCCAGCAAAGTACCCGCCAACTATGCTAAATTCTTTGAGGGGAACAGAGCAGGCGCCGGGCCCGCAGACTTCACCGATGCTGCCAGTGCAGCCATCCCGGCAACAGTGCATATTAAAACAAAGACCGTCCGTACGGTAAGTAATAATTTACCTAAGCGCAATCCCTTTTCCGATCTTTTCGGAATAGACCCCGATGATTTCTTCGGAAATGGCAACGGGATGCGCTCCATGCCGGAAATGGCTTCCGGTTCCGGTGTTATCATCAGCAATGATGGATACATCGTCACCAATAATCACGTAGTGGACGGGGCAGATGAAGTGACCGTTACCCTGAGCAACCGTAAGTCTTTTAAGGCGAAAGTAGTCGGCGCCGATCCCAGTAGTGATATTGCAGTAGTAAAGGTCGATGCCCAGGGATTGCCCTTTTTGCTCTATGGTAATTCCGATAATATAAAGGTCGGTCAATGGGTGCTGGCAGTAGGTTATCCCCTTACCCTGGAAACTACCGTCACCGCAGGGATCGTCAGTGCTAAAGGCAGGACCCTGGATATCAACCGGCGTCAGAGCGTTAGCCCGGTGGAATCCTTCATTCAGACAGATGCCGCCGTCAATCCCGGTAATAGCGGTGGTCCCCTGATCAATACAGACGGACAGCTGATCGGCATTAACTCTGCCATCGCCTCTCCAACGGGCTCTTATGCAGGTTATTCCTTTACCATCCCAGTCAACATCGTAAAAAAGATCGTTAGTGATATCATGAAATTCGGTACGCCGCAAAGAGCATTCCTGGGTATCCAGTATCCAAGGGACAATATGAGCGATGACCAGAAGAAAGAACAGGGTATCAAAGACGGCGATGGCGTCTATGTAATGGATGTCACTCCGGACGGAGCAGCTTTCCCCGCAGGCATTAAGAAAGGCGACCTGATCACTAAGCTGAATGGACAGCCTGTCATCAGCGGTGCGGAAATGGTGGGACTGATTGCCACTTTCAGCCCTGGCGACAAGATTACCGTCACGTATAAAAGAGATGGAAAAGAAACTACCGTCCCGGTAGTATTGCGAAATAACTCCGGTACTACGACCGTGGTGAAAACTTCCGTGCTGGATAAGCTGGGTGCCACCCTGCAAACGCTTTCCAAGAGCGAAGCCACTTCCCTGGATGTCAAAGGTGGAGTCAAGGTGAAATCCGTTACTGAGAATGGGATAATGGATAAATCCAGGATCCAGGAAGGGTTTATTATCCTGAAGGCCAATGGACAGGAAGTAAGAACAGTAGAAGAATTGCAGAAGATCCTGGAAAAAGCTTCCGGCACCGTGAAATTGGAAGGAGTCTTCTCCGGTTATGAAGGTGTATATACCTACCCGCTGCGCATTTCCAGCGGAGAGTAAAGAAATAAAAGCCCGAAAAAATAAGCTGGCCCATGGCCAGCTTATTTTTTTTCAAATACTTTATAACCCCAGCCAGCCAGCTCTATTGCTTTAGTGGACACCCGATCGATCGGTTCTCCCGTAAAGATCTCCTGGAAAGCACCTGGCAGGAATAGCCCATCCGCGGGGAGGCTGAGGGGATCCGCAGAAAAATTCAGCAGCACCAGCACGGCATGCGCCCCCACACTCCGGATAAAAGCATAACACCGGTCAGATGCCTGGACATGAAGCCGGAACGTTGTCACCGCAGGATCACCAGCCCGCAAAGCCGGATTTCTTTGACGTAAGGCAAGAAGCGTCTTGTAAAACCCATGCAGCGCACAGGGCTCCGTCCAATCTATCTGGTCTTTATCGAAGAATTTCAACCGCTTGTAGTTCGGCAATTCCTGCCCGCTATAGATCAGCGGAAGGCCATTCCAGGTACAACACAGTACAGCAAAAGCCTTGGCAGCATCCCCCATCCGTTCATACTCACTGCCGCTGTGAGAATTCTCGTCGTGATTGGTAGTGAAAAAGACCCTGAGCGCCTCCGGGGGAAACATCGTATGATAGTACTGTAATACCTCGTCCAAGCCCCCCAGTCCCGTCTCTTTCTTCCAGAGAGATTCCATCTTGTGCAGGAATTTCCAGGTATAGGTCGCGTCAAACACCTCATGATAAGCTATCTCTTCGCATTCGGCCAGCCAGAATAACTTTTTTCCCCGGTCCAGCGCCAGCCGCGCCTCGCGCCAGAATTCCAGCGGTACGAGCATAGCCATATCACAACGATACCCGTCGATATTACACTCGTCCACCCAGAAAGTCATCGCTGCGATCATAGCCTGGCGAAGGGCCGGATTATCGTAATTCAGGTCAATCACATCCTCCCATCCATGGGCATCATAAAAATTCCCCTCTGGATTTTTACGGTAGAACTCGGGAAACTCACGGGTCCAGTGGTGATCCCAACCGGTATGATTGGCCACAAAGTCCAGGACGACCTTCAGCCCCAGTTCATGAGCATCATGGACCAGTTTCTTAAAATCATCCAGTGTGCCGAACTCCGGGTTGGTGGACGTATAATCGGAGCAGGCATAATAGCTCCCCAGGGTCCCCAGACGCCGGTCCCGGCTGATCGGCGTGATCGGCATAAACCACAGTATTTCTATTCCCATATCCTTCAGACGGGGCATATGGTGGGCAAAAGCGGCAAAAGTACCCTCCGCAGTATACTGCCGCAGGTTCACTTCATAAATATTGGACGAATAGATCCAGTCTACCGGTTGAAAAACAGCACTCATAATTCGCATTTATTGGAGGACGAAAGTTAATATTTATTCCGTTCCCCAATCAGGCAAGTTTTCCGTTTTCCCAGCGGGCAAGTTTGTACCTTTGCATCCGATAATTAGTATGAAAACCTTCAATGTCCCCATCATCTATCGTAGTCCGCTCATCACCGCCATCAAGAACAGGCGGCGGCAACAGGATAAAATGAAGAAGGATTTTACGCCCGCTTTATTGGATCTTGGTGAGCTGCATATTTACCTGGCCCGTCATTTTGGTTTTTGCTATGGAGTAGAGAATGCCATCGAGATCTCTTTCCGCACCATCGATGAGAATCCTGGACGAAGGATCTTTTTGCTCAGCGAAATGATCCATAATCCCCAGGTAAATGCGGACCTTCAATCCAGGGGTATTACCTTTCTCCAGGACACTTACGGCCGGCAGCTCATTCCATTCGACGAGCTCAGCGCAGAAGATATTGTGATCATCCCGGCCTTTGGGACGACCCTGGAGATTGAAGAAAAATTGCGTTCCATCGGGATTCAAACAGAAAAATACAATACGACCTGCCCTTTTGTAGAAAAAGTGTGGAACCGGTCTGCCCAGATCGCCAAAAAGAACTACACGATCATTGTTCATGGCAAGCCGGGGCATGAAGAGACAAGGGCTACCTTTTCCCACGCTGCGGCCGATACTCCTACGGTAGTGGTAAAAGATATGCAGGAGGCAAAGATATTAGCGCAATATATCAAGGGCACATTGC
>Ga0307511_10003879_pt1 | contig 15276 bp, 24 predicted proteins | sample 13_EM_MG_FD_200266 | JGI IMG/M metagenome (GOLD analysis project Ga0307511, IMG submission 200266) | Populus trichocarpa ectomycorrhiza microbial communities from riparian zone in the Pacific Northwest, United States - 13_EM | ecosystem: Host-associated > Plants > Roots > Unclassified | place... | reverse complement strand
AAAACGTTCTTGACGAGAGCTACACTGGAAATATTCTTCTTCCTTTCTGTTCGAAGCGGCTCCTGCATATGCTTCTCAACTTCAGTTCATCCATGCAACCCGGGTTCCTGCATGGACCGATTATCATATGATGCGCGGTGAAATTAGCTGGGGATAGAATCATTCAGAAATCAGCCATGAGGTAGCCTTCTTGCGGTAGTTTTTCGTTTCATTTGTACCTACAAACAGCTAGCGCGCGATTTCGATGGCTTGATGTATACCTATCCAATAGTAGCTCTTCATCATTCCAGCCCTTGGGACATTTCGTTGACCCTTTCAGTTCTTCGGTAGTCAATGGCCTGAATGCGATTATGCGTCATCATCCCCTCACTGTACAATGGGATCTGTTGTACACCCTGTAATTACTTTCATAACGTATGCCCCCTTCCAGCACTTTCTGAGCTTCCTTTTGCAGTCCCACTACTAGTACACGGCTGAAGATGGAAAGAACGTTCCCGATTTTGATTTGCAGAAATCAATCCTATTAAGCCTGTTAATTTGTTTCGCCGACAGGAGGATGAAATTATTATGGGTCAAGCAAGAAGGACTTCCTTGTTATCGCTATCGTTGACCAGCTTTGCCTCAGATCCCTGATGTGTCCCTCGACATGGCAGCTTTGCCGCAATCAGCAGTCTGTCAGGGGCAACGTGAGTACGTTATGCCAGTGGTAGCCGAAGTTATGTCATTGAGATATCTACACATGTTCGCAGTGCTAGCAAAAGGCTCGCCAAAGGTATGGTTATTTGATTCCTTCAACCAGTAAAGAATTAGTTCATCCACGCGATAACTGACCAGTATGGCAAGTTGCAAGAGAAAAGAGTCAACGATGGAAAACCCGAATAGGGCGAACACTGGGTGGAAATCACCGCACAGAGGAATCCCCTGGAACCAAACTATCACCATCTCCAGTTATAAGAAATACATACCTCAGGCAGAGTCGGTCATGGTCGTTCCACTCGGTTGTTATGCAATCCCTCGGGAAATATTATGAGTACAAGGAAATCATCGAATAGAAAGCAGGATCCATAGTACATCATGCGCTCACACAAAGCTGACGGTATATAATGTGTGTCTGGTCTTATGGTCCATGCAATGCAATAAAGTCGTGCTCTGGTCCGACCCGCTGTGGACGTCTAGGGGACATAGTTCCCATACCACCCATGGCACGAGGATCGCCGTAGAAATGACCAGGGGGCACCCCGCCATATGGTGTTCCCTGAGGTGGGTGTTGCGGGTGACGTGGTGAAGGGTACCCGAAGTTTGGCTGACCCGGTGTCGATGCAGATGGGTTTCGCGTAATTCGAGGTGATCCGTGTCGGAAATCTGGCGTCTGCATCATGGTGTGTCGAGGAGGGACGTTATCCTCCTCTGTAGGACGTTGTTGTCTGACGGATTCATTGAGCGGGGTCGGGTCATAGTATAGGTCAGAACCGAGATCGACCTGGAACCTAAATGAATATAAAACGGCTTAATGAGGCTCAATTAGTCCACTAGGAAAAAAATGGTGACTCACTGTTGGGTTCCAACGTCCCACTGTGGCCCTCGGTCTGCACGAGCTGTGAGAAGTAGCGAATTCCATTCGGAAGCCGACTCCTACACCAAAAGTTCAGAAATGTAATGCGATACACGAAAACACTATTCTCCAAACTCACGATGGCTTGCGCAAGAGCTCCGGACGGTGGGTTACTATTGTGCTTGTACCTTGTACGAGACTTGGGTCTCAAGCTTTTGTTATCCTTTCGTACGACAGCGAGAACGGTCGACGTGAGACTTGCACCAATGCGTTGAGAACCATGTCGAGGGACCTTGACTACTATCGGTTTGGCTGGCTTGCCCCGTGCCATGGACAACTGCTGTGTCAACAGCTGTCGAAGGCGCTGAGGATGCGGACATGGGAGGGGTTTAATACCGCAAATAGACCTTTTGGGGGGTCTAATAAGACGGAACACTGCAATGGCACATAAAACTTCAATGCATGTGATAATGTCACCTTACTAACAGACCCGGTTCAAATTCGCATCCACAGCAGACCAGGAAACTCCAGCCTGTTCATATTGGACATTGGGCGCCATGACTGGATTCCTGCTGCATTCTATAGGAGAATCCGTCTCCAGACACACACTTCGCCAACTCAAGTTCATCATCCCTGGTGCTTTCATCACCTACATCTTTGACACCCACCGGGTCTTTCTTGGCCTGTTGAATGGCCCGGAACCAAATGACTGGGCAAGGTGAGACATCCCGCTGTCTAGAATTGGCTCCGCGTAATAAACAGGGTGCTACGTAGGACATCGGCTGTTCTCTCACTCGTTTTTGGGGCAGTTGTCGTCGGGCTCTTCCTCTATGTGCTGCTCGTCCCGTGGATACGAGGGATTGAACCGGATGTACGTCCTACGCTGTATCTTTTCTTCGCAAGTTGGCTCATGCTGCCACCCTTCATATGGATTATCTTAGTACCATTCTTGGCGACAATCGCGCATTTTGTCCTCCGTCATTCCGATTCTCACTGCAGCCATTCTCGTCGGTTGGTCGTTACTCTCTTTTACTCTCGGAACATGGTCAAGCCTTGGATATATGGAAGGTACCATCGGAGGTAAGATTCTATTTCATTTTGATAATGTTTGTCACCTAACTAAGTTGACCAGCATCTGGTTTGTACGGTTTGGCATTCGGGTTGATCGGTTTGCTTCCTGCGCCCAAAGTCCATCGGTCATGACTAGCGATATCCCGTCACTCGTTTTCTGCCCTCCTGTTTTCTCGTTGTTGTCATACTACCACTGCAAAATGAATCCATACTGTACATCTACGCCTATCATCACCTGGAGCCAGCTCGACCTTTGTGGTCGAATTATACTGCATTGGAATAAATGTCCATGGTTAGCATCAGAAAGACTCAGGGTTTCCTCTATCGGATGCCAGTCAGGTTGTCCCGCCATGAAGCTTGAAGGTTGACGTCTGCCTCCAAGATGTCTTAGTATTCCACACACGCTTTTGACATACTACTGTGCAGTGCGTGAACTTCACCATCTTACATGACTGGTATGCAGAACATATACCTCCCTACCATCCCAAAGAAAGATAAGTCGCTATCAGTGTTAGTCACCGGTATACCTTGACCACGTCTTGATTTCCGGCCTCAGTAAAGCGGGCCATTTCGGAGAACGTGAAATGTATACTATATAAATCTGGTTTTCGAGAAGCCTATCAACGTCTCTTATACTACACGTAACCGTCCTGCTCATCGAACGCTATGTCCAATACCTACACCCGCGTCATTCTGCGCGAACGGCCAGTCGCTGATATCCTCCCCGATACCTTCTCAGTGAAGGCCGCATCCAAAGACGACCTCAAACCGGGCTCACGACAGACGCTCGTACAAGTGACATATGTCTCCCTCGACCCTGCTATGCGCGGGTGGCTCAAGGACGTCAGGAGCTATCTGCCTCCAGTCCAGATCGGAGAAGTAATGAGAGCGGCTGGTTTGGGTGTTGTAGTGCAGGTGGGTGAAGGAAGTAAGTTTAGAGAAGGTGATATCGTGTCTGGCGTTGTGGGTGAGTTTGTCTGGATGCTTTTTGAAATATTGAACAGTCGATATTTACTAACGTTACGAACGATGAAAAGGATGGACCGAGTATGCTGTGATGGATGACGCGAAACTACAGAAAGTAGTGTACGTCGCTAATGCCGAACTGTGGAAAGTCTTGGTTTGATCCATTCGCTTCTGACTTTTAGACCTCCTCCTGGAGCCTCAGCTCTAGACTTCTTAAACCCTCTTGGCGTACCTGGTCAGTGTATTTCAATCTACTTACATTTAACCAAGTGTGCTTACGCTTATAAACAGGCATGACAGCTTACTTCGTGAGTTTCTCGATGAACTATTGTACCCATCTACTTATCAGAGTACAACTGTATTAGGGCTTGTACGAAGTCGGGAAACTTAAACCGGGTGAAACCCTGCTTGTCTCTGGTGCAGCAGGTGCTGTCGGATCACTTGTTTGTCAACTCGGAAAACGTTCAGGAGCCCGCGTCATCGCGATTGCTGGCTCTCCTGAAAAATGCGCCTGGCTTGAGACCGAGCTGGGTGTCGAGAAGGCCATCAACTACAAAGTGCCCACCTTCAAAGAAGACCTAAAGAAGGCTGTTGGATTCCTGGACGTATATTTTGATAATGTGGGTGGTGAGCTTTTGGATCTTGCCCTGACGAGGTTGAACAAGCATGCCCGGATTGTATTATGCGGTCAGCGTTCCTCTCGGTAATGAGATCGAGGATATAATTATGCTAATGACTTCGTGTGTCCTGCAGGTGCCATATCTGCATATAGTCAGTGGTGGATCATTGTCCCAGAATTTTACGCTAATATTACATTCTTCAGATTCGGAAAGCCCTCGTGGGTTGCAAAACTACATGACCCTTATCTCGCAACGCGCCAAGATTGAAGGATTCATCGTGTGGGGGACTTCCATTCCCTTTCTAGTTTCGGCGGACTCACTCGGGTTACAGACTTGATTACACGTCACAATATCCTCGAGCGATCAGCGAGCTTGCCGTGGGGCTGGCAGATGGTTCAATCAAACGGAAGTTTCATATTGTTGAAGGACTGGAAAATGCACCCAAAGCCTTACTGATGTTGTTTTCTGGTGCCAACGATGGAAAACTGTATGTTTTATCTTGCTTCCTCTGTCCGGGGAATTGATGGGTTGTCCGATTTACAGGGTTGTCAAAGTGTCGGATGAACCGAATGTTGGTCCTGCGAAACTATAAAGAGGAACGGCGCACTTCCTGCAGGACAACTTGAAGCCTCTGTAATGGTGATATTGATGCATGGTCGCAAAAATAGACACGTGTAGCTTAGAAAAGAAATTTCAATCTTTGTTGTTGTGCCAGTTCCGGCCCAAGACCAGTGAAGTGAGTCGTATAGAACTAATGCCGAAGAATTTACAGTAATGATTTCCGTGACTAAGAGGGGTACATGACAGGTACATACCTTCCAGTCATTGCAAAGATCCCCTGTGTTGACGTGGGCGATCTGAAAGACATGTATCTGCACCGGCGGGTGCTTATAGATCCATCGGAAAACTGAAAGAGGTGAGGAAAGTAATAATATTGGCTTCAATGAGCTCCCGGAGTGGGGGAAACAATAGATACACCCTGACATGTAGTTTAGATTTACAAATTTGTATGCGCAGAAATGCTTCATCCCGTATTCCAAAGAGGGGAAATTGCGTAGCCTAGGGCACGCAGACGAAGAATATCATCGAATTCAAGGCTTTCCCAATATGCAGGGCCACGCACTAGTTAATATTGGAGCCATGAATGCCAAGTTGGAGTAAGATGTCTGACATTTTGGGGCGTGCCAAAGGATTCCGATTCCAACAAGCATTGCATATGTCCCACCACTCATTCGTCAAGCGAGAACACGTATCCACCTCACTGGGGCGTTCCGGCGGGCCTTTCAAAATGCGGAACCTCACATTGAATTGAGCCTTGACATTATGAAAAGGTGGATTCGCGGTGAAGAGCTCCTGTGGATTATTGCATCAACCATACGGGTCACAAGGTGGTTTGCAGAGGAACGAACCAACGCTGTCATCCCAAATGACCACACATCCCCTTCGGCTGTTATTGCATACTCTTCTAACTCGTCAATGTATTCAGGGGGCATCCAGTTGACCGACCCTCCAAGACGGGAAGGCGCTGTCATGCTGAAGGATGACTGCACAGCCTGAGAGAGCCCGAAATCAGTTAGGAGTGCATGCCCCTCATCCGATAATAGAACATTAAGCTGTTGGACGGATTTAATGGGCTGAGAAGTGGATTTGTACATCTGGACTTACTCCTTTCAAATCACCATGGTATATCGGAGATCTGCCATGATCATTATGCAGGTAATGTAGACCATTAGCAACTCCCACTAACTAAGTCACACGTATTAAGCTCCTATTTAGATAGATACCAGGGGTGTTTACATACCAAAGGGCGGGGATCAACACCTCGATTTTGCACGTAGTCGTGTGCGTTCCCCTTTTCCATCCATGGGGAAACTATTGACACCGTCTGGTCAAACTTGATAGTGATCCCGATCAGCGGAAGGATGTTTTCGTGACGAAGTTTTGACCACAAATAGACTTCATGAAAAATACCCTAATGAGTGTATATGATCAGGCCCCATGATGGAAATTTTGAACATCGTGAACCTTGATAATAGGTATGTCACTCTTGTGTCCGAAACGAAATGTCTTAATTGCTACCATAGTCTCCTGTGGCCGCAAGGTTCCTTGATATACAATAGCATAACCACCCGTGGCGAACTTCGATACATCCCTTTCTACCCTATCGTCAAGGTTCATGGAGTATCGCGATGCCCGCTCAGCCAGGGTTTCAAGTACACTGAATGCTATAAACGAATTTTCAATCATATTCGACCAAGGAATGGGAGAGATGGACATGCCAGTGGTCGCCTCGTCATCAGCTTTGCCAGGTTCAACAGGTTTACTCGTAGGCAATTTGGGAGGAATGGTAGAAACAGACACCAGATATTGATCAGGGCCATCGGAGCGCGGTGTAGATTCACCACTCCCTTCTGAGAAGTTCTGTGAATTCTCTTCTAGCATTCGATGGGGTATGGATGGCGCAGTGACAGTGATAAGTGTTATTCTGCGGATAGCGTCTTCTGAGGGTTTCTCCTGCCCTTCGTAGACATGGTGTATAACAAATGGGGGGGCGGGAGGAGCCATGCGGGCACGCCGTCGTGACGCTTGGTGGGAAAAAAGAGGGAACATATGCATGTACCGCTTGCCATGATATGGCCACAGCGCAGCTATAAGTCGGTGAGTATGAACTCCCATCAAAGCCACTGCCGCTTACTGATAGTGGAAGCCTCGGCAACCCAGGAACTCTTGAACGGGTTAAAGTCATCCTCTACATTAACCGATGATTTCTGAGGTGCTTTGTTGCCGAAAAATGGGTTGGGAGTAATAGTGGCCTGCAATGCCGGTCAAAGAAATAATAGGAGTAAAAGATGTGTCTTCACAGGTTCTGCAGCCTTGGGCTTGGGTAATGCAGACGCAGACGCAGCGCTGGGATTCAGCGGTGTAGGTTCCTGTTCGGACAGAATGCAAAGAAAAAACCCACAGTCAGTATCACCAGATATGGCAGGCGTGAAAGCATTTGCCTTGGGATTGAGTATGAAAGACGTCGCGTTCGGATTCAGCCGGTTCGCAGTGATCGCAGCAGTTGCGGGGGGTCTTGCAAGGACATTTGCTGGTGTCATAGGCTTGCGGGTCACTCCGGGGGTAGCCTTAGCGGTGGCTTGTGGCATTCGTGAAGCACTCGATGAAGTACTTAGAGATCCAGCGTGTCTGATGGCCCGTGCGCTCGAGGAGGACGCGTCTCGTGAAGTCTTTTCCCGGACTTGCCTGCCTCCTTGGCTAGGATGGGCACGAGGCCGTTGAAGATGGGTTTGTTGAGCTGAAATCATGGGCCGTTTCAATGATAGGTAAGCCGTGCAGCATCGGCATTTCGAATGATAGACTCCAACCTTGGAATTTGATGGCTTCTGTGTTGCGCTTGTCCGACTCGCTCTTCACTGACCAGGAAATCAGGAAGTATTACATACTATCGCTCACGGGCCACCACTCACACATGCTGCTATTTTGAAGTCCGACCGGTGCAACTTGGGAGAGATCATCATGGATCCTATGTTAGATGTCTCTAGGACTGAGACTTAGTTCTGCCCCCTGCACAGGGAACTCAGCAGACTATCCACAGATTCAAAGTTTCCACAGTGCAAGTACATGCGGACCATTCATCTGCAACACAAGGATTTGACTTGGACGACGAGATTCTCAACGTGTCAAATGGCATCTAAAGGCTGTTAGTTGACCATTGCACAATACAGTGTATCCACCTCTGATGTTTTGTATGTATGTCTGTGCATCTCACTCCACTCGGTCGGGACCAAATCTGTTGGTACCATCTCGGGCGGCACCAAGGTTCTTCTTCCCCCCGCTAGTGCTCGTACGCTCACTTCTCTTGAAATCGTGCACCACACCTCACATCCACACTTCCATAGCCCCAAGGGCATTCCCTCACTTGGGTTGTCTTCCTCTCAGAATTAGGAAGTCAAGTGCCGTCCGAGAGCTTCTTCAACATCTGCGCGTAATTTCCACTCAAGGTTGGCCGGTGCCGACTTGCAAGCGGTAACATCGAGCACCCGCTGGTTCTGATTAATTCACACCTCTCACCAATCTTTCAGTGCGAATGGCGGCTTGCAAGATCATCCACTTCTTCTGGCCGATATGTCCTTTTTACCTGCTTTCTGCTGTCGCAACCAGCCGGATCATGGTAACCTGAGATGTTCACAACTCCTCTGAGAGGCAGTGAGCTACGAGGTGCACTGACTGGCATGCTATACGGAGTGACTTTTCTAACGAATGTACACTGATGGAATGCCGATCCAGTTGTCAAATGGAATCCGCGCCGTGGATGGTGTTCGCGGACACATTTTTAGCATCGAACGTGGATGAACCCGTCACTCACTTCCCGCGACGCGCGCTGCCCGTTTCCTGGTTGACCTTTTTTTCGCGGTGGTAGCTGTTCATCAATAAACCCCTATTCCCATGACCGTGGAAGCCGGCCCCTCCCGGAAAAAAATTGCAACTTGCTGGATGTTGATTGCCACCGTACTTATCTCCGAACTCCATCATCGAGAAATCACCGAGAATGGTCGTGCGAGAGGCCGAAGTAACACTCTCGGGCCCTTTCTTTTACGTTGGCACTCTGATTACCACTGGCGTTGCTCTTGATACGTCTCGCGAGTCTACGCATATCTGATCGCTGGGGAAAGCAGCCGAATTAATGATATGCTTTCGGCGCCACCAAAGCTTCACGTGCTGGGGGTATTCTCGGACCAAGGGAGCGAGAGGCCTTGCATGAGAGAGAATGCTGCCATGGAGGAATAGTTTCAATGAGCGTCTGGTGGGCCTGGAGGGTGTCGAGGGGTTGGCCAGCTGTGCATGCACGCGCCAGGACCCCGAGAGGCGGAATTCGAACTCCGTGGGTACCTGTAGTGGCTGATTGTGCAGGAGAGTGCAGGAGTCGAGTAGCATGTAGCTTAGACAGACGACTGGCGAGCTGGGCTGCGGGGACTGGGCCGTGGTTGGGACGGCGTGGGGAGGGGGACGAGGAGGTGGCATGGTGTCTGTGTGTTGTGCGGTGGTCGGGGTCAGGGGAGGATTGAGTTCCCGAGCGTTGTATATTGATTTCACTAGAGCGACTCTTTTACTTGACTCCCCAGTCAGACTTGCACGAGACCCATAAGTGCCTCTTCTTCGTCTTCAGGCCGCCAGCTTGCAGACAGGTTTATTTCTTCTTCCCTTTCTTCATCTCGGGCCAAGTCACATTTTCGAGCCGAAGGCCCCAAGCGGACCCAGTCGCGTCGTGCTTGCTATCTGTCCACATTTCTGCTCTCTTTTTGCTACTTTCTTCATCTTTTCAATCCTTGCTTTCTCTTTCTCTTTACCCATTCCCAATGGCAACCCCTTCTCGCCCAAAGCCCCAGAGAAGAGCTGAACCCGCTACCCGGTTGGTATCCCCATCTAATATTTCCCCAGCTGGCTCTCATTCCTTCCAGAAACAACCGTCCCCAGGCATGGACAGGGGCAAGAGCGTCGCCAACGTTCTCCCCTGCCAATCCCCCTGCCCGTCTCCCAAATGGTCCGCCCTCCAATCAGGGGGCCTTCCCCCCATTGGCTGGTGCCAATGGCTCTCGTCCTCAAGATGTCCAACAGGATCGCATCATTCAGTCCCTAGCAGGTCTTACAGTACGTCCAACTACCCGTATCTTAAACCCGTCTGTCTTACTGTCCCGCCAGGGTACTACGGTCACATTGTCTACTAAGAATGGCCAACGTTACGAGGGTGTGGTCTCATCGACAAGTCCAGAAGGAGACAAACCAGGTGTAACGCTCAAGGATGCAAAGGAAATTTCGAAGCCAGGGACACCGCTCAAGGACATCCTATTCATTCCATCCTCTAACATCGATTCTTGGCAGTCTGGTCCTGCTGATGCTAAAGTACCCAATGGTGACGGTGAGTACTCAGCACCATATCCATTGACGTGACATGTATTCATCGCCGCATCCTATGTATCATGCTCTCTTGTCATCTTGGTAACATTGATCCTGATGTAACGCCTCCTTTGCTGTGTGTCCCAGCCTTCCGCATTGATGCTGAAATTAGCAAGGGAAAACAGGGTCGAGAGCGTGATTTACAGGCTTGGAAGTCGGCAGAGGATGCACACGGACCATCTTCCGCTGCGCACAATGCGCTCGAAGGCACGGCAGATGAAATCACGTTTGGACCCGGGGCTGGCGCCAACACATCGTGGGATCAATTTGCCATAAACGAACAGATGTTTGGTATCACCACCTCATTTAACGAGGATCTCTACACTACCAAGCTGGATCGGAATGCTCCGGATTTTAAGGAAAAGGAGAAGAAAGCTCAGCGCATCGCTAGCGAGATTATGGGTGTAAGCTAGCTGAGGCTGGGAGGACTCCGTCAACGATACTCACACTTTCGGACAGGCTACCACGAACAATCCCCATATGGCAGAGGAGAGAGGTTTGGCTCTCGATGATAGCGGCGTAAATGAAGAGGACAAGTAAAGACCTTCTATTTCCCATGATGCTTTTGTCTCACTCACTGCCCCAGGTATGGTGCGGTTGTCCGCAGTGCAAATGCTTACATTCCACCGGGCGCACGCAAACAGCAGCCAAGTGCTGCTACAGGCGCACCATCCACCGCTACCCCAGCACCGAAGGCTGAGATCCCCAAGGTGTCTGTAAATGGCCCTGATGGGAATGTAGTGGCAGCACAGAAGGAGCCGACCCCTCCAACAACCAAGTCGACCTCTCCAGCTCCATCGATATCATCAGTTAACAAGGTTTGTTCCCCATCGGGCTGGAACTTGTTCCACTAATTGTTTATACCTCTAGCCACCTGCGGACCCCCTCCCGGCGTTCCGTGATTTTGTTACGCATGAAAGGCAGCGGTTGACTCAAAAGAAGCAGGCTCTGGTGAAGAGCGAGATGGACAAGCGCAAGGCGGAGCTCATCAAATTCTCTCAGACATTCAAGGTTAGAGAATCTATCATCCGAAATGCCTACGTGCACGGCTTACCTATCATTGAAACGGCGCAATGACATCAGCTCAACAAGCCCATTCCCGACGACCTCGTGCCCATCCTAGCCAAGGATACAGGCAAGCAGCAACAAATCCGGGAAAAGACTTCACGGGACGCGTCTTCCACGGCCGCACGGGCCATCGGAGACGCTGGATCTCTAAGTACTTCATCGAGTGCTTCACGGATGCCGCAATCCACCGCTAAGGTTGCCCCCGAAGTGGCTCGCAAGCCTACGACACCAGCAAATACTCCTGCAAAACCGTTTGCAGCTGTTGCGATCACTGCGACCCCCGTTCCCTCCAGTACGAAGTTACCTGCGATGACGAAACCCGCGGAACCGGGCAAGACCAACGGAAAGGCAACCATCAGTATGTATATCCAGCCTATACCACCGTTCAAGGGGAGCAAGGCTCGATCACCCGCGCCACAAACGAATGGCGCAACTACAATCGCTAATGCTGCCGCCGCCCCCACTTCTCCGACTACTCTGAACCGGCTGAATGCGAACGCGTCGTCTTTCAGACCTAATCCCAAGGCAAATGCTTTCACGCCTGTAATATTAAGCGCGTTGTCGTGCCATATCTGGTGATACTGACTATGGTTTTTTTTTCTTTGCATTCTGTGCTAACAGGGACCTACATCGCCGAATCCTAGCGCTGCGTCTGCGTCTGTATCTGCATCACCGAAGCCCAAGGCTGCAGAACCTGTGAAGACACATTTTTTACTCCTGTCATTTATCTGACCGGCATTGCAGGTCTCTAGTACTCCCAACCTATTTTTCGGCAACAAGGCACTGAAGAAATCATTGGTCAATGTTAAGGATGACTTTAACCCGTTCAAGAATAATAACAAGGTCGCCGAGGCTAACACTATCAGTGCGTGGCAATGGCTTTGATGGGAGTTTATACTGACTGGCTTATAGCTGCGCTGTGGCCATTTAGTGGCAAGCGGTACATGCACATGTTCCCTCCTCTACCCCACCAAGCTCCACAACAGCCTGCCCACATGGCTCCTCCTGGCCCCCCACCTGTTGTACACCATGTCTACGAAGAAGGCGAACAGCGCTTTGGTTACTACTATCCCCCTGGACAGGTGCGTAGTGCGGTTTTACTGCTGTGTGTTGAAGGCTGAGTGGTGCTAGCCTATGATGTCTGGGATGGGCCCACCCCCGCCCGGTGCCTATGTGTCCGTACCGTTCATGCATCCTATGCCCTACCCCCCAGGCATGCCACCAAATGGACAACGTACGTAGATACTTCTGACTATCAGGTTATATGTGCGCTTATGAGATCTCTAGCTATGTATGCAGCGTCGCCAATGCCGCAAATGCCCCGTGAGTGGTTTGGATTATGACGTTTTTGGCAGTGTATTTTACGTCGTGCACCAATTTTAGCGCAATATATGCAGCCACCGCCGACGTATGCTCCTCCGCCTAATGGTGCGGGACCTCGTCCGTCCATGCCGCCTACCCCTACCCCCATGCATGCGCACCCATATTACCACCAGAGCCCACAACGTGCGCGCCTTATTACCTTACTGTCCCGTTATAATACTGACCTTTATGCTCAGTACAACATGCTGTTCCGTATGCCATGATGATGCCTCCTGGGGGACCACCTCCATATGAAGCTGGGCCAGCTCCACCGATGGGCGGGGTCAGTCACGCATGACAATGATCTGACGAGCATGGCGCGTTATCGCAAAAGCAAATACCTTTTGCAATAAGATGCTCGTCGTCGCATCCTCCCTGTTCTCTCTCGATTTTTCTCATCTCTCTCTGTTGCTGTTGTTGTGAGAGCATATCCGCGGGAGCAATTCGTGTGCCGGTAGCTGTTGTATGTTGACTCAAATTAGGAGACCAGATCGGGAAAAAAAGGGGGGCATCCATTGTTTTTCTTTTTTCTTTTACATACTTCTCAGTGTTTCACTCGTCGTTGGTTTTATCCCGCCCGTCCGCCCGTCCGCGTAACACACATACATTTCTTCTCTCTTCCATTGCCATCACAGGATCTCGAGACGCACTGCACTACTGCACCTTTTTTTTCTTTCTTTCTCTTCTGTCTTTTTTGCTTTTTTTTTCCGGTTGGTCTCGCTCCTTTTTTTGTGTAGCTACAATTTTTGCTGGCACTCAGTTGTTTTGGATCCAGGATTTGGCTCCTGCTGTGTGAATGTTAGTCTCGTCTGACTGCGGAGTCTGGAAGGTACTATGATGGGTAGTCGGGCTTAGTCAGCAGGGGTTGTGTCGTCATTCCAACCTAGAGTCGACTGGATGGCCTTGGCCTATCCTCTTGTACATAGTGCCGTTGCGGTACCCGCGGATTCAAGGGAGGTATGTCTGTCTGATCAACATTTCCGCCCTTGTTCCATCGCTGTATACCAAGTTATTTGATCCCAGGTCTGCCAAGTATGTACATACTCCGGTATTGCAACCGGGGATGCAACAGTAAGTAATGCATATAGAGTGATCTTCTGTGAATAGAAGGTTATTACAACTTTGATCCATCCCCCAGACATTCGATGTGTTGATTCAAGTCTCACCACAGGTAATTCGTCAAACGTTCAGAGGTAGTCCACGCTTCACATGGTCGCGTCTACGACACTGCGACCCTTCTTCAAGGACAACCACTGGTCCAGGATGGGGATTCAACAACAGTGTTACCTCCGCCTCGCATCTTCTTTGCGCCGTCACTTGGGGTTCGCGCTCTTCTGTGCCAACTTTTATTCTCATATCATCCATTAGCTGGGACACACGTGCCGCGCCGCGGTCCTTCGGTGTCTCGAGACCCCCACGCTCAAAGAGCGATTTCTTATTATCGACGGGCTCCACTGACCGCGCAGGCTACTCTAACAGTGCTATACTAGTTAGCTATCAAACACGCCGAAGAACCAAATGGTGCCTGCTATACAATGGCCAAATATTTGTGGCAGTTCTACGACTTCACATATTGAGAGCGAAAAAGATGTTCTTGGTACCGTGCTACCGAATGGCCGATCGGTTCGCATCCACCGCGTTCATATGGGGACCTTGGGAGTGGAACAATGTTTGGCCACGTCTTCCCTAGAGACCGCAATGGTATCGAACCAAACTTGTCTCTATCGAATCGGTCGGGAATGACCATGTACTCCGCGCCAGTGCTAAACGAGCTTGTATTTTTAATGGAGGGCACGAACTGGACACCCACTGCCATTTGGCGTGGGCTGGTCAGTGCGTTGCCCTTTCTGATCTATCCCATGCACAAAGCTCGAAAACCTTTGAATTCAGGTACATATGCATGTTATCGTTGATCTTTTTCAAATGCACAACCCGTACTATACCCACGTAACCAGGGATGGGACAACATTTTAAGTGGACAATTATGATTATGCTTACTCCCCTCAGCCACTCCTTCGATATCTTTATAAACGAGAACAAAGGGCCCAGTCTCACCCTGCATATGTTCACTAAATCTTTCTCCCTGACTGTTGTTTCTATCCTCATTGTCTATGCACAGACTCTGGTCGACGGTGCTCCCGCGTCCTCTTTGACCAACTGTCTTCTTAATTGTAGTACCTCCTCTGCCAAGAGTGCCGGCTGTTCCGGAATGTAAGTTGCATCTGACTACTATCCCTTCTTGTCCACCTCCACTAATTATGGTGTGTACATCAGTGAGGACCTGCAGTGTGTCTGCACCTCCTCTGCATTCCATAACATGGTTGGACGTTGCTTGAACTCCAATTGTCCGTCATCGGACTATCAAAATGCACAAACTCTCTACAATGAGAAGTGTCCAAATGTAGGTAATCCTTTTAGTATTACCTCATCCTGTGCACTTACATAGGGGAAATTCCAATATTTTGAAGGCATGAAAATTAGTGACATAGCCACCTTGTTAGTGACAACACATTCTGAGCAGTGAGCAGTATAAATGCCGTCTGCGTCGGTTTCCCACAAAAAAGCACAGCAGATTGGATTGTCCGAATTGTAGTTCATTTTTTAGTGCAAAGTCACACTTTGTCATGTGATTATGGTCGCTTTGACCACAACCATTACTATATAACCTTAACAGGATTA
>Ga0307511_10003876_pt1 | contig 15280 bp, 16 predicted proteins | sample 13_EM_MG_FD_200266 | JGI IMG/M metagenome (GOLD analysis project Ga0307511, IMG submission 200266) | Populus trichocarpa ectomycorrhiza microbial communities from riparian zone in the Pacific Northwest, United States - 13_EM | ecosystem: Host-associated > Plants > Roots > Unclassified | place... | reverse complement strand
AGTCCACGACGAGGAAGATGGAGATGCCAAAAGAGACCAGGTTCGGTACATGCAAGCGTTGCCATACAGTCTTGTCCAGGCCGGGCCTACAGATATCCACGGTGTAGGAAACTATGTTCTCAAGGTAAAGAGCGCAGACGCGTAAGTCCCGCCATTTTTTCTCCATTGTGGTATGATTGAAAGGAAGTGTCATGCTCCAGGTCCAAGACCCATCTCCTCACGCTCTACTTCCTAGATTCCGGCTCCTACTCGTCTGGTGTACCGGATTGGTTGGGATTGTTTCACGGTACTGAGTATGACTGGATCCGTCCAAACCAGATCGACTGGTTCCTCGAGGAATCTGGTACGTGGACTAGCCAGCCTCCAATGTTCCCGTTTTGTTGACGGCCCACTCGCTAGGGTCAATCAGCCCCATTGAGCGACCGTTCACGCCGGACGGGACAAAGGATCTTTCCGATATCTGGAAGCGACAGGGAGTGGACCAGATCACTCCGAACACCAGACGGCTCGCCAAACCGAACGCGATCATGTTCTTCCACATGCCACTGTACGTGTCCTTCTCTCCCCCGCGCGTTTGTCAAGCTGACGCGTTTCATTAGTCAGGAAAGTTATTCCAAGGCCGATGTAGATCCTCCAACAGGAAAGCCTCTCGACGTTGGTATCAGCGATTTGGAACGCAAAGGGTCTGCGAAGGGCAACGACGGATTCTTCGAGAAAGGTCTGATGAGTGCCCTGGAGAGTAACCACCGTGCCAGGGGCGTTTATAGGGAGGTCAAGGTCGTCGCCAACGGACATTTACACTGTAAGCCAACCTCACACGTCACGATTCATGACGGCTCAAACTCCATCTGTGTTACAGTGACTGATAACTGTCGAAGAGTAAAGGGTATCTGGATGTGTTTCGGCGGTGGAGGGTGTGTATCGTATCCCGCTGTTTCTGGTTCCTAACGTCTTGACGAATTCTGTTTGTTAGGTCTTATTCCGGCTACGGAAAAGTCGGCTTCGACCGCAGGTTTAGGATTTTCGATATCTCTGATTACGGCGAGACCATTCGAACCCACAAACGAACGGAACACGACGAGATCTTGGACGAGATGATTTTGGTTGGCGATGGGTCTGCTGGACCATGGGAGGGGGTTTGACGACGGTTTTGGTTGTGCATATTGTATTTTGGATGGGGGCCTCACAAGTGCCACGCTAAACCCATTGCTATTTGTGGAGTTGTGTTTGACCGTGCTCTTCAGATTCACGGCAGTGGGCGTAATCTCAGCCTATCCTGATCACCACATTCCTTCGAAACTCACCAAACCCCCTGATTCTCTCTTGGATTTCAAGTTTTCCTCATGGTCGTTGGCTTCTTCCCCTCCACCTGTCCTGCCTTTCGCTTTTCTTCCGACTAAGTAATCCATCCCTAGCACTCGTGCCGAATCGGACTCGCATTGGAAAGAGATAGCACTATCACGTGAGCCCGAGGAATGGACGCAACGTCGAAAGCTTGACAGCCAGCGCGACAATGCCTGGCCCATAGGTGAGGATGCCTCACCTGTAGGGCGTGGCCAGTAAAGCTCTCGCCCATCGCCGCCGTTCGCTCCTCCCCCCATCATCGTCATCTTTCGTCCATCTCTCTCAGCGATTTTAATCAACACCACTCATCATGGCGGATCCAGAAGAGGTCATAGTCGATCCGTGAGTCCTCTGGTCGTGTTGCGACGTATCTCGACTAAATCGCGTTCGCATCTGTAGCCGAGGGGGTAGTGACGAAGACTTGGTGGGCGAGGCTGGAAGGAACTCAGTCGGTGGAAAGAGCGCGAAGCGAAGACGGTACGCTACCCGCGCCAGGATGATATCGTCCACCTCACTGAGAGGTTGACCCTTAGGTCAAAGAAACGTCGGAACTCTGGTGGATCAGATGGCTCTGTACAGATCCCTCCATCACGGTACGGATTCTCTTCCCCACAACCAACCGGCCCCCGTTTTCTAATCCTCAAACGCAGCCAGGACCCTGAGGAAAGGCAGGAGGAGGGTAAGAACGGGGAACAGAGCGGTGGCCAAAAGGCGGGCGGGTAAGTGGCATATCCTGTCCAACGAGTATGTCACTAAGATCCCCACGCACAGGGAACAGAACGCACCCGTCACTCAAGGGCTGTTCACTCAAGGGGATCATCGGTCCCGATTCTACGAGTGCTACCGCAAGGAGGCTGAGGAGTACGATAAAGAGTTCATGAAGAAGTATGACGAGGATTTGAACACCACTTTGATCTTCGTAAGTTTATCTACCGTCACGGTGCTTGGGCACGGGTGCTGACCCGATCACAGGCGGGTCTGTTCTCCGCTGTCACTTCCGCGTTCATCATCGAAGTCAACTCCAAGCTCCAACCGGACCCGAATGATGAGGCCGCCGCCCTCCTCCGTGTCCTCATCCACAAGATTGACAACACCACGTTCGGAAACAACCCTCCCACCCTGCCGCAATGGACTGGCCCTCCACATGCGATTGTTCAGGTCCAGGCTATTCTCTTTGCCAGCCTTTCTGTCTCACTCTTCTCTGCCTTCCTTGCAATGCTCGGAAAGCAGTGGTTGAACCGCTATGCATCAACAGACATGCGTGGGACTGCTATTGAACGCAGCCAGAATCGGCAGCGCAAACTGGATGGCATCATCACCTGGTACTTCAACCATGTGATGGAGTCATTGCCATTGATGCTGCAGGTTGGACTGTTGCTCCTTGGTGGTGCACTCTCTCAGTACCTCTGGGGGATCAACATCACTGTTGCATCTGTTGTTATTGGTATTACTTCACTTGGCATCATCTTCTACCTTCTCTTTGTCATTGCAGGGACAGTTTCCAAGAGTTGCCCATATCAAACTCCCACTGCACGCATCTTGCGTCACATCCTCCTACCTGCTTTGTTTTCCAAGCTCCCTGCTTTATTCAAGTCCTATAGTCTCATTCAAAACACATTCTCCTATGACATCCTTTTGTCCTGGTGGTTAGCATTGGAGCAACCCTGGTGCTCAGGAGCCAATATCCTCATCTCCCTCACCTCTGTTCTTCTATTTCTGCCTTTCACACTGGTCATGGATCTTGCTGTACTGGTCATCAACCTCTATCGTCTTGGACAGGGGGTAACCCGGCTACTGGTTGCCTCTGGCAGGATGGCATACCACCAGCTTGTGGGTATCTCCCACCCTCAAACACATGTTTCAGACCAAATGATCATACCGGACTTGCGATGTGTGTTGTGGATGCTCCAGACATCCTTGGATAGAGTTGTTCGCCTGTCAACCTTGGAGCACCTTGCAACAATAACAACACTCCCTGGCTTTGACACCACTAGTGTTGAAGATTGCTTCAGTGCTTTCATCAGTTGTATCAATGTCAATGGCCACAAGGTGGTGGCTGTTCAAGGGTTGGAGCAGCTTGCAGCAATGTCTGCCCTGTGTTTTTTCAACACCATCTTTCATCTCTTGGTGTTAGACCCAACTTCAAGTGTCCTTGAGGATGCACGTAAACGCTACACCAAGATCTTCTCACCTCAGGCCTATTTCCACAACCACCAGTTTTGTCATATCTTGGATGCCATCCATCATATTTTGACACATCCTGAGATATCCCGGTTCTTCAATTGGGCTGACTATGAACCATCCACTCATGAACACACTGTTGTTGCCCACTATCTTACAAACATTGCCCTACTTGGGTACCACAGAACACAACAAACAAAGGTTCCCCGGTGGATCATCCGTTTTGCATTCCACTCCCTCTGCCTGGACCCTCTACCTCCAACCTCTGTCATTGCAGACTGCCTGTCAATTGTTGCAATTGACCTAGGCTGTGACATACCATACACAAGAACTATGACATCGGATGAGAGGTGAGTTTGTATCTGACAGGTGAATGTTTCTCTGACCCTGAGTTAGTGTGCGAGTGGGGCAAGTCTTGAGCTTGATCACTCAGAAAGTGAATACAATGGCTGAAGCTCAAGCTTTGAACAAACTCCATTCCAAGCACAAGCCACTTGTTGCACTCCTCCCATATGCAGTTTGGCAAGAGCAACATGGACAACCTGAGATGTTTGACATGTTACTGCATGTTGCAAGAGCCCCAGGGACATTAATGTTCACATGGCGCTGTGTCAAACACTTTGTTGTAGAGCTGCTCCCCAAAGCAACCCCTCATACTACTGTGTTTATATCACCCTCCAATGTCTGGGAGTCTATTTTTGTTAGGGAGGATTTTGTCCAACGGTGGGCAGCAGCAACTTCTGTGATCCCCCACACTGAGGAGGCTGCTCAGTGTGTGGTTGATGTGTTATTACAAGTTGTTTCTTATAGTTTTTTTACACCACCTATCACCACCAGCATTTGGTTGTGGTTGATGAGGCAGCCCATGCTTCCACCCATCTGCAGGGGGCGCGCACGTGGATCCCGTTTGACAGTTGTCAGGATGGTCCGGGGGCTTGAGAACATTGATATACTCAAGTCGTACTTGCTTCTTGTCTGGTCCGAGTGGGATGCTCTCTACTACGATGGTTTTGAGGAGATGTGTGACTCAGTGCGCGAGGATTTCTGCGGCATTGGGATGGGCCGTCACTGGGGGGACCTCGTCCAGCGGTTAGACCATGTTCTCGGGCGACTGGATCAGGGGCTAGGATACCTCAAGCAGTACAAACCAGACCTCAACGAGGATCAAGTGCGGAACATGCAGGATCAATACAGAATACTCCGAGAGATATTGATAGGGGTCAATATCGAAGCGGTTGCTCGTACGTCCTACCCCACGATTATACTTTCCCGTATGCTAATACAGGCTGGTATGCATAGAATCTCGCGCAACATTCATGTGCGCGCTTCCTCTCCCAAACCCATAATTCCACGTCTGGAACCCTCAACCTCATACATTCCCCTCCACCGCTTCGTTTGCACACGGAGTTTGATACTCACGTCTATTCGCCATGCACCTCCCCACACCTTCCCTCTTCTCATCGTATTAATAAAGCGCGCTCTGTTCCTCCGGTTTCTTCGATGGGTGACAAATAGGGACCACATCTCACCCCCTTTTCTCTTGATTCATATTATCGTAAAATGATGTTTTGCCCCGTGTATCTACTTCCGAGCTCGCATACGGCTCCTGCTTTGAAGGCAATGTCTTGGTCTGGACGATGTCTTGCAACACACAACTAGTATAGGTAGAGCTTGCATCTGGCCCACTGGCGAACCCGTGGCATCCGTCGAGTCTATAGAGGGTTCTCGATTGCTACCTCACGCGTGGACTGTTACGAAAACGGGGGATCCCGTGCCCGGTGAGTGTGATTTTGACTTCACGGACGCGTCAGAACGCTCGTCTCCTGAACCTTGACCGGACGGTTTTCGCAAACCCACCGCCACCGCCATTATCATCTACTCTCTCTCCTCCGCCTCGGCAAGCCATTCGAGTTCGAGTCCAAGGTTTTTTAGAGCGCAAACTGGCTGTGCTCTTCATTGAGTCGACCGGCGGTAGTACCCCGATCGCTGAAAAACTCACCGAGTTCCCTCATTCTCCCTTCGATTTCAAGCCCTCCTTGTGACCGTTGGTTTTCTCCATCCGCCTGTCCCGTCTTTTCTTTTTTCTTCCAACTGGTCCATACGGAGCGCTCAAGTCTACTCGGACTCGCATTGAAAGAGATGTCACGCCGTGAGCCCGAGACCCAAACGGGCGCAATGTCGAAACCTTGACAACCAGCCACAAGGATGCTTGGCTGCCACCCAAGTACTCGGCGCTCGTCGCTATTCATTCCTCCCCCGTCACCGTCACCGAACCCACCTCTCTCTCTCAGCGAACCTAATCAAGACCACTCGTCATGGAAGATCCAGAAGAGGTCGTGGTCAATCCGTGAGTCCCCTTGTCGTGCTGTCGAGTATCTTGACTCGATTACGTTCGCGTCTGTAGCCGAGGAGGTAGTGACGAATATTCGGGGGGCAAGGGTGGAAGGAACTCAGTCAGTGGGAAGAGTATGAAGAGAAGACGGTTCGCTGAGCTGCCCCAGGATGATATGGTCCACCTCACTGAGAATTTGGTCCTTAGGTCAAGGAAACGTCGGAACTCTGGTGTATCAGATGCATCTGCACAGATCCCTCCGTCGTGGTGCGGTTTCTCTGCCCCCACATCAGACTGCCTTCCCGTTTCTGACCCTCGGATGCAGCCAGGACCCCAAAGAGAAGCGGAACGATAACGATAACACGGAACAGAGCGGCGAGAAACTGGCGGGTGGGTAAGTATTATATTTTGCACAACCAGGATGTTACCAAAACCCCATTTACAGGAAGCAGGACGCACCGCTCACGCAAGAGGATCATCGGTCTCGATTCTTCGAGTACTACCGCAAGGAGACCGAGGGGTATGACAGGGAATTTATGAAGAAGTACGACGAAGATTTGAACGCGGCTCTGATCTTCGTGAGTTTCATCTCTCGTGCTTGGTTCGTGTACTGACCAGATCGCAGGCTGGTTTGTTCTCCGCCGTCGCCTCCGCGTTCATAATCGAAGTCAACTCCCAGCTCCAGCCGGACCCGAACGACGAGACCGCCGCCCTCCTTCGTGTCCTCATCCATAAGATCGACAACACCACATTCGGAAACGACCCCCCCGCCTTACCGCAATGGACTAGCCCTTCCCCCACAATCGTTCAGGTCCAAGCTGTCCTCGTCGCCAGCCTCTTTGTCTCAATCTTCTCCGCCTTTCTTGCAATGCTTGGAAAACAGTGGTTGAACCGATATGCGTCGACAGACATGCGTGGGACTGCTATTGAACGCAGCCAGAATCGGCAACGCAAACTGGACGGCGTCAACACCTGGTACTTCAACCACGTAATCGAGTTATTGCCGTTGATGCTGCAGGTCGGACCGTTGCTCCTCGGTTGTGCACTCTCTCAATACCTCTGGGGGGTCAACATTACCGTCGCATCCGTTGTTGCCGGCCTCACTTCTGCTGGCGTCATCTTCTACCTCGTTGTCGTCGTTGCGGGGACGACTTCCGAGAGTTGCCCATATCAAACACTCGCCGCACGTATCTTGCGTCACGTCCTCCTACCCGCTTTGTATTCTCTCACCTCCAAGCCCCTCGCTCTCATTCAAGTCACGTTCTCCTATCGCACGCTTGGGGACTGGTGGTCGGATTTGGACCGGCCCTGGTACTCAGCATCCAATACCGTCCCCCTCCTCAGTGGCCCTGTAATTCTTTCGGTCGGGCTGGTCGCAGACTTTTATCGTCTCGGACGGGGGGTAGCCCAGCTGCTGGTTGCCTCCGGCAGGATGGTGTACGGCTGGTTTACGGGTATCCCCCGTCATCAAAGATACACTTTGGACCAACAAGTGATCGTACCGGACTTGCGGTGTGTTTCGTGGATGCTCCAGACATCCTTGGATAGTGTTGTCCGCCTATCGACCTTGGAGCACCTCGCAACAATGACGACGCTCTCCGGCTTTGATCCCATCATCATTGAAGATTGCTTTAATGCTTTCGTTGGTTGCATCAGTGTCAGCGATGACAAGGTGGTGGTTGTGCAAGGGTTGGAGCAACTTGCGGCAGTCTCCGCCCTATGTTTTGTCAACACCATCTTTCATCTCTTGGTGGTAGATCCAACTTCAGGTGCCCTTGAGGATGTACACCAGCACTACTCCAAGGTCTTCCCAGCCCGATCCCATTTCCACGTCCACCAGTTTTGCCACACCTTGAATATGATCCATGATTTTTTCACACATCCCAGGGTGCACCGATCGGTGTGCCAGTCCTTCCAGTGGAATCATTATGGATCGTTCACTCACGAACACACCATCGTTGCCCACAATCTCGTGAAGTTTGCTCTGCTCGGGTACCAAAGGCCACAACGAGCAAAGGTTCCCCGTTGGATCCTCCGTTTTGCGTTCCAGGCCCTCTCTGTGGAGCCCTCACCTCCAACGTCCGTTATCGCCGACTGCCTATCAATTGTCGCAATCGACCTACGCTGTGACCTATCAGACGCGAGAACCACGATGTCAGATGAGAGGTGGGTTTATATCTAACGTTCCGATAGATGGATATCTCTCTAACCCTGGTTTAGTATGCGAGTTGGGCATGTCTCAAGCCTGGTAGTTCAGAAATTGGAAACGATGGCTTTTGATGGAGATTTGGATGAACTCCGCTCCAAGCGCAAGGCGATCATGACACTCCTCCTCTATGCAATCCGGCAGGAGCGAGATGGGCAACCTGAGATGTTTAGCATATTTCTACGTGCTGCCAGAGCCTCGGAGATGTTGGACTTTGGATGGCATCATGTCGATGAATTTGTCCCCCACCTCTACTACAATGCAAGCCCCTGCGCTGTTGTCCTTGCATCGCCCCACACACCCTGGCATTCGTTCATCGAAGATCTGTATTTAATCGAACGGTGGACAGAAGCAGTTTCTTTGGTCCCGTATACCGAAGAAATTGCTCAGAGCGTGGTCAACAAACTATTACGGATTGCGTCCTCGGGTACGATATCAGAATATATCCCTGCCGAAGTTTGGCTGTGGTTAAAAAGGCGGCCCAAGCTCCCACCCACCTGCTGGGGGCACCACTTTGGAACTTCTTCGCAGGTCGTCAAGGTGGTCCGGGGGCTCAAGGACGTCGAAGTCCTCAAGTCATACTTGCTTCTTATCTGGTCCGAGTGGAGTACTTCCTGGGATGAACTTGGTTTCTAGGAGATGCGTGTCTCGATACATGAGGATTTCTGCGGAATTGGGATGGGTCGTCACCGGGCGGATCTCATCCAACACCTTGACGATGTTCTCGGGCAACTGGATCAGAGATTAAGATTAAGAAATTACGAGCGGTACAAATCGGATCTCAACAAGGGTCGACTGCAGGACATGAAGCGCCAATACCAACAACTCAGAGAGGCATTGCTGGAGGTCAACACCAAGGCGATCGCTCGTACGTCGTCCTACCCACGGTTATACTGTCCTGTATGCTAATCCAGGGGGACACGCATAGAATCCCGTGCGACATTTATGTGTGCGCTCCCTCTCCCATATCCGTAACTTCGCGTCCGGAGCCCTCTCGCTCATTCCCTCCACCGCTCCATTTGTACAGGAGTTTGGTACCTGCGTCTAATCGTCGCATCCTCTGTTATCGTATCAATGAAACGCACTTTGTCCAGGTTCTCCGGCGGATAACCCCCAGGGGCCACTTGCGCTGTATCTGGGCCTTACCACCGCCATGTGCTTCTTGTCTCTCGGTCCTGTACCCATTGTAGAACGTTTTAGAACCCCCCCCCTCCCCTGGGCCCTGCCGCTCACCGTTGTACCCGCTTCTGGATTTGGTTCTGATCGCTTGGGACTGTTCTCTTGTCATCGTTCTTTCTCTGGAAAATGCCGAACGTGTAGTGCTTTGCTTTGAGTCTGCATTGAAATGAAATGGAGCTCCCGAATATTGCGTGACCTAACTTCGGCTAAGCGATGGAAGAGATTGCGAGGTGCACGTGAATGGGGGAAGTTTTTGTCTACCTACCCTTTATGAACTTCAAGTATTACGACGCTCTACATCGCTGGGGGTTCGCGTTGTGAAATGGTGCATCAACCAGACCACTGCCAGGAGAAACTATTTCTCGTGAATCGGAAGTTACAACCCGGCGCGACTGCCACTGCTGGTTTCTGCCGCATGCCAATTTGGCGGCCGTTGTTCCCACCGCTCCTACCCACCTCCTGATCCCGAACCCCCACCCGAGTCATACACAACATCACTTGCTATCGGATTCTACTGAACCTCAGAAGAGATGTGGTGTGGGGGCCTAGTGCGACTGGGGCGTCGACCGGCGTACTACTAGGCTAGGCGCTTCGACCTTGCCAGAACCGGCGTGACGTTACGCATATGCTTGCCTTTCCCACACCCGAGGACCGCAACCGCTGGCAAGCCCCGGCACTGCATCAAACCCCGAAAGCCCACAAAGGCACCATGGACGTTGCCATGCATGCAAAGGGGACGGTAAAGTACCTCTCGTCATGAGGACGGGACCGAACCATCCGCCTTTGGAACCCCAGCGTTGAGACGGAGATAAAGTCCACTCTGGCCACGGCTACGAGGTAATGTCAATCGCGGTGTACATCCGACCTGCGGCAATGATTGACGCATACCTCTGCATGATAATAGAGGGGGAGATCGGACTGTCTTCCTGTGGGACGCAGCTGGCGGGAACGCGATCCGCTGTATCGGTGACCATCTCGGTGAGATCAACGTCGTAGATTTCAATCGAGAAGCCCCAGTGCTAGCGAGCTGTTAGAGGATGCAATCCGTCGCTGACTCTTTTCCCCGGGGGTCTTACGACGCCACGGTCAGATTGTATCCATTTCCTTCTCACGTCTCAGATTTTGGGACCCTAGGTAACGCGATGCTGTTCGTCTGTTCTCCAGGTGGCCGAATTGCAGTTCTCATCGTACGTCGGCCCCATCCATCCCCCACGGGCTCGTCGACTCAAACTAAATCCGCGTAATAGTGACTGAGAACCGTTGAAGGGTGGATGCATCTGGTGTGTTTTGGCGGCGGAGGGTGCACATGTTACCTCACGGCTCTGAATCTCCAAAGTCTTGACGAATCCATTTTGCTAGCTCACTCCGACTACGGAAACGTCTGTTTCGATCGCAAGTTCTAGATTTCCGATGTCTCGGATTACTACGGCGGGACCATTCGAACCCACAAACGGATGGAACACGGCTAGATCTTAGACGAGACGGTCTTGGTTGGCGATGGTTCCCCTGAGCGGGCTATGGGAAGGGGTTTGATGGTAGTTCCCTCGTGGTTAGGATCGTGCATAGACCCGTGTGCTATGAGCTGTATCCATATCGTATCGTGTTTCGGATGAAGACCTCGCAGGTACCACGCCGAATCCCTGGCCGTATGTCGCGCTGTGTCTGTTAAGTTGCCATTTGCGGCTACCCACAAACGGTGGTGGGCGCAATACAAGGGATTTGTCTACTTTAACTTGCAGCGGTACTTGGCGCTAGCCGCCATTCGCTCTCCTCTCACCACCGTAACCCTTCCTTCATCTCTCCTGGCGATCCTAACCAACACTACCTGTCATGGCAGACCCGGAGGAGGTCGTAGTAAATCCGTGAGTCTTCTGGTCGCGCTGTGGCGTGTCTGGACTAAATCGCGTTCGTGTATGCAGCCGAGGAGGTAGTGACGAAGATTCGGGGGGCGAGGCCGGAAGGCACTCAGTCGGTGGAATGAAGCGAAGACGGTACGCTGAGCCACGCCAGGGTTGTCATTGGGAGTTCGATCCTTATGTCTAGATCAAGTAAGCGTCGGAACTCTGGACCTGCGCAAATCCCTCCATCGTGGTACGGCGCCTCTTCCACACAACCGACTGGCTTCCCGTTTCTGACCTTCGAACGCAGTCAGGACCCTGAAGAAAGGCAGAAGGGGAACAAGAATGCGGAACAGAGTGGTGGAAAACATGCGGGCGGGCGAGTGTTATATTTTGTCCAATTGGGAACACCACTAAGATCCCACCCACAGAAAACAGGATGCACCGCTCGCTCAAGAGCTGCTCACTTGCAAAGACCATCAGTCTCGATTCTATGAGTGCTACCGCAAGGAGGCTGAGGAGTACGACCGGGAATTCATGAAGAAATATGACGAGGATTTGAACACCACTCTGATCTTCGTGAGTGTCGCCTATGGTACTTGGGTACATGTGCTAACCCAATCACAGGCTGGTCTGTTCTCCGCCGTTACCTCCGCGTTCATCATCGAAGTCAACTCCCAGCTCCAGCCGGACCCGAACGACGAGACCGCCGCCCTCCTTCGTGTCCTCATCCACAAGATCGACAACACCACGTTCGGAAACGACCCTCCTACCCTGCCCCAATGGACTGGCCCTCCACAGACGATCGTTCAGGCCCAGGCTATTCTCTTCGCCAGCCTTTCCGTCTCACTCTTCTCCGCCTTCCTCGCGATGCTCGGAAAGCAGTGGTTGAACCGATACGCGTCGACTGACATGCGTGGGACTGCCATCGAACGCAGCCAGAATCGGCAACGAAAACTAGACGGTGTTATCACCTGGTACTTTGACCATGTGATGGAGTCGTTGCCGTTGATGTTGCAGATCGGGTTGTTACTCCTCGGTTGTGCACTCTCTCGGTACCTCTGGGGGATCAACATCACCGTCGCGTCCGTTGTTGTTGGCATTACTTCTGTTGGCGTCATTTTCTACGGGCTCGTCGTCACTGCAGGGGTGGCTTCCGAAAGTTGCCCGTATCAAACTCCCGGCGCCCGCATCCTGCGCTGCACCCTCCTACCTGCTCTTCCTGTCATCTCCAAGTTCTCCGCTTTCATTTTATCCAAGTCCCGTGTTCTCATTCGAGGCACACTATGCTATCGCGTGGTTGAGCTCTGGTGGCCGGGATGGCGGCGGCCCTGGTACTCAACACTCAATATCCTCGACTACATCATCTGGACCCTCCTGCTGCCCATCGCACTGGTCGCAGATCTCTTACGTCTCGGATGTGGGATAGTTTTGCAGCTGCTTGGCTCCGGCTGGATGACATACCGCCAACTCGTTGGCATCTCCCGTCCTCGAAGGTACATTTCGGACCACCAAGCCATCGCGCCAGACTTTCGATGCGTTTCGTGGATGCTCCAGACGTCCTTGGACAGAGTTGTCCACCTGGCAGCCTTGAAACACCTTGCGACGACGACCACCCTCGCTGGCTTCGACCCCACCATTATAGTAGATTGTTTCAACACTTTCATCAGTTGTTTCAGTGCCATCGGTAACCAGATGGTGGTCGCGCAAGGGTTGGAGCAGCTTGCAGCAGTGTCCACCCTGTGTTTTTTTAACACTATCTCTCATATCCTGGTGTTGGATCCGAGTTCAAGTGTCCTCGAAGTTGTTGGTCAGCGCTACGCCAAGGTCTTCCCGACCCATGCCGATTTCCATCGCGTTCACCAGTTTCCCCATACCTTGGGTGCCATCCATAATTTATTCCGGCTACGTCATGGGGGTCCCAAGACCTTCCAGTGGATTGCCTATAAACCGTCCGCTCATGAACACACCATCGTTGCCCACAATCTCGTGAAGCTTGCCCTGCTCGAGTACGAAAGGACGGAACAAATGAAGATCCCCCGTTGGATCCTCCGTTTCGCGTCCCACTCCCTCTCTTTGGACCCCCTACCTCCGACGTCCGTCATTGCCAGCTGCCTATCAATTGTTGCGATCGACCTAGGTTGTGATTTATCAGACGCGAAATCTATGACGCCAGACGAGAGGTGGGTTCATATCTGACAGCCTGACAGATAAATATCCCTCTGATCCTGGTTTAGTACGCGAGTGAGGCAAGTCTCGAACCTGGTAATCCAAGAAGTGGAGGCGATGGTCGAAGCCAACAATCCAGATGAACTGCGCTCCAAGCGGAAGGCGGTCATGGCACTCCTCCCTTATGCGGTCTGGAAGGAGCGAGATGGGCAACCTAAGATGCTTAACATGTTCCTGCGTGCCGCCAGAGCCTCAATGACGTTGGAGTTCAGGTGGCATTATGTCGATCAATTCGCTGGCCCCCTGTTCTTCAAAGCAAGGCCTAGCGCTATTGTGCTTACATCACCTCACGTGTCCTTGGAGTTGTTAATCAATAACCCGCCTTTAGTCCGACAATGGGCAGTGGCAGTTTCTGCCGTCCCGTATGACGAAGAAATTGCTCGGAGCGTGGTCAACGAGCTATTATGGGTTGCGTCCTCGAGTGCAATATCGCGATTTATCACTGCCGATGTTTGGTCGTGGTTAAAAAGGCGGCCCACGCTCCCACCTACCTGTTGGGGGCGTCACCTCGGAACTTCTTCGCAGGTCGTCAAGGTTGTCCGGGGGCTCAAGGATATCGAACTCCTCAAGTCATACTTGCTTCTTGCCTGGTCCGAGTGGAATACTCCCCGGGATGATGGTTTCGAGGAGATGCGTGTCTCAATACGCGAGGATTTCTGCGGAATCGGGATGGGCCGTCATCAGACGGATCTCATCCAACACCTGGACCACGTTCTCGGGGAATTGGGTTGGGGGTTGGGATACCTCAAGCAGGACAAACCGGATCTCAGCGAGGGCCAAGTGCAGAACATGAAGCGTCAATACCAACAACTCAGAGAGGCATTACTGGAGATCAATCTCAAGACGATCGCTCGTACGTCGTCCTGTCTCGTGGTCATACCCTCCTGTGTGCTAACCCAGGCGACACGCATAGAATCTCGTGCAGCGTTCATGTGCGCGCTTCCTCTCCCGTGTCCATAACTTCACGTCCGGAGCCCTCTTACCCGTTCCCCTCCATCGCTCCTATCTGTACACGGAGTTTGATACCTATGTTTACTCGTCGCGGGGACCTGTGACTCACCGTTGTACCCGTTTCTGGATTCGATTCTGATAGTTTGGGACCGTCGCTCTCTCGCTATCGTCCCTTTCTATTTCTCTGGGAAACGCCTTATGTGCAGTAGGTTCACATCGGAATGAAATGGCCCTCCCGCATATTGTGCGACTTTGTCCCCCAGGATCTGCAAATACTACGACGCTCCGCGCCGCTGTGGGAATTCGTGTTGTGGAGGGTGCGCCAGCCGGATCACTAGCAGGAAGAGCCACTCGGCCGTTCCAATCTGGCGCCACTCCCACTGGCTGTTTCTGCCGCACGCAGATTAGGCGGCCGTTGTTCTCACCATGTCGTGAACTCACCGCCGACCGCTCGACTCAAATATTTCCATCCCCCGTGATCGGGAAGCCTGAGACGGAGCTTTGAATCGTGTGAAGTGCTCCCCACATTCTCCTCGAGCGTTTCAACTCATCATGCGTCCGACTGATATTGGTTATGCGGGGTTCTAGGTAGCCGAGTTTCGGGCAATTGAGACATGTTTAGCCGTCGAGGAATCCAGGCCGGTTCGAACGATCCAGGGCGCTACATTCCTCCGGCTACACGCGAGCCGCCATACTCCACAAACCGTGACCCGATCTATCGCGGCGGCGATTTGTGGAGCTGGCACAGAGGCTAGACTCAAAGCGCGTTTCCAGCGCTGACAGCTGCCTTCCCTGTCAAGGAAGCTCGAACAGGGAATTGGTTTTACACGGGTTTCCAAGTTACCGGCGGACCGGAACTCGGACTCAGAGATAAAGCCCGAGTGTCTGATATCTGAAGCAGGAACCTTGTGGGAGGAACCAGTTGCCGAGCCGATTTCGCAGATCATGACATTGACAGGATGCTGGCGGTTGAGTAAAAATGGACACTGTCGACTAACGATATCGGTGCAGCGTTGATAG
>Ga0307511_10003875_pt1 | contig 15283 bp, 12 predicted proteins | sample 13_EM_MG_FD_200266 | JGI IMG/M metagenome (GOLD analysis project Ga0307511, IMG submission 200266) | Populus trichocarpa ectomycorrhiza microbial communities from riparian zone in the Pacific Northwest, United States - 13_EM | ecosystem: Host-associated > Plants > Roots > Unclassified | place... | reverse complement strand
CATTTGGTGACGCGCACACGTTTGCCTCTGTACGCCGACGCTGCGTGGGAACACTCTCTCGGCGCTAACAAGGCCTTCGGGGTACGTTTGGTCTCCGAGCGCGCTGCGCACGTCCCGCTTGAACTCGAACGCGAACGCGCGCTGTACCGGTCGATGGCGCCATCGACCGATGCGGTGGTCGTCGCAGGGGACACTTTCACAGAGCTCGCCTATGTGCTGCGAGACGAGCAAGCCCCGCTGGAGTTTGCCTGGCAGGTGAAGTTGGGTAGCGAGGTGCGAGAGTTGCGTGCCGCTGTTGGCGGCGGACTCGACTTCATCGATCATGCCGGCGCAGTGCGCTTGTGCATGCCGCAGCCGATCGCCGTCGATGCGGCCGGCCGCAGCGTGCCGGTCACGTTGCGTTTTGCCAGCAATCGACTCGTGCTGCGTGTCGATGCCGCGCGCGAAAATCTGACGTACCCGGTATTCGTTGACCCAGCCATCGATACCGTCTTCTGGGAGAAGGCGCCCCTCATTCCGGCATATTCCGGCCATTCGATGGTGACCTTTGATGGCAAGATCGTGCTGCCGACTAGCTCTGGCACTCAGTACGACCAGGGCAACGACGTGTGGGCACTCAAATTCGATATCTTCTGGGAATGGGACGGCACCGCGTGGAGCCTGAAAGCTCTGCCGACCGGGCCTCCGTCGCGGAATGGTGCTGCGATAGCGGTCCTGGGCAACAAACTCATTCTGTTCGGCGGCAATGACGGTGCCAAGTATCTGAATGACACTTGGGAGTGGGACGGTCAGACGTGGACACAGAAAAATCCCGTGACGAGCCCGCGACCGCGTGCCGGTCATCGTATCGCCACGTTGGGAACGAAGCTTGTCTTGTTCGGTGGGACAGGGATACAGACCGAAGCCGTTGGGCCGCAGCCGGAGGTGACAGGCCCGCTCACGGACACGTGGGAGTGGGATGGGACAAACTGGACAGAAGTGAACACTAGTCCTCCAAGTGACCTTTACTCATATTCCATGGCTACGCTGGGCAATCGCATCGTCCTGTTCAACAGTGCCGCGAGCAACGAAGCTGTCCACACCTGGGAGTGGGATGGCAGCGTTTGGACCGAAAATTTTTCGAGCACAAAGCCGTCTTGGATCTACGGCGCGGTGCTCGCGACATTCGACAACCAGCTGGTGCTGTTCGGCGGAGTTCGCTCGCTAGGGCTTCAAGAGACGTGGGTATGGGACGGTGCCGATTGGATCGACAAGACTGGCCCGACGGCTCCGCCTCCACGAGAGACCGGCGCGCAGATGGCGCAGTTGGGTAAGAAACTCGTGCTGTTCGGAGGTACCTCCGCGACTAATGCGACGTGGGAATGGGATGGTACCGAATGGAAGCAAGCGGTGAGTGCGACCAGCCCCAATTGGCTTTGGAAGCCCATGCTCGCGACGCGCGCAAATACGGTCGTACTGTTCGGCGGCTCAATGTCGACACAACTCTTCGCGGACACGTGGGAATGGAACGGCCGCCGCTGGACGGAGCAAAAGCCGGCAACGAGTCCGTCAGCGCGACAGAGTTTTAGTTCTGCTATGGCGACGCTAGCCGACAAAGTCGTGATGTTTGGCGGCGTTCAGGACGCCGATGAGGGCCCCAACTATCTGGGCGACACGTGGGAATGGGACGGTGCGAACTGGACGCAACGGATGCCATCACAAAGCCCTGCCGCGCGCGTCGGTCATGCCATGGCAACGCTGGGGACGAACATCGTGCTTTTTGGTGGTAGAAGCTCTACGGGACTCGACCTTAACGATACGTGGCAATGGGATGGCGTCGCATGGACGCAACTCGGTGCGGGCGTCACGCCGGTGCCGCTGGAGCGGGTCGCACACGTGATGGCGACCGTGGGATCCAAGGTCACGTTGTTCGGTGGGCGTCGCATGGTACCTATTTCAGGGCACCCGATCGACCCGTCACTGGTCGACACTTGGGAATGGGATGGCGTCGCGTGGCTGCAGCGGATGCCGACGCTCAGCCCAGGCTTCGCCGGGGAAGCTTTCATGGCGGCGCTGGGCCCAAAGCTCGTGCTGTTTGGTGGGGGAACTCACGTCTCGAATGCGAACGAAACGTGGGAATGGGATGGCACGTTATGGACGCACCGCACGCCGTCGCAGCACCCGCCTAACCCCGCAGCCATGGCGAGATTGGGTGACGCCCTCGTGATGTTCTCCGGATCGGAGACTTGGATCTACCGCACCGAGCCACCGCGGGTTGCCTGCGATGCGGTCATCACCTGCTCAAGCGGCGTGTGCCTTCAGGGCGAGTGCGTTCAGCTCTCGCAGGGATTGGCTTGCGACTCCAACGCGCATTGTGCCACTGACTTCTGCGTCGATGGCGTATGTTGCAACACCAGTTGCGGTCAGGGCGTTACAAACGATTGCAACGCTTGCAGCCAGTCCGCTGGCGGTGCGACCGATGGCACCTGCGGGCCGCGCATCAGCGACCCGTCTTGCAATGGCGGACAAATCGATGCGGGCGCCGACAGCGGGCTGGATTCGGGGGGCATCAGCCCCGCTCCTGATGCGGCAAGCGTGCTTGACGCAACTACGTCGGATGCAGTGCTCGACGCGAGTATTCCTCTCGTGGATTCGAGTCCAAGCAGTGAAGCGGGCATGGTGCCGGCGCACGATGCAGGTGGGTCGGGCGGCTTAGTAGATGCCGGTGGAGCCCCGGCCGACGCTAGTTCCGCGCCGGATGCGGGCCACGTTGTCGACGGCGGGCGACTACCGCGTGGTTTTCACCACGTATGCGGCGTCGCCAGCGTGCGCAGCGGGCAGCCGTCCTGGGCGTTTGGATACACGCTCTGTCTGCTCGTACTGTTTTGGCAGCGAACGCGCTCACGAACCACTGTATCTGATTCGCGGCGGCCTGCGGGGCTGGCACGGGGCCAGGCATGGTCCCTATAGTTGCAGTAGTACCCAGCGTGGGCGTTCGGCTTGCGAGCGAGCATGCGCGCCCTAGAAAGACCGCATCATGTCGACCGCGCTCTTGCCTCGTGTAGTGATCATCGGTGCAGGTTTTGCGGGGCTATCCGCGGCACGAGCACTGCGGAACGCGCCCGTGAACGTGACTTTGGTCGATCGACGCAACCATCATCTGTTTCAGCCGTTGCTGTATCAGGTGGCCACCGCGGGTCTCAATCCGAGCGACATCGCATCACCCGTGCGTCGCATTCTTCGCAATCAGCGCAACGTCGAAGTGCTGCTGGCCGACGCGCACGGTATCGATCTGGCTCAACGCTGTGTGTTGCTCGACCACGCCACGCTCCCGTACGATCATTTGATCATCGCCACCGGTGCCTCGCACTCGTATTTTGGGCACCCTGAATGGGCGCAGCTCGCGCCCGGCCTCAAGAGTATCGAAGACGCGCTCGAGATCCGTCGGCGCGTGCTGCTCGCGTACGAGCTGGCCGAACAAGAGCACGACGAAGCCGAGCGCGAACGCTGTATGACATTCGTCGTGGTCGGTGGCGGGCCGACCGGGGTCGAGTTGGCAGGAGCGCTGGCCGAGATTGCTCGCACCGCATTGGCTCGCGATTTTCGACACATCGACCCACGCCGGGCCCGCGTGATCTTGCTCGAGGCGGGGCCGCGCATCTTGCCGAGTTATCCAGCCGAGCTATCCGCGTCCGCGGTGCGACAGTTGAATAAGCTCGGTGTCGACGTGAAGATGAGTGAAGCGGTCACAGGCATCGACTTGGGGGGCGTAACCACCGCGCATGGTCGGATCGAAGCGCATAGCGTGCTGTGGGCAGCCGGCGTCGCGGCTTCGCCGCTGGTAGCGGCACTGGGTGCCGAACTCGATCGGCAAGGTCGCGCGCGGGTGAGCGCGCAGCTCACGCTGCCGGGTTCGGACAACGTGTATGTGGTTGGCGACGTGGCCCACGTCGAACAGACGACGGGGCCAGTGCCTGGCGTCGCGCCGGCAGCCATCCAGCAAGGCCGCTATGCTGCTGAACGCATTCGTCGGCAGCTGCGCGGCGAGGCGAGCGAGCCGTTTCGCTACCGTGACAAGGGCTCGCTCGCCACGATCGGGCGCGCGGCAGCCGTGGCGGACGTCGGTCGCCTGCATTTCTCGGGTGCGTTTGCTTGGTTGGTCTGGCTGCTGGTGCACATCATGGCGCTGGTTGGTTTTCGCAACCGCGTGTTGGTGTTTTTCGAGTGGCTTTGGTCGTACGTGACGTATGAGCGTGGCGCACGACTGATCACGGGCAGGATCGAGCCTGAACCCGTCGCCATGCCGAGCGCTGCTGCGCGCGGTGCGAATACGAGTGCCACGGGTGGGCAAGCCTCGCTCGAATCGTTGCCTGCGAGTGGGGCCGTCGTCGATCCGGTCGAGGAAGCGTCGCTCGAATCGTTTCCGGCCAGCGATGCCCCTGGCTGGATTGGTTCTACGGGGCGCTAGTGCGCGCAGTCCCGCCCGGCCACGCTTGGCATGAGCGTTGCGTTGGGTGCTTCCGAACCGATGGACGGGTTGACGGGAGCGTGTGGGTGCAATCGATCGATGAGATATGGGCTGCGGTGCATCGCGATCTGCCAGCCGAGTGTATCGACGCATGCAGCGTGTGCGAATTCGCTTGCTTGGCTTGTGCCGAGGCAAGTCTGGCCGAGCGCGAGCTGACGCCGTTGTCGCGGTGCGTGCGCCTCGCGCTCGATTGCGCCGAGGTTTGCCTTGCGACTCGCAGCTTGATGGTCGAAGCACTGCTGATCGCGCCCCGGCTGGTGCAAGCCCAGCTCGACGTCTGCGCGCGCCTTTGTGCCGCATGTGAGGCGGAATGCGCCCGGCATTGGGTGCCCGACGACTATTTTGGCGTCTGCGCGCGCGCCTGCGCCCGTTGCGAATTCCTGTGCCGCGAGACGTGCGTGCGCGTCGGCAACCTGCACTGATGCCCAGGCTCGATCGGGCTCCGCACATGCAAAAGCCTGCTTCGAAGCAGGCTTTTGCACGTACATGGCCGCGCCCTAGGCGCGTGCTTCTACTTTCTTGGAGTGTCAGTGACCGGCTGCGCCGCTATGGCCCGCCGATCCGCTTGCACCGCCAGCACCGCCGACGTGGCCCGCGGCACCGGAAGCGCCACCACTGCCGCCACTGTTCGCGCCACCAGCACCGCCTGCGCTCGTGCCACCAGCACCGCCCGCACCTGCATCCGTCATCACCTTGGTTCCGTCGCAGCGCGTGGGGGTCAGGTTGCCCAAGAATGCGCTGGCACCAGGGATACCACCGGCAGTCGAGAGATCGATGCAGCCCATGCCAAACATCGAGCCGTCGATGCCGCACATCTGCGTCGAGTCAATGCAGCAGCCGTTGACATTGATGACTGCTACCGAGATGTTCGGGCAGTTGGGAGCCGGTGGCGGCCCAGCCTGACACATGGTGCCGGACATCGTGCCGCAGGTGCCTGTAGCCATGTCCGCGCAACAGGGCTGACTGATCAATCCGGTACACATTTTGTCCCCGCAGGTGACCGGGGTTGGCAGCGCGAAACCTGTGCCACCGGCACCTGAAGCGCCAAACAGGCCTTGACCCGCCACCGGGAACGAACCTGTGCCGCTCACGTTCGTCGAGCCAGTGCCTGCTGTCGTCGCCGGCCCTGCCGGTTCGGGGTCGCTGCCGCAAGCCAGCACCATGCTCGTGCCCAAAACCACTGCCATCATCAACCATTGCCGACTGGTCTTCATCGTTGCACGCCCTCGTTGAATTGCGCCCAATACCTAGGGCTGCGCACGATTACCACAACCTATAGCCGTACGGGAACCCTCAACGAATCATGTTGATCGCGGCTGCTCCAGGCCTTCCAGGTTTTTGTGGACTGTTAGCACCAACATCGCCGCCAACCGTGCTGCCATTTGCCTAGTTGCGGGTCGCTGCACGAGGCGTCTTCAGCGCGCGAGCGCGTACCCGATACGGTCAAAAATTGACTTGCGCGCGGCTCAGCCACACGTCCTCGTTCTTGCGATCGCCACCAGCGCGCCCCGCTTCGAACCAGCTGTGCTCGAAGCCCGTCATCAGACGAAACGCTCGGCTGAGCGCCCAATCGAGCGAAACGCCGAAGCCGCGCGCCCTGCGCACCGAGGCGTTCGTAGTGGCGAACGTAGGAAAGCTGTCTGAGTCGAGTGCGAGTTCGTGATAGCGCACGCCGATCTCGAGCGCGCCAAGTTGGCCGAGGCTGGGATCCCAGTTCGAGTTGGGTGTGGCGCCATCGAAACCATTCTTGCCGCCAATGACATAGGACGCGGTCGCGTGCCAGGCGCGGTGCAGCAACATCTTGGCGTTGCCCGTACCGCGCAACACGTGTTGGCGCGACCAAATCACTTCGGACAAGACCCCGAACGGGCCGATGAAATAGTAGAGCTCGGGGTTGAGCCGGCTGTGCGTGCCCCTGGCGAACGTCGTGGCCGTGGCATCGGTGGTCGACGCGAGATAGCTGAACACGTTTTGCTGGCCGGTGCTGCGCAGCGCCGTCAGTTGCGTGCTCGTCGCCGAGCCGTCGCGTTTGCCGATCGACCCGGCGATGCCGAGGCCGAGGTTGCCTGCCCGCTCCAGCCCGGGCGCCTTGAACGGCTGAAAAAACACGCGCGCGATCACGTCTTTCGGCGCGCCCGTGTCGAGGTCCGGATTGGCGTTGTCGCCCGCGCCGTTGAACACGCCGATCGCATAGTTCAGCACGCCGCCTGCGACATCGCCCCAGAGTTGAACGCCCACGTCGCGCGTCGAGGACAGATTCGCGGTGTAGGCCCGCTCCATGAACGGCAGATCGGGGTCGCCTTGCAAGCGCTCGAGTCCGACCGGCGCTTTGAACTTGCCTGTGCGTAACCGCAGCCATGGCCACGGGTGCACGTCGATCGAAGCGTCGTACAGCACGGCCTGGCTGCCCGCGAAATCCGGCATCACCCGGAAGTCGACTAGCCCCAGCACTGTGCCGTCCAAGATTGGCCGGACGCGTCGAATGAGCAGCGTGTCCTTGCTGCGATCGTCGTTCAGGAACTTTCGATTGTCGGTCTGAAGCGTCAACTTGAACTTGAGCGTGAACGTCGGTTTTTCGCCGCCGCTGCTGAGCGCGAAGCCTGATTTGTCGGCTTTGGGCTCCACGCTCGGAACTAGCCCCGGGCTCGGCTCTGCGACTGGCGCGGGCGCCGCCCATGCGGGCGTCAATGCATCGGCGGCTGCAGCTGGTGGCGGCGCATACGCCGGACTGCCCAAGCTGGTTTCGATGCTCGGCTCGACGACGCTGGGTGCCGGCGTGTCAGCAGCCGGTGGCACGGGGTCCGTGGCCTGAGCCTGTGCGCCGATGGCGAAGCAGCCGTGGATCGCGAGCAGCCAATTCGATAAGTAAGCGCTACGGCGTATGGCGGACGAAGTCATGAGTCTCCTTGTGGTTTACGAACGACGATCACGCGTGATGCGCGCACTTTTGCTCTAGCGACGGCTTCGGCGTCACACGTTCAGCCCGATATGGAGCGCAGGGCCGGCGCCGGCTTGGGCTGGATCAGACGCGCGCCCGAGGTTTCTTCGCGCACCAACTCGATGCAGCGCCGACGAAGCTGTACGAAACCGCTCGAGGTCAGGCTGTCGATGCTGCGCGGTCGCGCCAGTGACACTTCGATGTCTGCCTTGATATGCCCCGGCTGGCGACTCATCACGAGTATGCGATCCGCCAAGAACACGGCTTCGTCGACGTCGTGCGTGACGAACAGTATGGTAGGGCGTGCCAGCGCCCAGACTTCGAGCAGCAGCTCTTGCATGTCGAGTCGCGTTTGCGCGTCGAGTGCGCCAAAGGGTTCGTCCATCAACAACAGGCTCGGACGCTGAACGAGCGCGCGTGCCAGCTCGACGCGCTGTTGCATGCCACCCGAGAGCTGGGCTGGATAGTGCCGTTCGAACCCGGCCAGTCCGACGTTGCGCAGTAGCTCACGTGCCTGCGCGTGGCGCAACGGGCGCGCGACGCCGCGCATCTTCAAGCCGAAGCTGACGTTGTCGAGTGCGTTGCGCCAAGGCAACAGCGTGTGCTGTTGAAACACCATGCAGCGCTCTACCGACGGACCACGAATCGCGACGCCGTCCAGCGAAATGCTGCCGCGCGTGACCGCGACGAAGCCTGCTAGCGCTCCCAGCAGCGTAGACTTGCCACAGCCCGAAGGGCCGAGAACGCAGATGAACTGACCTGGCTCGGCATCGAACGACACCGCAGTCACGGCTTCGAAAGCCTGTTTACCGTGGCCTAGCTGCAACGCGACGTCGCGCACGGCGATGCGGCCTGGCCGCAGGCGTTCAACCGACATGGGCGAAGCCTCCGCGCAACCGCTGCCAGGGTGTCATGGCCGCTCCCAGCTGCCGGACCAGTGCACTGCTGCCCATACCGAACGCACCGATCAGCAGCATGCCTACGACGATCTCCGGATAGCGCTGTAAATTGTAAGACTCCCAGGTGTAGTAACCGATGCCGTACTGACCGGCGATCATCTCGGCTGTCACCAGGCAGAACCACGCGGTGCCCATGCCGATCGCCAAGCCGGTCACGATGTTGGGTAGCGACCCGGGGAGGACGACTTCGCGCAGCAGCTGCCAGCGGCTGGCACCTAGGCAGCTGGCGGCGGCAAGTAGGCGCCGATCGATGTTGGCCGACCCATGGATCGCATTCAGCAAGATGGGGAAGAACGCGCCGAGAAACGTGATGAACATCATGCTCAGCTCCGAGGAGGGGAACATCAAGATCGCCAGCGGAATCCAAGCTACCGCCGGAATCGGCCGCAGTACTTCGAGCGTCGGCAGCAGCAGATCCGCGACGCGCCGCGAACGGCCGATCGACAAGCCCGCTGTCACACCCAGCAGCGCCGCGGCTGCGAAGCCCACGAAGACACGCAGGATGCTGCTCTGTAGATGTTGACGCAGCTTCGGTGAGGCCCATAATTCGAGCCACGCGGCAAGGACAGCGCTTGGCGTGGGCACGTTGACGAAATCGACCAGGCCTAGGTTCAGCTGGCGCGTCGAGCAGACGTGCCACACGGCCAGGGCGCTGAGCAGCGATAGCGCGCGCAGCAGCCAGCGGCTGGCGCCTTCGGCCGGCTGGACGTCTCTGAATAGCCGCGACAACGCGGAAGCGTCGCGCGCGATCAGCTCACCAGTTGGAGCGACATCACTCATAGCTGGCTCGTGACTCCCTCGCGTGCGCGCGACTTGCTCGCGGCAGCGCGCACCGCAAGCGCTGCCTTGGCGGCAGCAAAGTCTAGTACGGCGGCGCCCCTGGCTTGCGCCGCGCGCGCAGCTGCCGGCTTGGTCAGAAACGCAGCCGTAGGCTCGGTTTTGACGGCGCCTGCTGGATTTGCCGCCACGTACCAAACCTTGTCGGCTTGCAGCGCCAAGCCCGTGTCTGCATCGTGCACGATGGCGATGCGCACCGGCTTGTGTTGCGCGTCGAACTCGTTCAGCGCCAGCAATGCCGAGTCGAGCGTGGCGTACGGGCGCACCACGGCTTCGCCCTTCACCCAGATTTGCGCCACTTGCTTGCGATCGGTTACCGGCTCGCCGTTGCGCGCGTCTTTGCCCGTGAATGGCTGAGCATCGTAGCGAGTGAGCTGAGCGTCATAGTCGAGGCCGCTCTCCTTGAATGCGCGTCGAATGAAGCGGTCATCGATCCACTGGTCGACAGCCAGTTCACCGTCCGTGCGCTTGAGCAGCTTGAGTGTCTCGAACGCCACCTTCAAGCTCGTGCGCACCTCGGGCTTCACACTCAAGTCGCGGGTCTGGATCGCCAGCGGGCCGTGGAACATGTAGACCACTGCCGCGTCGACGCCAGCCACCTTCTCCACCAGCTCCGCGTGCTTTTCGGGCGCGTTGCGCAGCAAGCGGTCGGCTTCGATCGCCGCCTTCAAGAACGCTACCACCAGCTCCGGATAGCGATCCACGAATTCCCCGCGCGCCACCACTCCGTGGGAGGTGGGGACCCCGACCGTCGAGCCGTCGTAGATTTTGCGCGCGTAGCCTCGGTATGGGAACAGCTCGGCGAACGGGACGAAGTCGGCGTGTGCGTCGATTTTGTGGCTCTTGAGCGAGCTGCCGCCGACCTCGGGCGCCTGGGACACCAGGTTGACGTCGCGCTCCGGATCCCAGCCCAACTCGCGGATCGCGCGCAACAGCATGCCGTGAGCGGCCGAGCCGAAGGGCACGGAAATCTGCTTGCCCTTGAGATCTTTCAGGCTTTGTGCGGGCGAATCGCTCGGCACGACGAGGCCGTTGCCGGCACCATTCGCGTTGTACGAGAGCGCTGCCACGTACACGCTGCGGTTTTTCTGCTGGGCAAACGCCACGGCATTGAGCACCGAGGGAAAGTCACCCAGTGCACCGATGTCGAGTTTGCCGGCAACCATCTCGCCGGTGAGTGGCGGCCCAGAGGTGAAATTCTTCCAGACGATCTCGAACTCGGCAGCTTTGTACTTGCCGGTGTGCGGCAGATACTTCTCGAGCAACGACAGTTCACGAATGATCAGGCCCGCATGCACGGTATTGATGGTTGTGTCCTGTGTGCCGATGGCGATGCGGATCGTCTCGGCCCGCGCGGTGTTGACGAGCGCCAGCGCTGCGAAGACGGCGACTGAGAGGCTGCGGATCATGGCTTTTCCTCGATACTGAGTAATTTACTGGAGCTCGCGCAGGGCGGTCAGCGCGCGGCGCGCGCACTTTCTCACTTCGACGTCGTCGTCCTCGAGCAACGCTTGGAGCGCGTTGTTCGCTTCGTGGGCGCTCAGTTCGCCGAGCGCGCTGGCAGCGGCCTTGCGCAAGTCGGGAGCCGGATGTGACAGATGTTGCATCAATGCCGGCACGGCGCGTTGCGCACGCAACTTGCCGAGCGCCTCGATCGCTTGCTTGCGTACTTGAAAATAGCCGTCGCCGAGCAGCGCCAGCAGTGCGCTCGTGGTGGTTGCGAGTTCGAGCTGCAGTCGGCCGAGCGCCAGGGCGGCCTCGCGCCGCACCTGCCAGTCCGCATCGCGGGTCAACTCGAGTGCAACGTTGGTTGCGTCCATGCCACCCAACAGGCCCAGTGCGCTCACCACCAGCTTTCGCACGCCAGCGTCCAGATCGTGCGCTACGCCAAGCAAGGCGGTTGTGACGCTCGGATCGCGCAGATAAGCGAGCGCGATCACGGCTTCACGTCGCACGTTGGGATCGGCGTCGTGTAAGCAGCGCTCGATCGTGCTGCGTGCCAGGGGCTGGCGTTGTTCCCGTAGCGCGATCAGCGCGGCCGGGCGCACGGCTGCGCTCGGCTGCTTGGTGAGCGACATCAAGGGAGCCAGTGCGGCTTCGTCGCGGAACTCGCGCAGTGCCAATCTGGCGGCTTGTCGAACGTCGGGGTCGTCGTCGTCGACGGCTCGACCGATCGCGACGATGGCCGCCGGATCGCCGAGCTGCTCGAGCAGCTCGAGCGCGAGGCGCCGCACGGTGGCGTCCGAGTCTTCGAGCGCGGGCAGGACGACGTCGAGCGCCGGCGTGTCGTCCGACGCTTGTTGCTCGATGAGCGCGAGCTGACGAGTCGCGACGTCGTCGCTCGTAAGCTGCGCACGCAGGCTTTGAGTAGGGTTGGATGCGGACATGGCTCAACGCAATAGAAAAGGAATCTTTACGGTAATGGCGTCCTTGGGACAGTCGATCTCACAAGCCAGGCAGTACCAACACTCATCGTGCTGCATGTGTGCTTTGCCCGTGGCGGGGTCGACCGCTAGGCAATCGACGGGGCACGAATCGATGCAGATCTGGCAACCTGCGATGCAGCGCTCTCGGTTGACGATGACGGGCACGTCGAACGCCTTGAATGTCTGGGCTTCGGGGACGCTGCGAGCGGCGGCGGCCTTCTGGGCTTCGCGATCTGCGAGCCGACTCATGCGCGCGCCTCGGGCACACCCGCATCAATGGCATCACGCGCATCACGCGCATCACGCGCATCACGCGCATCACGCGCAGCCGCGTTAGCATCTCCCAGACGCAGTGCGTGATAGCCACGGCGCTCGGTCCGATCGAGCGGAATCGAATACGGTTCGACCGGACGCTTGTACAGCTGCATCGAGCCGTCTTCGGCCTTGCGAATATTCACATGCACGAACCAATGTTCGTCATCGAGCTCAGGGTAGTCGACCCGATGGTGATAGAGCCCCCAGCGACTTTCGGTGCGAAACAGCGACGCGCGCGCCGCAAACTCGGCGCAGTCGCGAATGAACGAACCTTCGTGAACGCGCATCAACTCGTGCGGGTTCTGAGCGCCGAGTTCTTCGTATTCGTCTTTGGCCCGCATGAATGCGGCGAGGCCCCGCTGCATGCGATGCCCGCTCTTGGGTGGTTGCAGATAGTCGTTCACTAAACGCCGTACCTTGTATTCGTATTGATGGTGAGGAACGCCCGTGGGTCGCGAAAGCGGCGCCAAGATGCGCTGGCTCTCTAGTGCGACCGCCGCTTCGTCGAGGCGCGGCTCGGCTGTTCGAGCGATGAACGCGAGCGCGCTGGTCGCGCAGATCTTGCCGTAGGTCAACGCGCCCAACAGATAGTTGTGCGGGACGGCGGCCATGTCACCCGCGGCATACAAGCCGGGCACGCTGGTTTCCCCATGTTCGTTGACATACACGCCCGAAGCGCTGTGCCCGCTGCACAAACCGATTTCGGAAATGTGCATCTCGATCAAGTCGTCTCGATAGTCGTTGCCGCGCCCGAGATGGAAACGACCACGACTCGGCCGCTCGGTATGGTGTAGGACACGCTCGATCTCCGAAATGGTTTCGGGTGCGAGGTGCGTCAACTTCAGATAGACGGGCCCGTTCTCCGACTGCAGTTCCCGATAGAATTCGAGCATCATCTGTCCGCTCCAGTAGTCGCTCTCGATGAAGCGATGTCCCAGTGCGTTGACCGTGTGGCCGCCGAGCGGCCCTGTGACGTAGGCGCAAGCTGGACCGTTGTAGTCCTTGATGAGCGGGTTGATTTGAAAACACTCGATCCCAGTCAGATCGGCGCCGGCGTGATAAGCCATTGCATAGCCATCGCCCGCGTTCGATGGATTTTCGTACGTGCCATAGAGGTACCCCGACGCAGGCAAGCCGAGCCGCCCGGATGCGCCACAGCACAAGATTACGGCCTTGGCCGTGACCACCGCGATCTTCCCGTTGCGCGTGTCGAAGCCGATCAGGCCGCTGACCCGACCGTCGCGTTGAGCAGGCGCGTGCCCATCACACGATTGAGTACGCGTACGCCGGCCCGTTTGATCTTGCGCGTCAAGATCTTCTTGAGGTCGTAGCCCTCGGGCATGGGCAACACGTAGCTGCCACGGTGGTGGACCTTTTTTACGTCGAAGTCGCCATGCTCGGTCTTTTGGAACTTCACGCCCCAACTATCGAGCTCCTGGATCATCTCGAAGCTGCGCGTCGCATAGGCCAATACCGCGCGCTGGTCGACGATGCCGTCGTTGGCCATCGTGATCTCTTTCACGTACTGCTCTGGCGTGGCGTGGCCAGGGATGATGGCGTTGTTGAGGCCATCCATGCCGATCGCGATCGCGCCGCTGCGTTTGATATGGGCTTTCTCGAGCAAAACTACCCGGCCCGCAGGCAGATGTCGTTGTGCCTCGATCGCGGCCGTGCTGCCGGCGCTGCCACCGCCCACGACGAGAATGTCGGCTTCGATGAGTTCGTAGTCCATGCGTGGTTCTTGCGTGTCTGCGGTCGGCGCTCGTTTGGCGGCAGCGCCGACCGCAGCATCCAAGCTGAGCAAGGGCTATGCCGACGTGGTCCACTGTGGTTTTTCGGAGGAATTCTTCCACTCGGCCCAGCTAGTTTCACGGCCAAGCGAACTGCACGGACTACCCGTGGCCATGCGCGGTTGGCGAGCCGGGGCTGGTTCCCTCCGTCAGACAGTCCTGCTAAGACGCGCCGGCGATGCCCCCTGGCACTCAGCTCATCGATTTGGCGCACACGATTCAACTTGCGGTTGCGCCGGTGTTCCTGCTCACCGCGCTCGGCACGATCCTGAGTGTGTTATCGGGTCGGCTCGGCCGCATCGTCGACCGTGCGCGCTTGTTGTGCGATCGGCTGCCTGGTCTCGACCACAGTGCCGCCCGGGCATTGGTCGATGAACTGACGCTGTTGGGCCGACGCCGTAGGCTGGTGAACTATGCTTTGACCTGCGCGACGCTCGCAGCGCTCATGGTCTGTCTGCTGATCGGGTTGGCGTTCTTGGGTTTCATGCTGGGCGTGAACTTCTCGCTGGCGATGGCCGGTCTGTTCGTGGCCGCCATGACGGCGTTCATCGTCGCGCTGGTCTTCTTCTTGCGCGAGGTGCTGCTGGCGGCTGCCAGCATCAGCCTTGGATCGCGCTGAGCGTTGGCCACCTCGGATAGCCGACATACCTAGCAGGGCGGTCCGCATAGACCGTGACCGGCGCGCTGCGCGAGCGGCGGCTGCGGCTCAGAATGCCGGTGATCAGGATCACGTAGCCGACATCACGACACAGCGCCTCGCTTAGACATACGACCTGTTCTCGTCGTGCTACTGCGCATCAGGTCATGGAGCGAATCGTTCAACTCGTGAACTCGTGGAACTGGCGTGCGGTGAGCTAGACTCGTGATGTGTTGTCCATGCGGTGCGCGTGAGCTTCCTGTCCACCATGACTCGCCGGGTCTCGGTGCTAGACGCTGCGAGCGGCTCGACCTCGGCGAGTCGTGGGCGTTCCGTCATGCGCGATCTGTTGCTGCACGCGCTCGTCACTGGCGCGTACGTCGGCGCCGCCAAGTTGGGCTTTCAACTGGCGTCGGCGACCAAGCAGGTCACGGCGGTCTGGCCGCCGACTGGGATCGCGATCGCAGCCATGCTCGTGCTCGGCAGACGCTTCTGGCCGGCCCTCTGGCTCGGCGCTTTCGTCGTGAATGTCACGAACGACGAGCGCGCGCTCACCGCGTTCGGCATTGCCTGCGGCAACACGTTGGGTCCAGTGCTCGGCGCGTATCTGCTGCAGCGCTACGCGCATTTCGATGCCCGTCTGGTTCGCGTGCGCGATGTGCTGGCGTTAGTCGGCTTGGGTGGAGCACTCAGCATGGCGCTGACGGCGGCCAACGGCGTGACCTGGCTTGCCAGTAGCGGCATCGTGCCGTGGTCTGCTGCTTTTTCGGTGTTCTGTTTGTGGTGGGTTGGCGATGCCATGGGCGTGCTGATCATCGCGCCGCTACTGCTGACATGGTTCGCTGAGCCAGAGCCGCGGCCAGGCTGGACGCGA
>Ga0307511_10003874_pt1 | contig 15284 bp, 5 predicted proteins | sample 13_EM_MG_FD_200266 | JGI IMG/M metagenome (GOLD analysis project Ga0307511, IMG submission 200266) | Populus trichocarpa ectomycorrhiza microbial communities from riparian zone in the Pacific Northwest, United States - 13_EM | ecosystem: Host-associated > Plants > Roots > Unclassified | place... | reverse complement strand
TTTTCAATTAATTCAACGTTGAAGGGTAAAAGTTTTTTAAAAATCAATAAAAAAAAAAAACATTACTCGAGATAAACCTCAGTTAACACACCAAACTCATGACCCGAGTCATAAGACTAAAATAATTTTATAAAAAACAAACAAAAAATAACCTAAGTTAATCTAAATTAAATGAATTAGTAAAAAAAAATACATAACTCTATCTTTGAAATCATTTCTCTCACTAAAAAAACAAATATTCCAAAGCATGCATGTATCCTCCGATACACAAAATAAACACCAACCATGTTGGTGATGTTAGTAAGAGAGGAAAAGTAGCCCAGCTCAAATCTCATCAGGCCCAAATACATTCTATTCCCAGACAAAATCCCAGACCATCCAAAAACCCTAGCTTCTCCTTTAACTACAAAACCACTCCCATTTTCTCATCGAGACCCGTTTCAAACACAAACCCTAGCCGCAGTCTCCATCACCACAGCTACCACAATGAAGTACAACCCAAGGGTCTCCTCCTCCCGCCGGAAGAACCGCAAGGCCCACTTCTCGGCGCCATCCTCCGTGCGTCGTATCCTCATGAGCGCACCACTTTCCACTGACCTCCGTCAGAAATACAACGTGAGATCCATGCCTATCCGAAAAGACGATGAGATCCAAGTTGTTCGTGGGACATACAAGGGAAGGGAAGGGAAGGTTGTCCAGGTTTATAGGAGAAAATGGGTTATTCATGTCGAGAGGATTACAAGGGAAAAAGTTAATGGCTCCACTGTTAACGTGGGAATTAACCCTTCGAAGGTGGTGATTACTAAGCTCAGACTTGATAAGGACAGGAAGTCCCTGCTGGATCGCAAGGCTAAGGGGCGTGCTGTTGGTGATAAGGATAAGGGGACCAAGTTCACTGCTGAGGATATCATGCAGAGCGTGGACTGATTCATCATGAGGTTTTTGTTTTTGAAGGCTTAATGGTAGGCTGTGTTTGGTTTTACAAGTACTTGTTTTTGTCTTAATTACTAAGCATATTCTTAATCAGTTTAATTGAATGTCATGTGGATTTTATTGAGGCTTAAGAAAATGTGTTTGAATTGCCATTAAATCTGGCTGTAATTGTTTGCCATACACTTAATGTGATGTTCTGCATTTCTAGGGATTAATTTGAGTCTGCACACTCATCTGATATATCCTAATTCTTGTTGGACTATAGATTAGATGGGCTCTAATTATGCTTAGTGACCGCCCAAAATCTGCAATTGATGCTTGTTTTAGTCATTTCTAGGGATCAAAGTGCTCGTTTTTTCAGCAACATGGTGTGTGTGTTTTGTCACTGGCAAACGATAGCGTGCTTTCCAGAGAATATTGCATCTTGTATCTTCATCTCCCTAGATGTATGCATTGAAATTTGCAGATGTTGAAGCTCAACTCCCGACTGCTTATTAAATTAAATTTTCCAATGCTTCTTCCTTGACTGCTTGCTAGAAAATGTCAAAGCTACTCACTCTGCTTTGAGAGTGTTGCTTTGTCCATTCTTTTTTTAACGGATGAAGCTCGTGTGTTGATTAGCTTTTTCCTGAACTTCCCTTTTGTCTATTGCAACCAATTCTTAATTATTTTTTTCATAAAAAAAGGGAGTAGTTCCGCCCTGTGAAGCAAGCTCTGTCTAGGGTTTGTGCCGATGTTTGAGAATCCACTCTATGGCATGAATGATGCATGGACTTTGTTTTTTGGCTTGTTTTAGTGTCTACTAGTTTACATGACCCCGCCACCCTACAGATCAGATTTTGTTTTTCAACCTACCAAAAAAAAGTATTAAGGTAATATAGAATTATTTGATATTATTAATAAATTTGGTTGAACGGGTTAACTTTAAAACCTTCTAATTTGAGCCTTTCCAAGCTAGTTATGTAGGTAGTATTTGTAATTGTGGTACTGGTTGTCTTTAAAAGTGTTTTTTACTAGTAAATATTTTAAAATAATATTTTTTTTAATTTTTAAAAGTTTATTTTTGATCTTATGATATCAAAACGATTTAAAATCATTAAAAAATTAATTTATAAAACTAACATACTCTTACTATAGCATGTAATTCTTTTGAATCTTATTGGTCTCTTTTGAATTTGATTCCATGGGTGTTTGAGTAGTTTCACTTTCTAGTGGATGTTTCTTTTGTAGTCAACTTGTGCCATTCCATGACTAAAAAGGCTCGTATCAAGAATTACGTATGGACAATTCCTCAATATCTTGTTCATTCACAATAAAATATTTTCTTTATGCGGCGGTAAAAAAAAACATGCTTTTTTAGAGAGAGATACTATTTCACCAATTGAGTCACAGGTATCTAACATATTCATACCTAATGATTTTCCACAAAGTGGTGACGAAAGCTTGTACAAATCGTTCCATTTTCCAATTCGACCCGATTCATTCGTTTGTAGAGCTATTTATTCTATCGCAGACGTTTCTGGAACACCTCTAATAAAGGGACAAATATCCAATGACATTGTAGACCAATTGAAAGGGATGTAGCGCAGCTTGGTAGCGTGTTTGTTTTGGGTACAAAATGTCACGGGTTCAAATCCTGTCATCCCTACTTATTATTTCGCCTCTGAGCAATACAATAACAAGGGATCAATTGAGATCAATTAAAATTGGGAGCATATCGGCGATTACTAGTTCTAGTTCCTATGATTCGAATACACATCAATTCTCGAGCTTCGCTATTATCTACTACATTCAAATGGGTCTGAGATTGGATCATATCCCATTTTTGCACAGCAGAGTTATGAAAATCCACGCGTAGCAACTAGTCGTATTGTATGCGTGAATTGTCATTTAGCTAATAAGCTCGTGGGTATTGAGGATAATGAGTTACTCCTACAACACGTCCTTGTATAACACGTCCTTGTATAATGCTCAAGGCTCTAGGATGAGTAGCAGGAGCAACTTTTAATTTATTATGAGCCCAAAGATGGAATTAACAGTTTAGATAATATATTCAAATTCATTTCTTTTTGATTGAATTGATTGAAAGGTATTTTTATAGCTTTAATAAACAAGGTAAATAGTACCAAAACAAGCATCGGAAATAATATAGTATTATCCGATTCCTGGGGATAGGAAAAAATTCTTTTACTATCTTTTTTGAACATGTGTTCCTTCTTTAAAGAAAAAAAAAAAAAAAGGTTAAACGCCCCCCCTGCATGACGCTAATCGCATGATACTTGGTGTTTATGCTTGTGAGATGTTTTAAGTAATTTTTAAAACAAATTTTTATTTAATTATATGATAATTAAAATAAATATTTGCATGAGTTTGAAAGACTAAATCCTAATGGAAAAATGTTTTTCTTATGTCGATTTTTTTATATATATTCTAGGTAATTGAAATAAATATTTTTATATAGCAAAACTTCTTTTTTATTATTGACTGTTTTGTTTAGAATAAGACTTTTTTTTTTTTTTTAATTATTAAGTGGTTTCCCCCTCAAAGATCACATGTTTCAAGGCGTCCATTTAATTATAAGTTGCTTGAAGTTGTTTTTCAATGGAGCTGCACCTTGCATGTTATCTTTCAGTAAGGCATTGACGACCTTGAGGTCCTTTAATTCAGCCACCACAAACAAACAACCTTCTCTTTTGTTAGATGTTGAAGGATAGTTTGGTTTGTCCAATGCTTGGCTTGGCGATGACCTCCCTCAGCTGACTCTTCTTATCCATCTAATTTTTTTTTTAATTAGTGTACATCATAAAAGTCTATCAAAAAAAAATATTGTTAGAAATAATGTCTATAAAACTAAACTAAAGATGTTAGACAAGAGAGTTTTTTATATTAAAGGTTATTTGTCCTCTAAATGCTAGATTCTAGCTGTCATTAGACATCATTAAGATATCTATAAAATTATTGACCCTAAACTTTTAATTTTATGCAATTTTGCCCTTGCCAAACTTCAATATCAGGCCTGAATTTCAGCGTCTTTTTCACTTTGATCCTTAGTTTCAGATTTATGAAAATTAACCTTCAACTGACCATTAAACTTTCAAATCTCTTCAATTTCACCCCTGATTTCAATCAATTGGGTTCCCAGAGGTCGGTGTCTTTTTCAAAATGGTCTTTGGCTATGAATTTCTTCAATTTAACCCCTAATCCCTAATTGACCCAAAAAGACTTTGATTTTTTTTGCGATTTTACCCCTGATTTGAACCAATTGACTTTGTAAAAATTAAGTTTGGTCCTCTAAAGTTTCAATCTTTTAAATTAAGTCTAAATTAGACTTTCAAACTTAATTTTTCACCAATTAAGTCCCTAATAAAATTAATTTGACCTATTTAAAATATAATTAAATCCTTGCACCTAATTAAATCATTTAATTGAACCCAAATTAATTATTAAACATAATTAAATTTTTAATTTGGCCCATGATTAAATCAAATTGCCCTATTAAAAATCTTATTATGTTTCTAGGCTTAAGTTTTATGCAAATTCATCCAAAAATCATTTAATTTGATCTTGAATTCACATTGTCTCTCTAGTTTTGGTACAAAGGGGTACAATTAGGCTTATAATTTGTTCAAAATCTCAGCTTGATTTTTCTGTATATTTGAAATCCTTCACAGCCTATTTTTTCCAAAATGTCAGTCTTCTTGCTATTATTATTATTTATTTTTTTATGGGGAGGGAAAAAAGGTAAAATTTAGGGAATAACTCAAAAATAGATTATGACAGGCCTTATGTTGGGTCACGAGACTTTGTTTGTTTATAACTTAATATAAAATGTTAAAAGTAAAAAAATGATCATCTCCATACACCTCTAGGTTTATAAAAGTCTTCTAAGAGTTTATCATATTTCCATCATCATTAATATTATATATAAGGAATATTTATCCTTCATTAATATTACATGTAAGGGATATTCATCCTTTATTAATGCTAGTAAGAAGAAATGACATTTCAACCTCTTATTCAAGCAACATGACAAAGTTCAGAGGTTATATATATCCTCTAAGTCATCCAGGTAAAGAATTCACAATTTTTCTATTATCTTAGTATTCATACTCTTATTCTTATAGCATTTATCATACATAAACAAATATTTTTGTTTTTAGAATTTAGAATTTATTTTTTTATTTATTGTAATTTTTTATTAAAAATCATTGATTTTTTAATTGAGTGTCTTTAATTCTCATAAAAAAAAAAGACCAAACATATGATTACTCTCTGTACAAACTTTCAAAAAACCGTTATTCCTGCGCATATTAAATTTTATAACATTGCATCTATGCTTCTATGAAGAATAAAAGTAAAGTGAAATGGCGTGCATTCTGTTAAGAGAGAGAGAGAGAGAAGGGACAAAAGCACAATCGGATGATGGATGCTTTGATAAGCACTGTAGAGATAGCTTGTTTCTTTTTTCGAGTTAAGATAAATCCAATATTTTTCAAGAATAAATCCAGATCTGGTTATTATGTTACAAAACAAAATAAATAAAGTAGAGAATATTAATATGAGATCGCAGGCAAGTCCCACTCTGGGGTTCTGATGGATGGTTGATCCATTGCAAGCACCCCTAATGCTAAACGCAAATATAATATTGCAGAAACAAAAACATGAAAACTCAACTAAAATGTCGGCAACTGGATCACTCTTAGAGAACAGCCTCCACTGAATTATGAGAAACGGATCATAAATCCAATTAGCAAAAACCCCCATCAATCCAAAATTAAAGTTCTCTGCGGAAGAGAGCAGACTACAAATGCCTCCAAAACCTACAAATAAAGGAACTAAACATCAATTCAATCCATCCATCAGCCATCATATTCCTAGAAATATGTTTGTGTGGAGCTACTTATTAACACTCCTTTCCAAGTGCCGTCCAGGAAAAAATATAAGAAATGAGAGTTGGATTAGACAACTGGCAAAGAACCTTTAGGGCTTCAGAGCAATTGCCAGCCCAAACCTGGGACTTTTGTCCAAGGCCTTGGTATCAACCTCACTAGAGATTGTCAGCACTGACTTCGGTATGACCTCATGTTGCACCAATGCCCCAAGTTTCCCGTGGCTGTTGAGCTTAGCTTTCACCACCGTCAGGTGATCAACGGGAAATGACCCTCCAATAGTAAGAGTATTCTCATTAGTGGAAAACCTTCTAGTGATCTCTCCAGCAACAGCACTCTTTTTCAGCAGATCCAGATGATGCACGTATGATGCTCGTAAAGAATCTCCCTTGTCACCTCTGTAAGAAGAGAGCAGCTAAGTAATTGGTTCAATACATATCACCCGTCTTTTCAATATCTATATTTTTTACCAGACTTTAAATAGATAAAATATCTAGCAGAGTTGGCATGCCAACGCGTCTAAGAGGCTTACAAAATCAACGAAGCATATGAATCAGGTTTGGTCACACTAATGCCAGCAGTGTACTTCGTGAAACTACCCAAAGTAGTATCATAGCCTGCCTCTGCACCAAAAGCAATTGTTGGGGTACCAATGGTGGCTGTAACATCAATTGCTGGAGATTGATTCAAAGCAACAGCTGTGGTGAAACTTGCACGATCATGAAAATATTGAACCTCCAACTGCAAAATGCAGGGCAGAAACAAACTATAAAAAGCCATTACCGTCATTACAAACAGGGCCAGATTTGCATGTAGATATCAGGTTGCTTGTTGCCGTCCTTCACCCCAAACCAACAATACAGGCAATATTATCACTCTAATCAATAAAAGAATTCTCCCTCGTATACCTGGATACACGTATACCCCAGTCAAGCCCCGCTGCCTCCAAAAGGGATTGGCACAAGAAACAATTACCCACGCCCTCCTACCAGGCACCCGAGAACAGCCCGAGCAGGACGGGGACAGCATGGGCCGAGTCTGACCAGATGGATGCTCAGCCCACGGGAGGAGAACCCCTTCCCTTTTGGGAACATACCCAGTCCCCGCCTGGAAGGACCTGACATACCACCTCCCTACCCTTTATCCCCATGCAACTTGTCAAGTCTTGTGGTTATATAAAGAACAAGAAGGTTCAGGGTTCAGGTTCAGGGATTTTTCCTCTTTCCCATATCTTTCCTTTCCTCTTCACTTGGTTTTTCTTCTTTCATATATCTCCTCCCTCGTGCTCTAACTTAATCATCGAAGGATCCGCACACAATCAGAGAGACTCGTTTTACAAGTACACCAGCCACCTTCCCCACCACCAGTCAACTTTCACCTAGTGTCATCTCATCCTTGGAGCTTCATGACTTCATCACTTCCTTTATCATAAATGTAGGAACAAAAACCAAAATCACCAATGAAGGAGATACTTGATCTTGAAATGAACAAATCAAGAGCGACACACTTGATCTTAGGAAAGCTTAGTTTATTTTATTCAATGATTCAACAAATGTCTACGTGATTATTTATATGCACCAAAACAAATAAAATAGGAAAAACCTAATAAGTCTTTATTAAAAAAGGAAACTAAAATCCTAAATTACCTCCTAAATAACAAATTAATATTCCTCAATAATAAAACCGAGTTAATATTCCTTAATAATAAAATCGAGAACAATCACACACTATAGCAATTCTCATTGTTGCCCTTCATTCCCCATCAATAATTCAGCATCTATTTCAGATTTTCAAGTATTTACTTTTTGAGGTGTTCAAGCTTAAAAGATGCCAAACTCCTTAGTTCCTACCTTGCCAGAGTTATAGTCAGGAAATTTGATGGAAGCAATGGTCTTAGTTGACGGAAGGAAGTCGGTGAATGTCAAGGTTGTTGATATCTGTCCGAATGAAATGATAAGGTAAGATGCTTATTTGAAATAGGGAATTTGCAGTTTAGTGTTTTAAACAAATGAAGAAGCAGCATACATTGGATTCTGTGTCAATTTTAACATCAAATATAGTGTTCTTGTACATGTAGAGCGCAGCAACATCCCCAGTTGATAGCCCTCCTTTCTTCACAGCTGATGATGTGAGGGCCTGAAAAACAGAAAATAAAAACACAAGAAGGAGCAGATGTTAAAGTTTAAGAGACGATGGATCTCAGCACCACTGCATTTGAAGACCAAAAATGACTGATTGCCTGACATTTAAGAGTCATTCAAAAAATTAACGACGGGTCATGAAGTTGAAAGACAAAACCAAAAACAAGTAGAGATTGAAAATGATCCGTAAGGCATTAGAGGGTAGCCAGAAATCCATGCATCAGTCACACGATGCTAGCAATAAATAATTAACATGAGACCACCCATAAGATAACTCAGAACAACCAGTTGCATTAGAAATGCTACATGGCTCTTCAATACATGATTGGATTTCACATTAGTAAAGAAATGAAATAAACTTCATTTGAACATCTGAAGATCATTGCTATTGTTAAAACACTCTCCTCAACAGCATCGACACAGAGCTTGATGCCCAGACACTCAAAAGGACCACAAAATTATATGTACATAGATATGACAAAAGAATACATACCACTCCAGCATCGCTGAAAGTAGAGACGCTAAGTCTCTGATCAGAATTGTAATCCTTGGTCAACAGATCTACATAGCATCAACAAATCATCACCATCAAATCAATGATTCTGATTTTCTTTCACAGATAGAAATTGACTGATTACCTTTGGCTTTCTTGCCGATATCGGCGAAGAGTACAGGTCCTTTGCTCATTGCGACACTGGAGCGACACAGAGAGATCTCTCCGCCCTTTGTTTTTGGTTCTGATTAGAGAGAGAGATATAGAGTCCGGTGAAATGAAGGAAATATTTTGGCCCAGCTTCTTCTTCTCCTCTCTCTTTTTAACTGGTGGTTACGACTACGGTATTTTAGAAAATCTCCGAGTTCGATTCTTTGGTGATAGCTGTTTTTAGCACTTAATTTCAAATGATCGATGATGTGGGTATCATAGATTGATTATAACCATCACAATTATTATAATTACAATTATAATCAAGAATTTAGTGTTCATGCTTCCGGCTTTCGGTGTAAATTACACTTGTCAAACATTTCTTTCAATTGCGTTTTTTTAGCTATCTTCACGTGTTCCACTTCTACATGCTTCTTTAACTTTTTCGTGAACAAAAAAATCAAAATACTAAGAAAACGGAGAAAATTAAAAAAAAAATAATTGAAAAAACTGAACCGTAAAAAAAATCAATTAAACCAATTAAAATTTTGAAAAAACTAGCTGGTTCGATTCGGTTTCGGTTTTATAAGCCTAAAGCCGAAAAAAACCGAACCGAACCTAACCCAAACCGAAAAAAACTCGAGACAAACCGGCAAAAAACCGAGCCAAACCTAAAAAACCAAGTCAAAATAGAAAAAACCAAGCCAAACCGGTTTGAAACGGTTTTTGTCCTAAAAAACCAAACCGAACCGAAACCGATCGGTTTGAACCGGTTTCCTTTTTTAAAAAAAAAAATTTAGTTTGGTTACTTTTTTTTTATAAAAATCGAACTGAACCGAAAATGATCACCCTTAATTTTTAGGGCCTTGTGAATTGGTATTCTTTTAGATACGTATTTGAGTCCATTCACTTTTCTGTTAATTTTTTTACCTAACTAGACAGGTTTAGTAATCAACAGATTATCATAATATGTCTTGAAGCTTTTGAAGGGGAAAATGATTTTTGAAATCAGTTTGGGTTGATTTCTAGGGTTTTGAAAAAAAAAATTGATTTACTACTCGCAATTAAAATTGAAATGATATCACAAGTAAAGAGAAAATAAATGGATTAAAAACGGAAAATTAAATCTTGATTTTTATGAGATTTTTTGTTTGTGAAAAAGGAAAGAAGAAATCACATGATCGATCAATTGTAGGTCAATGATATGTTGTTTGTGTGTTTGCATTATTTTATATACAATGGTAAATTGTATTTTTATCTTATTTTAAATTTTGTCTTAACTAAGGATGTAAATTCTATTTTTTAAAACTATAAAGGTAAAGTGTAATTAGATGGGCCATAGTAGTTTCCCTAACTAAAATGATTGAATGATAAAATAATTGAATAATAGTGTTTAGATTTCTTGAGTAGGCCTCTTATTTGGTTTCTTAGGAAAACTATCAAACCTTTTCCTTTTATTGTCTTTACTGGAAAAACTTTTATTAAAAAAAAAAACTTTATCGTTTCTTTTGATAAATACGTGTAAAAAGGTCTTAAATCTTCTTGTATAAAGAGGAAAATCTTATATTATAGCACATAATAAGAGATAAGTCTTGTTTGTTGAGACAAGTGAAGTGATGTTCATCATGTTAGTGTATATGTCCTATAGTCAATCGGTTGGTTACACGTGAAATTGACTTTATTTATGTAAATATATTTATTTTTAATAAAGATTTTATTTATCTTTAATATCCATCAAATATTTAAATTAATAAATTTAGAGTAAAGATAAAGTTCTTGGGACAAAAATATTTTGCAAAGAAAATTATAAAGTTGTTATGATTATGTTATTTCTATTGCATTAAAGTATTGTTCCTAAAATATTAATAGTCAATGCTTTATTAAAACTATATATTAATTAGAGTTGCTGAGACTAATACATATTATATACTTTCATTTATGAAAAAAAGCAATTATTCTCATAAGTTAAGGTATGAGAGATACCTAAAATTAATATATAGATGCTTGTTAGATGACATGTACACTAAACTGACTCGTGTGAGAATTTCATATGAAGAGATCACTTGTGTCTATGAAAAGATTCATGTGTTGGATGTGTAAGTGGTCCTTAGATTTGCGATCACTAAATTATCTTATATAGGGAGTGTTATGTTTTGATCTTGTTACATGTTATCCTAATCAAGGGTAATAAACTAGCAGCTATTTGGTATACCATGAACTATATAAATATATTTAAATAATTAAGAGAGGATTCATCACCCTAAGTGAATTAAAAAAAAATCTTTCATTTGATTAAGGTGGAATGAGATTTGAAAAGAGTTTCAAATCTTATTCAAGAAATTAATAACTATGGTGTTGAGAACACACATGATTTGACAAAATAGTCATATTTCATACTATAATATCTAAATCGGAATATTGTTGATGAAAGGATAATAATTACACCGACAAACTGGTTACTAAAAGGTTAAATCAAATCACTTGTGATTTTTTTAATATTTAAGGGATCATGATAGGTTGCTAGACATTGTATTGGATCTTCAAATATAAATCAATCAATTGTTGAATTAATAATAAATTAATTTTATTTAAGATTGTAATTTATATTTGGGTCACCCTATTAGGCAACCTAATGGGTCATACACATAAGAACCATTGATTAGAAATTAAAACAGAAAGATTAATTAAGTGTGACTTAATTGTAAATAAGTTTTAGAAATTAAAACTAGAGTGCAATTTATACAGGGAATCACAATTATAGATCTAAGAAAATCAAATAGGGACTTAATTGAATCATTTTCTAAAATTATCTTTAAATAATATATGCAATATTATTCATATGGCAAATTGATATTTTTTTCATTTATAGGGTTTTCAAGTTTCTCTATAAATAGAATGTTATGCCTCTAATTTTCTATGTAGTAAATAATATAAAAACTATGTAAGTTATAGAACACATGAAAAACATAAAAGAAAAGAGTTAGCACCCAAAGACATAGCAATCTCTCTTTCCTAAAAAGATTAAGGGGATTTCTCACTGATAATTTGTGTAGATTACCATTAAAGGCTGGGCACTTAGATGATTTGTGGTTTGTAACAAACTAGCCTTAAAGAAATTATTCAAAAATAAAAAAATACATGATCTTTAGGTAATCTTTATAAAAACCCTAAGTAACTCTAGATCTGTCTAATAGGATCCTTAAGACTCCTTAAAAATTTTAAATTTACAATTTCTGCTACATATATGTGTTTTGAAAAACTCAACACATCCATCTTAATAATTTCTTCCATTCTTTTTAGGTTATCAAACTAGCCTTTGTTCATAACATAATACATTGGACAAATTGATGTGCTTGATTTTTATATGATTTTTCACCTACTTATACTCTTAGTTTTATGCTAGTTTATCTTAAATATTTCTATTCCATATAGTTTTTATTTATTTATTTTTATTTATATATAGGAAGAAAGAAATTCATAGAAGCTCATTTTGAAGCCAATTAAATAAGAAAATCAAACTTAAAGAGGTTGTGTACACGTTCTAGGAAAGAAGAGAAGGAAGGAAGTGAAATTTTCTATTGTAAGAATAAGAAATTTTCCTAAAAGAAATTTCAAGAATACATCTCGGTAAATCAAGCATAACTTTCTCTAAAGTTATCATAATTATATAATCTTGGTGTCTAAGGAAATATAAGAGAAATATCTATAACTCTTATGTTTATAACTCTCTAAAAAAAAAGTTATTCTTATAGTGAAAATAAGGCTCAAAGTCAAGGGTCAGAATTTGCTAGTTTTGGAAGGAAATCAAGAAAAAAAAAGATTTTGGACTAAAAAAAAGAGGAGATTAAGGGGAGACACCACGACCAAAGCTAATTAAAAATGAGGTTCTTTTCACCATTGAAACTAGAAAAGAAGAGGAAGGGAGGACTAGAGAAAACTAGACATAACTGTGAAGTGCTTCGTCAACCGATTTCATGCAAACGAGTTTTATTCTTCTCATTAATTTTCTTTTGATGTATTCTAATAAGAACATGGGTTTTTCATATTCGTTATGAACTAAAGTTTTTTTTATTTTATTTTCTAGGGTTTTTATGTTGTCTAGTTTTGATTACACAATTTAAATTCCATGTTAATTTATTTTCAATTTCTTTCATGTTGAGTGTTTATCCTTGATAGTATTGCTTAAAATTTTCTAGCCAATTATTGTTTGATCTAATAAAAAATAATGAGACTAAGATGTAATTTATGATTATTGGAAGCTTTCAAGACTAGACACCATTAGCTAAACGAAAGATAAAGATACTTTAACACGATTAATGTGATTTTATTTATAAAAAATTCAAAGAACTTAATGAATCTTTAAATAATTAAATTTACATAGAGATATGTTGAATTATTAGGTAGATATATTTTCAATATTGTTCGAGAGAAAACATTGAATAATTAAGGGGTCTTTTAATAATCAACATGAGGATTTTGAATATGATAATAAGGAATAATAAATTGTGTAAGATTAACTAGATGAAATCATAAGGTCTAGATTTATTTTTATTATCTCTACAACCTCAAGCTTTATTCTTTATTTTATTTATTTTATTTTTTTCAAACAATTTAGGTGCTCAATTTTATATAATTTTGGTTTGATTTCTAAATAGTAATTAATTTGATAAATTTCAATACTTAATAACATAATTAGTCCTTGTGGGTTCGACATTCTTTTCTTCACAAAAACTATATCACTTCTTGCAATTTTGTTTACTTTCAAATATTATCACACCATAAATCCCAATTATAATGTTATAAAATGAGGATTATATGGCTCACAAGAACAATAGTTATCTCGAGACACTAGATCGACCACTAGCTTGAAATGTAGATCCTTACATATGGGACTTTGTAGAGATGACTATAGAGTTTTATTATCAAGGCACTAGGATCTAGCTTAAAAGCCTTGGGTTCAAGAGTCAAAAATTGACTATGAGTTGGGTTTCTAAAGAATTTAATAATGACAACTAGATGATTGGTCTTGCATATATAAAGTTTTGAAGTTGGGGCCTAGATTAGTAATTAGTGGCTAGTTGTAGTACAAAAATTAGTCAGGGGATTTAAATAAGTTTTTTTTTTTAAGTCTAAAGGGGTTTCATTAAGGAGAACTTAAAATCATTCCATAAATCTTAAAGAGGGTACATCTCGAATCAATTTTAAGCCTTATTGTTATCCATACTACCAAAAGTCTGGGAGTAGGGTTAGGGTTAAGCCTAGTAAGATAAAAATAATGATTTAATGGCCCAAACCTAGTACAATCAAGGCTTTAAGATGGCTTTTAGGCATGATAAGTTGTTATCGTAGATTAATTAAGAACTATAAGGTTATAGCTTGCCCATTAACTAAATTATTGGAAAAAAAGGCTTTTAGTTGAGATCACCAATCCAATAAAGCCTTTGATAAGTTAAAAAAGTTGTGACCCACCCACCGGTATTGGCTCTGCCTAATTTTTGTAAGTCTTTTGTGGTTGAATATAATGCATCATGAGAAAAGGTATGAGCTATCTTAATACAGGAAGGAAAATTTATCTTTTATTTAAGTAAAGGCTTTAAAGGGAAGGAGTTAGGAATGTCAAACTTATAAAAAAGAGCTTTTAGCTATTGTAATGTTTGTGTAGAAGTGGAAATTCTACCAATTAGACCAACCATTCAAGATTAAAATTGATTGGCATATCCATAAACACATACTAAAACAAAAATAAGGAATCGTAGTTTAATAAAAGTGAGTTTCTGAGCTTTTGAAATATGATTTCATAGTGGAATACAAGGTAAATAAAAAAAACCTAATAATTGATGCTTTGTCAACAACACCAGCAAATTTGGTTGTTCGAGAATTATAGGCCATTACATTCCCATTAGTTAGTTAGGTAGAGGACTTGAAGGGAAATTATACTAAATATTTAGAAGTCCAATAGATTTTCAAGTAAATTGAAAGAGACTCCATGAAGACATTTAAGTCCCAACTACAATGTGAAGTTCTACTTTACAAGAGCATGATTTATATCAGTAAAGAATGTCCTCTCAAGCCTGCTATCATAAAATACATCCATGATATCCCATAACAAGTCATTTTGGTTACGAGAAGGCCTTTAAGAGAGTTAGGTGGATTTTTTTAGATAGGCATGAGAGTTGAGGTAAAAGACTACATTAGATAATGTGATGTGTGTCAAAAGGATAAATAGGAAAACACGAGACCATCAAGGTTATTACAACCTTTTCCAACTTCATAAATGCCATGGTCATCCATCTCTATTGTCACACCCGGACATCATGGCGATCAATTAAAAATTATCACTCAATTGGAAAAAAAAACAGATATCTGACATCTTGTTCTTTTATGGGAAAATGTCTTGTTCAAGGAGTCGCCACCTAGTATTATGGTCACTAGGAACCCTAACTGGTCAACAAAGATTCTATGGTACGAGACTGGTTACGCAAAAAGGAAGATGTTATCACCACTTAAGCATCCTCCTAAGGCAGACTGCATTGCTGGTTTTGTCTAAAATTGATAAGAATTTATTCTTCTTTTTCCTTTTTTTTATTCTTCCTTTTATGTTCCTGACTCTGGCGTCAGTGAACAATTCCTACGAATATTTCCAACTCTGGCGTTGGTAAATATCGCACAAATCCAAAA
>Ga0307511_10003873_pt1 | contig 15285 bp, 21 predicted proteins | sample 13_EM_MG_FD_200266 | JGI IMG/M metagenome (GOLD analysis project Ga0307511, IMG submission 200266) | Populus trichocarpa ectomycorrhiza microbial communities from riparian zone in the Pacific Northwest, United States - 13_EM | ecosystem: Host-associated > Plants > Roots > Unclassified | place... | reverse complement strand
CGAGCAAGAAAAATAATATCTCGGCAAGGATGCATTTTCAAGGAATTCTGTCTGACAGATCTCTTCTACAGATGAAAAGGAGATGATCTATCAAGGTGGATTTCCTAGGAGTGGATTGTGTGAGGTCGGTTTTTCGACGAGCGCCGGTTGTCACAAAGTAGTGGTCTCTAAGTGACGCGCACCATAGGGCAGCGTTGAGAGAATCGAATCCGGCTGCAACCTCCTCTGTGGCATCAATGGGAGTGACGGTAGCCAAAAGCGTAGCGTCCTCTCGATCCCTCTCTGGAACTGGTCTGCGTTAGCAGGAAACGAACGACCCGCTAGCGCCTGCACGTACCTGCCGACGCCGCTGGTGGTTCGCCTTCCTCTCTGGTGTCGTCGGGACTCGCTTCTGACGAGAAGGGAATAGAGATCCGTATGAGCGTCGGCCGCGATATATAGCGTGAATCAGTGACACTCACTTGTAAGCCCGTTGCCCTGTTCACCGCCGCCAACTGCCACGCCAGAAGTCGAGGCCTCCTGGATCGGAGCCCCTTGGTCTCCCCTCTCTTTGTCGCAAAATACGATCCGTGAAGTCCTAGAATCATTCTCACCTAGAGTCCCGGTCAAATCAGGTCGAAATCGTGATGGGGACGACCCTACCTTTGGGCTCAATGTCCAGCTCTGCCCGGAAACCGAGTGGCCCAACGGCGACGTTGGTGGGGATTCCCAAAAAGATATGTTTGGAGGGTTTTAATGATTTCCTAGACCTTTTGTCGGAGGAGCGATCCATCCTGCGACTCAAGGGAAAGATCAAACCGATGAGCGCCTGGCATCAAACCTCACCCCTTCACTCGCCGACGGAGAGGCTGAACGTGCTTTACGTAACCGATGCTTGATACGGTGCAAAACGACCGGGCCGTGAATTTCACCATCATAGATCACTCGATGGTGAAGCTGAACCTCAGCCTGGGCGGAAGGGCATGGAACCGCTCAGGTTGTCCGTTGACCGACAAATCGGTATCATGGGAGCGGGTTGGGGGACGTCGACGAAGCCCCGGGGGCGCTACTCTGTGGAGATATAAGAAGGGTGAAATTGCGTCGAACGGTTCCGCACACGGGGACGCGGCACTGGTCGATCCGTCACGCGCCAAGCTTCAGGTCTGAGGTTTTCACTCCACGAAAACACACGCCAACTGTCGACGAAGCTACATAATGCACGGTCGTCGTCTCCACTTAAACTCAAGCACAGCGAATGTCGACCCAGACAACGGGCCGGCGAGACGATCACTGTGATAATTATGATCGTTACCACTTGTCCTCCGCCAGCTGGTCGACCATTCGTCTTCCCAGTTGGCAGAGACGTTGTGGTTGTCCTCTGCCTCTGAAATAGTTCCGTCGGTCCAGCCATTCCCAAGCGATTTCCCGGCCGAAGTCTGGCTCAAGGTACGCCATCGTTCTGGCTCCGTGTCGCCGAAATCCGGCGGGTAAAAATCTGCGGATTTCCGGATTCGGCTCACCCGGACACAAGTGTCTTCAGATGCCATTGCGATGGAGGGGCAAGAGGAAACATATATTGCATGGGTGTAACAAACAAACACGCTCGACAGAAAGAGGGAAAAAAGTAGGACAACATGTACGATACATGGGGTTTGCACCAGGACGCAGCAGCGTCAGCATGAAAGTAGTGAAAGAACAACATAGCGAGAACGGGAAAACGATAACCAGGCAGAGCGGTCGTCAAGATCGTTAGGTAAGAAAGGAGAATATCCACGTTTATCGAAAGGATGCAAAAATGCAAGCGAAAACTCCATTACCAGCCGTGTCCGGAAGAATTTAAGGTAAGAAAGCAACAAACACACCATGCTCAGCGAATATAACGGACGGGGGGACGAAGGGGAAAAAGGCAGAGCCCCGGGTTGGGACGGGGTCTATCTCTTCCCACTGAGTGTCTCCTGAACATCCGTGATCGTTCTAACAGCATCGACCGCCTGGGGGCCGCCAGGGAGGATCATCAGTCGTTGTTTTGTCGTGTTCAATACCTGTTGCACGCTCGGTACAACCCTTGCCACATATGGGGAGATCAATGGATCCGATGGGTTCAACGCCGACGCCGACCTCTGCAACCACCACAACGTGCTTTTGAAACTCTCATCCACCGGTGGAGTCTCGCCAACCGCAGCCGCAAGACGATGCACCAAAGTCAAGATCACGGCTTGTGAGAGGGGAGGCGTCGAATTGAGGGGCATGACCATCTCGGGGTTGCTACGCGCCAACAACTCCCTCAACTGTCTCAAATCCTGTGTGCTCAACACGGCCAGGTAGGACTCGTCCCACTCTTCCGTTGGTGCTGGAGGAGTGTGTGTTTGGACGGGGGGAGGGGCAGTAGGGTGAGAAGCTTGAGGGGCTGCGATGTTCGCGTTGAACCAGGCTTGGGAATTGTGTAACACTGGGGGAGGTGGAAGAGGTTGCTGTTGGTATCCGCCATGCTGCTGAGGGTACCCAGACTGCTGAGGCATTTGGGTGGGATGCTGTGCCTGGTGACGGTATTGGTTAACTCCCACCATACCGGGCTGTGGCTGGTTCGTCGGAGCGGGAGGGGCGGGGGATCCCCGAGATTGTAGCAGATGGGAAGGAGTATTCGAAACAGAGTTGTTGAGGGTCATGTACTTGACCTGCTCGGAAAGCATCTTGACGGTCTGTTCGAGGTCTCGGATCACATTGTCTTGGGCACGGCTGGATTCGTTCTGCCAAGTGGCAAGCTCCTTTCTCAGGCTCATCATCTCATTACGCATTTCCTGGATGAGTTCTTGTTGCTGTTGAGCGTACGCGGGAAGGAGAGTCTTCGACACGGTGTCTTGGATCTGTCGCTCGATCAAAGGGGTGGTGTTGGACGTGAACGTTCTCGCGATCTGCGCAGAAACTTCCGGTCGCAATAGCACACGTTCGATCTCGGCGGGGATGCTCTGCGAGAGGAAGAGATTGTTAATGGGTGGTACCCCGCGAATGCCAATGGAACGCATTACCTGTTTGATGCTGTCCGTTACGCCTCTCGCGATCTGGGTACCCAAGGCCGCCTTGACCTCGTTCTTGGTTATGGTCTCGAGGGAAGGCAGAACGGAGTTCTGAACCTCACTCTTCACCGCCATCTCGACCACCCTCGTCGTGTTCTTCGTCAATTCGTTCGAGATCAACTTCAGGATCTTCTCTTGTCTTACGAAGTCGGCAGCCTGTTCGTTAGCCCGAGCATCTTCCATCCGTTGGTCTGGGGAGAAGCAAGATGTCAACCATTGAGGAAGGAGCACAAACGCTCTCGAGACGTACGTTGCTTGTCCAACTCCTTGGACAAAAGCCTTCCGATTTTAGTGTGGAGATTGTCCTCGGTCTTCTTGATTTCCTTGGTCAAGGCTCCCAGTGCGCTGTCGCTCATCGAACCGGTATCCACACCGGACGAGTTCCCGCCTGCGTGCTCCTTGCCGTTGTCTTTCTTGTCCCTCCAACCGACGTTCCTGGGCTTTGCGTTGCGACCCTTACCCTCCGCAGGTCTGGCTTCATCCTTGACGATCTCGCTGTCGACCTCGTCTGAGGGGGGTGTCCTTGTGCGAACGGGGGGCTGGGAAACAGGAGCAGGAACGACCTGGGGCTGTTGTGACTGAACTGGACCCGGTGCTTGGTTAAGCCTTTCGTTCCTCGGCGGCCTTGTTTCGACCAGCTGTTGTTGCTGTGGTGGCGGCTGGATTGGTTGAGGTGGTTGGACATAAGAGGGGTATTTCGCTGGAGCGCCAAGGGCCGCAGAATCGAACCATTCCCTTCGGATCAACACTTGGTCTACCCCACTTGCGTGCACAGAGAACGCGACGAGGGCAAGTTCGCCTGAAGGAACCTTCGCTGCTACACACGCAGCAAGAGCCTCCTCGCCGGTGGGATCCAAATCTGCGGTGAGGATAACGAAGTGGATGGTCGGCTTGGGGCCGCCGAACTCGACAACCTGTTCGATAAAAAGGTTCTTCGCTCCATCCTCGCCCATCGGTGAAGGCACGAGTCCGTCGGACCCGATCCGCAAGGCGATCATACTGTCCCGCCTGTTATTTGCAACCCACAAGGTCTGGATCCTGTAGTCATAGGTGATGTGACCGAACATCTCGGTATCCTCCTGGCGACTGGAATTGATGAACTTGACGGTGGAGAGTACACTCTTGCCCTTGTATGATAAGAGCTGGAATATTGTGCCGTTTTTGCGACCAACCACGACGCCGCCATCAACAAGGTTCAAAGAGGAGGGGACGTCCTCGCCCTTGACTTTGTAGGACCAGAAGGGGGTAGAGTCGGCAATGCTCCAGAGTGTCATCGTCGCATCGTCGGAGATTGTAGCCAACGCGTAGTGGAGAACATCGAAGTCGAACGCGGCGATGGGCGAACCAGACGTGAAAACTTGACTGATTCTATCGAGATCAGATGGGTGGACAGTTTCGTACATTCGTGATGCCTCGAATACGTTGATGAGGTAGATGTGAGTGTCGGACGCCAGCGCGAGGGTATCCGGATCCTTGGGGTGCCACTTGACTGATCGGAGGGCGGAAGGACCGGTCGAAGGTAATACACGAAGCAAGATCCTTCCAGGGACGTCGTCGGTGATGACTTCTGGTAACTCCCAGACCACGAAGCCTCCATCGGAGGTGACACCGGCAAGCCTGTTGCCGAATACGGCCATGTCAATGACCGACGTCGTGGGCGCGAATGTTTGAGGGAGCTGAAGAAGAGTGCGATCACCACTCGAACGAGAGATGACACGGATGCGACCCTTCGTCATGGCGTAAGCAACCCAATGAGTAGCACCGATGGTTGTGCCAGGCAAGAAGTTCGAATCGACCTTGACGAGGGCGATAGCGGTCGACTTGACAGAGTCACGAGGAGCCTGGACCTCATCCAACGGCGATGCCACATCGAAGACGATTGACTGGGTTTGAGTACTGTTGGATTGGTCAGAGACCGATCTGCCAGAAAGAAGGCGGAAAAAACGTACTGAGGGCTCTTTTGCTTGCTCCTACGACCGCTTTCTTGACCCTTCCAATTACCACCGCGGGGGACGGGTGAACTTTCCTTCTCTCGTTGCCTCTCAGCGGCGTGCTGATCAAGCGGAGAGTCATTATTCCTTCGGGGGTTCTGACGAGGCGGAGCCTGCTGGAATGACTGGGGCTTGGGCGGAGAAGAACGAGGGGAGACAACACTTTGTTTTGGAACAGGCAAGGGCCGCCCATACTGCTGGAACTGATCGGACTGATAAGACTCCTCACCGGAGTAAGGGGGATAAGGAACCGCCTGTGGTTCTGGGGCGGTCTGCTGGGTGTTCTGGGGGAAAGGGGCTTGTCCTCGGGTGAGTTGGTCCATTATATCCTCGACGGACTTCCTCTTGGGATCGTTCCACGCTTGATCAGGTCGAGGCGCAGGACTTATCTCTGGGACTGGCTTTTTCTTGACTTGAGACTGAGTGGGGGGAGGGCCGGAGGAGCTCGCGAGGGCATCGAAAGGGGTGGAGAATTCGAACAGCCCTTTACGAGCAGGAGATTCCACGCGTTGTTGCTGTCTCTGGGGACCAGGCTGAGGAGAAGGTTCGGGGGTCTGCTCTGCGGGCTTATATATTTGAGGTAGATAGTACTGATCCACCTCAGGTCGTGGAGGTTGTTCCTGAGGTTGGGGTGGGATAAAAGGGGGAGATGTAGAGATGGGCGCGGGCGCTGGCTGGGGAAGCGTCGTGGGAGGGTCGGAGAAATTTGGGGCAGGAGCAGTGCTGAGGTTAAGGAAGTTAGGAACGGTCTCGAAACTATCGGGGATGGTTCACAAAGGGGGGCAAGCAAGAAAACGTGACAGAAACATACCCAGACATCAACTGATCCAGCAGAATTTTGCCTTGGTTTTCAGACGAGTTGGGGCTCTGAACTACGTTCGCCCTTTGCATGTTGGCAGATCCAGGAGGAGTGGGGACCTGGGTAGGTACCTGCTGGACGGTTTGGGGTTGCTGAACTTGCTGTGGTTGCATGACGGGCATCAAAGGTGGAGCAACATTCATCGGGGTGTTGTTCGCGGTGCTCGAGACAGTACTCAGAAGAGAGAGTAAGACATTTGTCGCGTTACTCGTCGGTGGGGATCCGGTGGGGGGAGGGTTAGAACTGCCGCCTGGGACGGTGTGGAGAGAACCAGGTGTGGCAGGAGCGGAGTTTGACTCGGCCGGATGAGCAAGCGTGTTCATGAATGGGGGCGGGGGGTAATTCTGGGGACCGGCCGTGTTTGTCGTGATATTTGAGAACAAGACATCGATGGGATTATTATTAGGGTTGGGTGACGAGTTCGCCAGAGCAGGATCAGATGGGGCGACAAGCACGGGATCCTCTTGTTGATTTGGGAGAACGTCGAAGGAAGATCTTCTCGGGGGAGATGGGCCCCTGGAAAACACACTCCGCATGGGATCCATGGCAGATGAGGGTGGGAGAAGAGAAGAGAGTTGGACGCGGACAAGGTGAAGACTACGGCTCGTTATATCGCCCGACTGTTGCAGAAACACACCTGCTCCTCGAGGCCCATCAGTCTGATCGCAAACAGACACAAACATCGGAGACAGTCCCGTATCCCTGAGCCAAACGCAAACTATCTTCTGCTAGTACCTACGACCACGATGTTCACCGTACGTACATGTTCTCTCGTTCGTCGATAACCCAACCTTACAAAACCAACTCCAGACCCAAGCAACCCCCGTCAACAACGCTGACTGCGGAAACCCAGGCTGCAGCTGTGAAAAGTGAGGCCAGAGCAACCCCTATATCCAGATATCCCCCTGACATCGTGCCAATTAGTTGGCCGGGTGAATGCAAGTGTTAAGCACCCTCGCTAGACCTTACCCAGCACCGCATAGTCTCCCTGTACACCACCCTTGTGAATAATAGTGAATGAGAAGAATAGCGGTCGACGTCATCGATGAGATGGAACGGTCAATGCTGTGACACGAGATCAGTAAACAATGAGCTTCTTCGCAAGCGATAAGATTCACGACGGACGCCGTACTCACCAAGATCTCGGTACCGCTGACCCCGCAAAGGGTCCAGCAGCTCCAGCTGTTGCAACAACTTGAAACTACTGGCCCTCAATCGTTCGCACTCTTCGTCACCGAGGGCAGCATGGTGACGCCGAACAAGCAAGATCTGGTAGTGAGCCAGTGACTCCATACACCCTTCGCCCTGATTATTAAAACGTCATATCCGGATAAGACTCACTCACATTTGCTGCCCGCCTCCTCTTCGAGTAGCTCCTTGATCGCCTGGATCTCTCGCTTGAGCAGTTCTGCGTCCTCGCCTAGAAAAAACGTATGCACGACGCCTCGAGGTCAATTGCACATCACTCGCTTATGGAATAGTCAAACCTGCCTGAACCCACGAGCCAACGGTGATACACCCATACACTCTGATCCTCGGGGTCGGTGTACATCGCATTCCTCACCAATTCAAATTCTGGATTTCGGCGCCTAGGTAAGCTATCCGCAACGTCCGGAGGCTAGAGCAGGATGACGCGACGCACCCTCTTCCTGGGATTTCTTGTGGTCTAGAATATTGCTTTCCCACAAGAGAGGGTAGATTTTCGACCGTTGGTGCCACGCGCTGAAATTGGAAAAGCTGGCTTCTATCTTCTTCGTGGTATATGCAAATTCCTCGATGTCGGGCTTCTTGACTGGCATGCTAGCCAGGACGTATCTGCGATAGTTCCACGCCAGAACTGGGACTGGAGTTGATACGTGAAGTTGGCGAGGGCGTGATCCGTTCACTCACAATTCCGTGCATCCATATCCAACATCTTCTCCACAACGAATAGCTCCTGTTTCCAATTCTCCATCCTCCATCCGTGTAGATCGCCTCCTTCCCCTCCAGGACCGTTGGGTGTCTGCTCTAAGCACCACCGTCGGTGGTTCCAGATCCAATACACCTTGGGGTGCGTTTTGAGCGCAATCGTGGTCATCACGAGATCCTTTCTCAGGATCTCGTTAATCTGCTCCGGCGTGCTGCTGGGGAACACAGCATTGAGGTAGATGTTACGTCGGTAGTTCCAGACTGTGTAGAACTCTGGGTTAGTCTGTAACATTTTGGTAGTGAGATCCAAGGATTCCGTGCTCCAGTCTTTCCCCCTTTTCTGCCTGAAGTGTTAGATGCGGGGAACAGATGACCCAGAGAAAGAAACAGACTCGGGATAAGATTTCATCTGAAAGCGCAATGTATTCCTTGAGTTTGGCACGGTCTCGCTCTCTCTTCGCCTCGATAGCGGCCTGAGACTGTTTGACTCGACGTACGCCGTGCTAGCAGATTGTAAGCCCAGTATTAGGATGTCATACTACGCATCGCTCACCATGAGAAGAGACAGAAACTTGGTAAGCGCGACTGATCCTCCCGTTCCGCCATCCGGCAACGCGTGTGTGATCGACCGCCTTCGAAAGAACACGACCGAGACGAGAGATGGTCTCCACCTCCCCCATCGATGCCCTCCGCGCCGACTTCCCCCTGACGTTCCCCATCCCAACTCCCCTCAACAGCTCGGATGTCGTGACCGTACGAGACGCACAGCGAGAGGAAGACCTGCTACGAAACCCGTTCTCCTTCCGGAGTTGGTGGATTGCGATCCAGGCTACAAATGACTCCTTCAATGCTCGCATAAAAACCTCCAAGGAGGAGCCAGGGCCGTCCGTTCTCGGTCCTCTTGCTCATCCTCTCGCCCATATTGCCCTAAAGAGGCTGACATACTTATACGAGAGTGCTCTCGTTCACTTTCCTGGCTCTTTCAAGCTATGGAAGGCGTACCTGCAGACAAGGATGAACTACGTGTTGGGTCTAAAAGTCGTGAAGAAGCGTGCTGGGGGAAGGAAGAAGTTTCCAGATATGAAGAACGCGTTGGAAGAAGAGAAGGAGGACCTGGAGGAATGGACGGGTGGGTTGGATCCCATCGTTGGCTGGGAGGAGTGGAAGTCCCTCGTCGCGACTTTCGAGAGGGCTCTTATGTGGCTACCAAAAGTACGTCTCTAGTTTATCTCTCGAGAAATATCGCACTCACATCTTGTGCTCTGTAGCTGCCGAGGTTATGGCTAATGTACCTCTCTATCTTCAACCACCCCCAGTGTCCGACAATCCTCTCCCACACGCACGCACGGCGTACGTACGACAGAGCCCTGCGCACTCTTCCACCATCTCTGCACGGCCGAATCTGGGTACGATACCTCCTCTGGGCTGAGACTAAAGGTGGCGCGACGTTAGTCGCGGTCTATCGACGTTACCTCGCCCTCGACCCCAGCATCACTGAGCATTACAGTTCTCTCCTCCTCACCCCTGAAGAGTCGGAACTCCGCCGTCCCCTTGAAGCTGCAAAACTCTATCTTGCTCTTGCAAGAAAGGCCGCACGAGGAGAATACACGAGCCCTGAGGGGAAGAGTCCATACCAACTACTTGGAGACTGGTTGGATATCGTGGAAAAACATGCGGAGGATGTTGGTCTAGACATCGAGGAGACAGAGGCTTCGAATGCAGCTCTCAAGGACGTGGCCGACCTGCCGAATGGGAACCCCTTCCCAAATGGGCCCGCATCACCTCCATATGACGAAGACGAAGATCCATCGAGCTCCCGAAAACTTAATATCGAGTACATCGTTCGCAAAGACGGCTTGAATGTGTACAAGGACCAAGCGGGACGGCTATGGACGGGGCTTGCCACGTACTGGATCAAACGTGCCGAGTTTGACCGCGCGAAGGCGACTTTCGAGGCAGGAATGGTCGATGTGCTGACGATTCGAGACTTTACTCAGATTTTCGACGCCTATGCGGAGTTCAGCGAGTCCATCATCAGCGCATATATGGAGACCCTCGCAAACCCAGACGAGGAGGAGGACGAAGAGGACACTGCAGAGACGGAACGGGAGCTGGATGCGAAAATGAAGGAGTTCGAGGAACTGATGGACAGACGGCCGTTCCTGGTGAACGATGTGCTACTGAGACGGAATCCGAACGATGTCCAGGAGTGGGAGAAACGGGTTGCGATGTGGGGAGATGATGATGAAAAGGCTCGTCTAGTTCTCTCCCACTCTGATTCACAACTGGACTGACCGGCTATGATTTTGCAGGTGGCGCAGACGTATACCGACGCGTTATCCACGGTCAATCCTCGGAAAGCCACTGCGAATCTCCACCGCCTCTACATCAACTTCGCCAAATTCTACGAGGAAGGTGGCGTCAAGGGTGAGGCGGAGGGGGACTTGGAAAGTGCGCGGAAGGTGCTCGAGAAGGCCACCAAGGTTAATTTCAAGACCGTTGAAGACCTTGCGGAAGTGTGGTGCGAATGGGCGGAGATGGAGATTCGTCAGGAGTAAGTGAGGGAATGTGGTGTTATTCTGACATGTCTGATCACCTCCAAGGAATTACGATGAGGTCATCCGGGTGATGCAACGTGCAATTGTTATCCCCAAGGACACTAAAATCAATTACCATGACCAGGTGCGTATCGAGTCCCCCCCACAATCTTCACATGCTTACACTTTATACCCTACAGTCGCTACCTGTCCAGGCCCGCCTCTTCAAATCTCTCAAGCTCTGGTCATTCTACATCGACCTTGAGGAATCCCTGGGGACTATTGACTCTGCCAAGGCCGCCTACGATAAGGTCCTCGAGCTTAAGATCGCCAATGCTCAAGTCATTGTCAACTATGCGCAATTCCTCGAAGAGAACAAGTACTTCGAGGAGAGCTTCAAGGTGTACGAGAGGGGTGTCGAGTTGTTTACGTTTCCTGTGTCATTTGAGATTTGGAACATCTATTTGTCCAAGTTCACCAAGCGATACGTGAGTACCCGGTTTGCCCTCAGAAGATACTGTATTAACTTCGTGATCTCCTTCGTCGAAACCCCAGGGTGGTACAAAGCTGGAGCGTACCCGAGATCTGTTCGAACAGGCTTTAGAAAAATGTCCTCCGAAGTCTTGCAAACCCATATTCCTCATGTACGCCAAACTCGAGGAGGATTATGGTTTGGCCAAGCGTGCAATGGACATCTACGACCGGGGGACACAATCGGTCGCGGACGGGGATAAATATGAGGTTTGTCCTCTGCTAACCTTGTCCTCCATCTTACTGAACAAACGATGGCCTGCACAGATGTTCACCATTTACATCGCTAAAGCTGCCTCGAACTTCGGCCTGCCTGCTACACGTCCCATCTACCAACGCGCAATCGAGGTGTTACCGGACAAGCAAACAGCCGAGATGTGCCTCCACTTCGCCACCATGGAACGCAAACTGGGAGAGATCGACCGAGCACGGGTGATCTACGCGCACGCTTCCCAATTCTGCGATCCCCGAGTCAATGCCAACTTCTGGGCCGAGTGGAACGCTTTCGAGATCGAGACGGGTTCGGAGGATACGTTCAGGGAGATGTTGCGGATTAAAAGGAGTGTACAGGCGCAGTTCAATACCGAAGCGTCGTACATCGCCGCCCAGATGGCAAGCAAGGAGGGAGAGGTGGAACAGGCAGAAGCAGAGAACGGGATGGATGTTGATCCCATGGCCGCCATGGAGAGAGAGGCTGGAGGAGGGAAGAAAGGACCGGCGTTCGTCGCGGCCGCGTCTAACCCGGTCGTACAGAAACCGCCACTGGAGCCAGAGGCCAATGCGGAGGAGATCCAGATTTCCGACGACGAGGATTAGGTATCTGCATTGGGGCGACCCTGCTCGCGCTCGTGTCACATTTTCCGGGTTCCCCGTGTAGACTGTGTATTGGTGTTATATCTACGTTTGCCATCGGTCCACTTCCACCTGACAGAGGTCCTCCCACTCGGCGTCCCAACTGGTCTCCTCCAGGTAGGGTTGGGCGACCCACCTGTTGATTTCCTGTCGAGAGGTTTCGAATGAGACAGAGTGAGGTCGGAGGACCTCTATTATTTCCGAGTGCATGTGGTAGGACCTATGATAGGCACGGACGATTTGTGGTATTGTCGTAACTGGGGGGGGTGAAAGTGAGCAGGTACAACTAGGGTACACTTGGTCTGGACTCATACCAAACTTGTGAAGCGACCAAGACGTCCATAATGGTTCCTCTTCGACCCACTGCCAACCTTTGGTCCGATGGGCTTCGAAGAGCACAAGCTCCATCTTATCGACCGCTGAACTCAACCTCTCCAAAAGGTTTTTCTACTCCATGAATCAGACGGGAAAAGTGGCCCAGAAACTGGAATCTCGAACTCACAAGTTTTGCAAGGGCATTATCCAGATCACGAATCTGTTTGTCCATGATCCTGAGTTTTGGACCAGCGATCCGGTATTTAGGGGTCTCCCCAGGTGGTAGAGTAGCCAACGCGTTACTACGCTCGACCGAGATACGGTTAGACAACACGGGGTGGTGATCCAAGAAGACTGATTTGGAAGCGTACTCTAGTTCTGTGCGTGCGTCCACCAGCGTTTTGGCAGCTTTCAGGCCGTCGTGAAGTACGAGATCAGACCACAGTCTACATATCGACCTAACTTCGAGCAATAGAGCTCTGATTTTTCTGTGGAAGGTCGACTCTAGTTCTCTCCCAGGAGAACCAGGGGGTGTCGGGTTTGCACCTCCTTTATTACCAGCGACAGTCCCTCTGTTATTGGAAGACTTTTTCTTTCCAGAAGGTGAGGACTCTGGGGATAATGGAGTCGACGGCCCTTTGAAAGAGGCCAATCTACCGCTCATTGTGTTGTCGGAAAGGATCAAGCGGTTCTACCAGTACCTACACAACCAGCACACAGTAACACGCGCTCGGGCAAATTGGCCGATAGTGGCCAGGTAACTACCACAGTACCACAACTGCCTGTTGGTATGCAGTATACGAGAGTAGTGTAACATATTATATAACACGAGTAAGTGATGCTCGCGTCCAGAAATTCCGGGTCCCTGGAAACGAGGGAATTTTGAAGCCACGTGGATAAAGCGACCGTCAAACTCGCGCCTACCACTCACCAAGGCACAACCGCGTTACTCCCAGGCGACTCAACCCTCACATAAAGATCAACCCATTCTCGCCGCCGACCGTCGCTCAACCGTCGATTCTCACAGCTCAACACTTGGACAAAGTTTACGATGCCCGGCAAAGGATGGTTCAACCTGGAGTCTGCGAACGGTGTGATCCCCGACACCCAGTTCTTTGAAGGAGAGTCGGCGTTCTCGTTCCTAGGCTTGACGAGGACGCAAAGGCTATACGGTTTCGCTGGATGGTGAGCGTTTCTCCTCTGGTGAATTGCTTTTTTCGGTCCTCCCGACTACGGGGTGGGAGGGCTGCGGTTTTCTCGAACCATTCGTGCTGTTGTGTACCCGGACCAGACCTGCTGACCCTCTCTCCAATTTACTCGGCGGGTGTTTAGCTTGGTATTTGGATTCATCTTGAGTATCATTGCCGCATCGTTCCTGTTCCTGGGATGGTTATCAAGCTTCGCGAGTCAGTGGTTCCTCACACCTCCCATCTGACCACAATCGTTAACCGAGTGCAATTTGTGTGCTACCCTAGTTTTATTTGCCGTCGGAACCATCATTTCCCTGGCTGGAACTGGATTTCTGATCGGCTTCAAAACACAGCTCAAGCTGGTGCGTCATAGAGACTCAGCCCCCTCTGCCCAACCCCTCTGAACCCTATCCCTTCACAGATGTTCAAGCCCGTTCGTATCGTTGCTACCATCGTGTTCTTGGCCATGATTGGATTGATTTTTGTGGGGGCATTCGTGATTAAAATTGACGTGAGTTACACCCACGATCCTCCCAAATTTTAGCCGCTCATCGCACATTTTTATCACTCCCACCCAGTTCCTCTGTTTGAGTAAGTCGTGTTTTTGCCTCATGAGGCTGTGCAACTCGTGGCTGACCCGCCCCACAAGTCTTCGTTATCCTCCAGTATCTGGCCTATACCTGGTATACGCTCTCCTACATCCCATATGCCCGAACGGCTGTACTCAAGTTTTTTGGGATGTAATCGTCATCCCCGTCTCGGACTCGGTTTTGTTTTCCAACCACCTGTGCCCCCATTTCCCCCTGTTTCGCTCGTGTTGTCGATATGCGTGTGTTTTGAGCTCGGTTTTGTTTGGTCACTGTCGGTTCAGACGGGTGTACGATATGTGCCTCTTGAATCTAATCGCAGCTTATTTCTGTTGCTCATTTCGGGGAGGATTTTCGGCCCGGGACACACAACAAAGCAATGTCATGGTTGTTCGCCACCCCACGGATCATGGGACGCCTCAAATTCGGTATCTTGCGCGATCCCCGGGAAGTCAGCGGCGATCGACCGGGAGGGCGGATCGAGTGATGGAATTCTGGTGACCATTGGTGATTCATGCTAAGTAGGACTCGGTCTGCACAGCGCAGCACGAGGGAGGCCGTCCCAGTGATAGTTGAGAATGGGGCCCGGATCCCCTGAAACGACTGATACCCTCTGTCTCTGAAGTCTCGACCCTGGGTTGCGGATGATACACCGTGTCCTCGTGCCGGGCGAGCGCTTACCAATGCAGGGTCAAGACCTAGGCTTGCGTGATCGACTCGACGGAACGTCGACGATACTCTCGACTCCCACGCACCCTCCACGCTACTGGGATTTGTGCCCGAAATACGGTTTCCAACTGTCAGGGAGAGTGTGAGAACCTCCTTATTAACCTTGGCGCCGCTGCGTGTGGCGGTTTCTGCTCCTACCGAACCCTGAAGGATAGGTAACTTAATCGCAGAGGATCGTTGTCACTTATTCGCGTCCGAACAGTCTAATTCCCCTCCGGTACACATTCAGGACTCGACTATCTCCAATGAGGGCCGGGCGGTACGCAGAATCACATGGCACTTGCTTCCGAACCCCAAGGGGCATCGTACATTCCTTCCGTGGAAATCTGGGCGCGCTGAAGCAACCGGTTTATCAGGTTTTCACACCCTATGTCCCCATCCCACTCCGTTTGCATAACGAAAGCGGTCCTATACTACCAAGGTAACAGTTTGTACGATTCTCATCCGAGGTCGTCGCTGAATGTCGAGCGCTCATATGGTCCTGTGCAGCGCTTACCCCGGGTACATTGATTCCAGTGCCAGGCGGCTTGTCTCCACACTCAAGCCAAGTCAAAACAACCTCGCAAGCGACACATTGCTCATTCGAATCAGTGGAGGTGATTACATCCCCCCCCGCCCTCCGAGTCAAACCCCAGACCGATAACCGAACTCTCGCTCAACTCTAGGACTGGGTGGCGCCTGAGAATGGCTTATTTGGTAATGGGACCATCGGCGAGTTTCCAACTTAGCTGGT
>Ga0307511_10003872_pt1 | contig 15291 bp, 17 predicted proteins | sample 13_EM_MG_FD_200266 | JGI IMG/M metagenome (GOLD analysis project Ga0307511, IMG submission 200266) | Populus trichocarpa ectomycorrhiza microbial communities from riparian zone in the Pacific Northwest, United States - 13_EM | ecosystem: Host-associated > Plants > Roots > Unclassified | place... | reverse complement strand
TGATGATCAGTCAATCGAGGGTACTTATATATATATATATATATATATTATGGTGTTTTGACAATTTCCCTCTAGGCTGCCAATATATGCCGATTTGTTAACCATGGATATTTTCACGATGTGATTCAGCACAGTGTTACCCTGATCACACGTGACCACCAGTGAGGAATATCAGTCTCGGCATATATGGCCGTGCCTGAATTAGACTTCCGTGTCTGTCAATTCGTCGCCACCTCTAAACATAGCTGCGACATTATCAATTTGTCAATGGAGTAAGTTCTGGGGACAATTTCACTGAATTTCTCTTACTACGTCGACGCCCCCCACTGCAACCAAATTAACGGTAATTGTGATGAATCAGAGCAATCACAACCACAACGCCTAATGCTTCTAACGTCAAAGGCAACATATCTTTTGAGCCTTCCATCGTAACAGTCTGGAATCCTTGGAATGCAATTTCATACCCTGTCAAGGAACAAATGCCGAAACACTTGAACTAAGCAAGGGAGGTTACTTGTTAATCTTGGCTCATAGTATCGAAATGAGGGCACTTGTGGGGTGCAGGTATGTTTCGCTAATTTGACATAGAGCCGGAGTCCAGCGTCGGATATATCGTTGGCAAACTGCCAGAGAATTGAATTAGGCTCTGTAGAAAAGCTCCGTGGGTGATGGCGAGGGGTGTAATCAGAGCTACTGTGCAACGAGTGATCGATTGTGAGAACTATTGCTAGAGAGGGCACTGAGTCTTCTTCAGACGCGGGTTGGTTAGATTTTATCGTGCATGGTTGTCAGCCTAGTCTATTGAGATTAATCAGACAGCAGCAATTGTAATGGTTCAACTTGAGCTCTGCTCCGCGAGTGGATTTCCCCACAATTTGTCCCCGGTCACGATCTTGGCTAAATTCCGGCTCAATTGATCAATTGACCCTAGTTAAATTATTACCTGGTTACACTTCCCCTGTCATCCATCATGTTATAACGTCAGAGGATCGAGCTTGGTATACCATTCTTGCTGCCGGTTAAATCCCGACGTCGTTACGAATTCACCCCAGGTCATCTGCCGGGAATATTGCCAACGGTCCGTCTCCCTAGCTCGAATTTTCTTCCCCATTTTTCCAACTAGATCCGTCCTAAATAGCCTATGAACACAAGGAGTCGGCACTTTGCGAATTGCCGAGCTGATGTGCCGGCGCCAGACTCGTGGAGCCTGATATTGTAAGCTCAAGTGCCCTGATGGAATTGCATACGCATAGAACAAGAAATGTTCCATCCCGAGTCAAGTTCATTCAGGTAGAACTACAGGCAAACCTGGCTATAGTGAACTCCAAGAATCCGACCCTTTGCCTTCCGTATAGCAGGATTTCACTCTAGCGAGGACTTTCTGTGCCCATAGTAAGTTTGAAACCTCCGTCTAGCTTCGCTATAGCCAGGGTTTCAGTATAGCCAGGCTCATTATAGCCAGGTTTGCCTGTACTAGTGCGTAGCACCCATGCAACCGGTAACGCCAATTGATTTGCCTAAAGTCGTGATATTTGTACCTATCCTCAGCTCTCCCCACGGAATAGTGATGTATTGCACTAATTCCCCACAAAATCCCCATATCGGCGGAGGAATTCATGCCGTCGATGACCAACGAGCAGCCAATATTCCCAACGATTACGGGAGCTTGAGCTAGGGACATCTAAGATCGAAGTAGGAGTTCAAGGGGTTATTCTATGGTATTTAAGAACCTCCACTGTGTATCATAGGCGTACTGCCACATCCCTTCGTCCAACTCCCCTCAACATCTTCGGCTCTTGGCCTACAATTTCAATCATGCGCTTCGCAACCCTCCTAAGTGTGCTTGCCAGTGCAGCTACACTCGCTATGGGGTTTCGAAACCCAATTATCCCTGGATTCAACCCTGATCCTTCCATACAGCGTGTAGGGAAGGACTACTTCTTGGTCACATCGACTTTTGAATAGTTTCCCGGTATTCCGGTTTATCACTCACGGGATCTGTAGGTAGATCATATAAAATTTACATGGAAATATAACTATAGGGTGGTATTTGAGTCGTAGGGCTGAGCTAACACTTTGCCGATTCCGCGATGAATAGGATTAAGTGGGAGATTATAGGCCATGCATTGAATCGACCGTCCCAACTGAATATGAGGGGAACAGCTCCTAGTGGTGGAATGTTCGCACCGACCTTACGGTACTATGAGAAGACAAAAACGTTTTACATGATTGGGACTTGGTTTGATATCATCAATCCTCCGGATGTATGACCCCGATTCCCCGCAGCTGAGCATGTGCATGTTAGTCAATTATATTAATGGTGGATTTGATTGTGGACCGCATGCCCCGCTCATTCTATGTCACAACCAAGAATATCTTCGACGAAAACTCCTGGAGTGACCCAACCTACGTCGACCAGCAAGGCTTCGACCCCGACCTGTTTTTCGACCAACGGAGTGGGAAAACCTATCTGACCAGTACTTCGGGTGCCGGACAATTCGTTCAAGACCCAGGCTACTTCTCCATCTTCAAAACTGAAATCGATATCAAAAGTGGAGACTCACTCACCGAATCCGAAGTCTTCCATGTATCCAGCCTTCCATTAGATACACCAAGGCTTGCCGAGGGATCACACATGTTTGACCTTCGAAGTACCCATGGGTATATTTACCTCCTCACCGCTGAGGCTGGGACTGATGTCCAACATCGTGCCATGATCAAGCGTGCCAAAACCATGGAGGGACCTTGGGAAAATAACCCAAACAACCCAATCTTGTTCAATGGAAGAAATATGTCTAACCCCATTCTCGCCACGGGTCATGCTGACTTTGTGCAAACTCCGGAAGGAAAGTGGTACACTGTTTTCCTAGGAATCCGACCACAAAACCCCACAAATTCCTCTGGAAAGCCACAGCTTGGTCGAGAGACCTTCTTGGCACCAATGGAATGGGGAAAGGATGGCTGGCCAGTGGTTAATGGAGGAAAAGATATCACTCTCGATATGCCTGGTCTCTACGATCTCGCTCGCCCCAAGAAGTGGATCGATGAATTCAGCGGAAAATTCGTTGACAAGGCATACTACACTGCTAGGACCTGGTATAAGAAATTCTGGGACTTTAACGCTCGCCCAGGTTGGTTGAGGATCCGCGGAAATGTGTACACACTTGATGATCGTGAAACTCCTGCTGCATGGTTCAGGAAGCAGGTTGATCTCAGCACGGTCGTGAGCACCGAGCTCGAGTTTTCTCCAAAGAACACCTTCCAAGAAGCAGGTCTCACCGTGTACCTCAGCATCCACTACCACAACGAAATTTATCTCGCATGGAACCCATGGAGAAACTGTATTTCTATTGTTTCAACTATCCGCTCTGGTCCTGATGCAACTGCCTCCTACAAGTTCATTAAAGATTTACCAGCAGACTATTCCGGTAGTGTGAAGCTAGCTATCAAGGCTGAGCCAAATCAGTACACTCTCGGTTATGCATTGCGGCAGAAGGGACGGAACGGTAAATATGGGGAACAATTTGAAGATATTCAGTGGACAGGAGGAAGTGTGGAGTCCAAGTGGCTGCAGGCATTCAAGTCCGGGTGGCAGTCATTCACTGGAGCTTTCTTTGGCATCTATGCAACGGGCAAAACTATGCCGCTCTTAATTCCGGCGGTAAGTGTACTGCAGTGGTCCATGTTCGGCTGACTCTGATTACTAATTGTGTAAACTAGGACTTCAAGTATTTGCAAACAGAGCTATTGTAGTAGCTGCGTTTAGTGCTTATTTCTGCTACGCGGCGAGTTCTATTCTGGAAATTTGTGGTTGAATCTTCGACCTGGCAGTTCTGGTTGACGAAAAACCGCGTACAAGAACCAATTGTGAAAGCAGATACGGAGCTGCAAAATAAATTTCAGTGGACCCTTGGTACATATGTACGATATTAGCAAAGTACTCCCAATTTTAAAGCACGCTTGATATTTACCGAAATCAAGGCTAGAATGTTTGTTTTGATGAGGGATAATTTAATGACTTTCCGTATTACTCGAATTGATCGAGAATCCCGCATCCACTGGCGAACAACGTCCCTGGTCAATTCCTAGGACAGGGGCCGGGCTCACACACGCTCACCATTTACCACGTTAAAGTCGGAGAAAACCTTTGAAATACCCCTCGCTTAACTGAGACTCCTATAAGTCACCCCTCGCTTAGTGGAACATGTATCACTTGGTCATGCTAACTCGAATCTCCCAAGTAATTGTTCCACTGCTGCCACCCTTTTTCCATGCTCTTACTTGCCTTTAGACGCTTGTACAGCCGCTGGTTATAATTACTAGTCACGGTCTGATTGGCTTTGCGCTCCCGGGTTGTATGCACTCCTATTAGCTCTGCTTGCTCTATAGATTCCGGTCGCGCTCTGGTTGCACTTCTGATTGGCATTCCTTTAGGCTCTGGCCACGTCCTTCCCATAGGCTCCAGTCGCATCCTTCCTAAGGCTCCGGTCACGTCCCACTCCTATATGCTCTGGTCGCGTCCTATCGCATCCCCCATATAGGCTCTGGTCATGACCCCCTATAGGCTCTGGTTATGTCCTCCCTCTATAGGCGCTCTTCCCATCAGCTCTCCCATGAGCACTTTATATATGTCTATAATCTGGTTGGCATGTTCAACGCGCTCCGGCTTCCAATTGTGAGCTCCTATAGCTGCTAGATAGGCTCTATTCGCTCTCATAATTATAATGGGTAGACTTGCTCTTATACATAGCCTGCTTGGTTGCGCCTCAGGTTAAGTTTGATAGATTGTACTATCGTATCTTGGCTCATGATTAAATATTCGCAGGTACCGTAGTCATGTTCCCAATGGTACATTGCCTAATATAGTATAAAGTATAGAATAACATATTCCAAGTATGTAATTCGTAGTAATAGCGGGATTACTATTGCCAATACTTGACCTAATAAATGTATGTGGTCTCTATCCTTAATTCTGTATTAAACTTGAGTTGTAATCCCGTAGTCATAGTTCATATACTGATCGCGGGTCAAACCACTAGTCATGATATATGATTTTCGGAAGTTATCATCACAGTCTACAGATCACAGCACATGTAGGTCTCTAATTATGCCTTACACTTACAAGCGGTCTATGGCTATGCCCTACATTAATTGGGAGTCAAAATAATTAATTATCTCAGAAAGCGACAGGGTAGATTTGGTATTAGAGTGGAAGCTAGAGATCGTAGTGTATTTATCGTTAGGCGTGTACCATACAGTTCCACAATCGATATATGCCGCGTATAAAACTGGTGACCATGGATTATGAATGTAATCCCCTTACGGAAATTAATGTTTTCTACGTTAGTTAATACGGAACACTTCAATTATAAATACACATGACACTAGCTTGCACCTGCCTATGCGGTCCCTGTAAGTTCCGCTGAGTGACAACTACAGTCTAGGTACCAATTACTTGCGGGTTCCACAAAACCCTATCAGGGTCCACCTCTCTCTTGATTCTCTCCAACCTATCCATCCTACCCTCTCCCGAACCAGGCGTTCCATCCCACTTATCATTACCATAGTAAAACCGGTGCGCCTGTGGGGCAGTAAGAGTGGGATCAACGTAGTTTGCGTATCCCCTCACATCTGCCGGGTCCATGTAATCCGTCATGCTTGCTGACATTGCGTTCATGAACGGAATCCCCTCCGCAGGGTAGGCCGTGTCATTTTGGCCCCAGGTGTTGCTGTACATTTGGTAGGTGAACAGGGAGTCTCGGTGGGCATAGGATGAAGATCCTAATGGTGCAGCGTTGATTTGGGAATGTTCACCACCATAAAGATCTGCAATAACGGCCCATGACTATCAAAATGGGTAAGCTTAAGACAATGTTGAGCAAATCTAGATCTGATGGAAGCGCTTGAGGTCTTACAAAATCGGTCACCTTGCTGCCCTCTGTCTTGAGGTAAGTAAAGAATGGGATCGATGCTGACGTGTTTTGTATGTGCTTCTGGGATGACACAACACTCTTTACAAAGAAAGTGTCGTGTGCATTATAACCAGTCAAAGGGGTCTTCAATGTAGATTCGCCAGAGATCCCAAGGAGAGTTTCCAGGTAGCCTGCTTCCGTCGTGTTGAATGTGGTACCATTAGGAAGTAACGCTGCAAATGGGGTAATAGCAGTATTAAATCCTTCCTTTGTTCCCCAGTAAGCGCCAGAGACAAGGAATACCCCATTCGGAAAGTCAATCCCTAGAAACCTCCGGCCAGCTTCCTCGGGGGCCGTTAATAGTCGCAATGCGATCTCCTTTGGAGCAATCAGTCCGTATTCCTGCATAGAAAGAAGGATATTGGCCTTTTGGGCGGGCGTTGCAGTCTCACTGTCGGGTAGAGTAACTTGAAACTGGAGCCCGGACGCTGGAGCAGCTTCGGTTTGGAAATGGAACGTGGCCACGATACCAAATGATGAACCAGCACCTCTCAGAGCCTGGTAAGTACATACATGGCAACATAGCTTGTCAGTTTTAGTTTACCGCCGATCATAGCTTACAGGATACCTGCTACGGGTTTCGAAGACATACCCAGAAGAGCTCGGGGTTGACTGTGGGTGTTGCTATAATTATGGTCCCGTTTGCAAGCACCACATCCAGCTTGACAATCTTGTCCAAGGTTACGCCCCACATTCTTGAGGTAAAGCCAAAACCGCCGTGTGTGGCATGGCCACCAATCCCAACACTAGGGTTTTAGGGTGTCAGCGCTGAATCCAGGCTTTCACCATACCTATCACGGATGCACTCACCCAGCGCAAACACCATGTGGCAAGGCCCTCCGCCCCTGTTGATATAATGCCAGAGCCATATTCCCCAACCGCACACCAGACCCTACTTTCGCAATGTTCGTCTCCTTGTCCACCAATACTTTGTTGAACCTATTCATGTCAATGACCAGAGACCCGTCCTTGCCCCCTATGCCCATGGATCCATAACTATGCCCCCCTCCACGAGCTTGGACCTTAACCCCACAGACCTTGGCGCATTTGAGAGTGGCTGAAACTTGCTTGGGTGTTGTGGGCAGGGCAACAGCGGCCGGCTTGTAGCGAAGGCGCAGGTTGTACGGGGCTATGATGGCGGCCCACGAACTTGACGCTGAAGTCAAACCTTCGACACCGGCTTTGGCGAGGCAATCGGAAAGAGAGCTGTGAATTGCCGATATCGATGGTTGCAGGTTGGCGGACGTTCCGCAGGAGAATGTACCCAGGGCAACGATGCACACGATTATATGGAGCATTTTGAAGTTGAATTTGGCCATCTCTTCCGTGGATGCGTGTTTTCAGGCTCCCGTGGGCGTGGGGGTTCAAGAATCGTGGAGGTTAACGGACATTGATAGCTTTAATTATATCAATTGGGATATTTTCTGGAAAGACGGCATTCTGTAATTTAATCTACACATGTACATATGCATGAGGAGTGCAGGGGGTAGTAGGTGTGGTTGCCCTGCAGAATCTTACATGTACCGGGTCTGGATAGTGCTTAACGCAGAACTACCCTACTAAAGTTCTGATGAGGGAATTCATCTTCTAGGATCTTTCTCGTATAGCTGAATTTGGGCGGGGAACAATGCCCTCCAGAAAGTTGCCCGGTATCGAACAATCATGAAGACATAGAAATTGATATGCTAGTATTGTCTTGATCGCCGCCATCATGCCGGCGATATCTTCAAAAGCTTGTTTAATGATCGTTATGAAGCTTCTAGGTTTACAAATTAGACCTGCAGCTGGGTCGTTTCGATTACTCGAGCAATAATTATCGACGGAGATAGAATGCGATTTGCTGTATCTTTGCTACTTTCTTTTCTTCTCCCCAGTAGGTATTACGCCCACTTCCGATCTACCAAGTTTGTCATCACATTGAAACTGTCACAGCCGCATTAGTCTGCGATTTTCGCCGAGACCACTGCAACGGTTGCGCATCCACTTTCTGGAATCTATCAATTTGTTTGAAGTGTTGGGTCTTGGCATTAGTGAAGCTGTGTACCTAATGTCATAGGTACCTACATGCTTAGAACTAGAAGAATTCGGAGTGACCTGGCGGCGAGGGTGAACTAGCAGGAGTTGTATTCAAGTAGATTAGAATAATCAGGTTATAACTTGAGCCAAGATCTGAACGCCAATGTTTGTCAGAGAAGAGTGCGGATTTTAATTTGTACCCTCATCACGCGCACGACGAAGTACGTACATAGTGCTGCGCTCAAATGAATTACGCCGACGGGCTCAAGGATCGGGGGGCGGAACCGGGAAGCTTCCCACGGCAATCGAGAAGAGCCGATGCTAATGATAAACAAGGAAGGCTAATTAGGTACAGTGCGTCACCTGCTAAGGACCTCATAGTCTGGTTGGCACAACCCTCTCAATTTATTAGTAAATTACTTTATAATTTACCCTGACAACTGTTACACAAGGCTGAATATATATAAGGGTGCAGGATTGTGCAGTACCTACTACATGGCGCAAAGGCTCAATGACCCGTAATCAACTCTTAGTTATTGACCTTATCGCTGGTACTGGCCTCAACGCTGGTACTGGTACCGGCAGGCAAGTACCTACCGTACTGCACGTTCTGATTGAATACCTAAAACTAGCCTACTGTACATAGTAATCTGTACTCTAGTCTGGTCTGTACTCAACCATTTGAATCGTGCATGAATCCTCTAACTAAGTAGAGCAAGCTGGCCGAGGATCGACAGGCACGCAAATTAACGCACGCATCACCAGCGCTGCGACCTGCATGCGGGGAAGCCAGTCGACCACCCTGGCTGACGCTTGCGAGGTTCTAATTATAGAAAGCGGCACGTTGCAACCCCCAATAGCAGCGCAAGACTTTGGGTCGCCTACGATTCGCGACGATTCGCGACAATGCCGAGGAAGAGGGAAAGGCACAGGCAGTTGGCTGTCCCCAACCTAGACAATAATCCAAAGTACAGGACTCCTGAACCACAACAATCCCTCATACCCGAGCCGACACCGCGTCACGGTATGCAATGCCTGAGAAGTCCACAGTTTCCGTCAGATCACGGTTGGAAAGGTTAAGTACGCTGACTGAAGAGTTTGACCATGATGCAGAAGATACTCGCTCAGGGTCAGAGTCGGAGTTTACGTCAGGACCCATGGGTGGAAAAGAAACCCAACGGGGTTCTTGGATTCGGAGGATCAACACTTGCTAGATCAGTGGGGGGGTGGAAGAAATGGGTGCAAGGCGAGTGCGAATGACCCGGGGGGAGTGGCGCACAGTGGCGCATTTCTACGGCGCGCACATCACTCAATTCCTTGATCTGATGCTGAGAAATTCCATTTGGTGATGAAGATTTTGGGAGAGGATGGTAGTGTGGAGTTTGAGGGCAGGAGTGGGGTTGAGGACTAGTTGGAAGCACTCCTCAGAGAACGGGAAATCTCCGGGAAGAAGTAGACAACCTGAAAGACAAACTCACACAGATGAAGAGAGAAGAATTCCTTACAAGCCCAGTTCGACCGCGACTTACTGATCCAGAAGGTGGAGGGACAAGTGGCAGAAGGTGGAGGGACAAGTGGCAGAAGGAGTGCCTGGAGCTGAAGGAGGAAAAAGATAGGGGGGGAAGGGACATCATCGAAGGCGGAAAAGAAGTGGAAGAAATGGACGGAGAAAGAAATACAGGTGAAAGCAGGGAAGTTTGTTGCAGCGGAGAGAAAAAGGTGGAAGGATAAGCATAGGGAGCTGTCAGCCGAGACAACAGACCCAAGCAGCCCAGACCGACACCATGCCGCAGGCAAGAGAGATTGAGAAGGTTGATTTGGGAAGATTGGTAGAGGCAGAATACACAGAGGCAGGGATACAGGCGGAAGTCGGAGTTGAGGAGTTGGAGGGACTATGGAGAGGAAGAGGAAAAATAAGGGGAAGGGACAGGGGAATGGAAATGGAAGGAAGTGGTCAAGGCCAGAGTGGACGTTGGGATGAAGGATAGGTCAGACAAGTCCAGTCAAGGGGATTGGTGCTTGTACGAAGACCTCTCTGGGTATGAGAATGACCACGAGGCCCCGGCAGTAGCACCTCCAGCTGCAAAAACACAGGCTGCACCATGTTCGGCAGCAAGACTGGCTCCCCTAGAACCACCTCACCAGACAACAACCACCTGGTTAAGGCAGTGGTGATTCATAGGGTCCCCTGCTAGAGACCCATGGCAGATATCATACAGGATGTGGGGGTGAAAGGGATAATGGAAGCACGCTGGCTCCTGGGAGGTTTGCGGAGATTGGATAAAGCCACCAGCTCCGTTGTGGTGTTTTTTGATAGGAAGTTGGCACTTGGGAGCCACCTGAAGCTGAGAGGATGCTGGCTCCCGATTGAAACCTGCCACTTTGACAGCGGGAGGGGAAGAGTGGAATGCAGTGATAGACGAAGTTTGGTGCTGGCTTTCATATCATGTCTCTATTACCCCGACCGCCTGCTTTCTTTTCTCTTACAGTACGTATTTTCCGGGGGGTCGACCGCTCCCAATGAAGGTTCCGTCAAAGGTTCCAGGCCCGATCATCGCCTAAGGCGGACTGCCCTGTTATTAGGCTGAAAAAAAAGAAAAGAAAAAAAGAAAAAACCTGTTTGAAACCCTCCTCTTAAGAGCATAAAACCTGAAACTGATAGATTTAACTATGAATCATAATATTATTTGATTCCACAGCACCACTTTGTGTAATGTATTTGCAGATGTGTAGGAAACGTCTAAATTTAAAGCTGTATTGACCACTACCAACAGTACATCTTATGCCAACTAGATTAAGAACAGTCTACACATGTAAATTGACAACTTGTGACTGTACAACATAAATACACAACATAAATACATATGTAACCAGCTGAACTTTATTCCGTTTCCAGCGGGCTAATTATAAGCCCTTGCGGAATCCAATCACGGTCTCGGAACTGGAGAATTGATTCCCAAGCCAATCCTGACCTTTCGCCAGTAATCGACCTCGAAACGCTATTGGAGCATGAGAGCAAAAACCTATTGAGTGATTATGAGAGTGACGGTCAGGCTTCATATCTCACGTCAGACGAAGGGTAGGCAGGTAAATTGGATACTCGGTTGATACATAGAATGGAGGGTCCCGGAGCCGTCTGTATACGTCACAGCAAAAGGGTGATAGAGCACGTGGTACCGAGGACGGAGCGATTTCTTTTTCTTGCAATGTGAGAGTTTCTTTGGTTCTACACAACATCGTGAATCGGTACCACCGTATTAACTCGGAAGTTGCCTAAATCCAGCGGATTCTCGCTGGCCCATCATGGCCCCTCTATCGGGGCTGCATATGGAGTATCTGAGTATATTAAAAAAAAAATTTAAAAAAAGAGATCGGAACGAGACCTAGGCCTACTAGGAGTATAAATTAAGATACCATGTGATTGACCGTTACGCTAACCAATGGGACTTGTAGCCGAATTAAATTGACCTAAAGGAAGAAATATCCATTTCAATGGATGATCCGACAATGTCGGTGTAACACAGGGGTTACACACAGCAAGGCGTATTGGCCCGTGTAGCCGGCAGGCAAACGGAACGGTCCAGTTAGTTCCTACTGCATTGGTAAGAATTGGCTGGGGTTGTGCCAATAAATAAGCTCATTTATTATCCCTGCCAAGCTGATTGGTTTTGTTTCATTTCACAGGGGATATTAGTGACGAAAAGGCTCTTGGAACAGGTACCCGTCTCTAGAAAGAAATAAAATAGTCAGTGCACAGCGAAATATAAGTACTCCTCCTGCTGCCACGTCCAGTCCAGTCCAGTCCAAGCTCTTACAACTAAGCTTAAGACCTCGAACTCCTTCAAAACCCAGATATCCTACTCTGAGCTCCGACGATAACATACGGTATCACCGATAAAATGAAGTTCCTCACCTTTACGTTGAGCCTGGTCTTTGGCTTGGTCTCCTTCGCCTCTGCAAACCCCGTTCCTGCTGAAGGTGGAATCACTCTTCCCCGAGGTAAGTGTTTATGGACATCTACTACTCCCACTGGCTACGTCATTCCATTATTTCACTCTTATAATCGTTATATTCTATATTAAATATTAACTTATGTAAATACAGCTCCTACTTGCGAGGCAGATGTGGGCGGAATGTGTGCTGGCTTCGCAGGTATTGCGTGCTGTGCCGGATTGGAATGCGTCGATGTCCCACCACCACCAATATTCGATGGGGCCGGCCATTGTGAGAGATGTGCGACAAAGGACAAAACTTGTGCCGGAATCGCAGCAATTAAGTGCTGTCCCGGATTGAAATGCGTCAATATCCCGGCAATACCAGATGGGGCCGGTCATTGTGCAAACTGCGAGAAAGAGGGCGATATCTGTGGTGGGTTCGCAGGAACCCAGTGCTGTGACGGGTTGAAATGCGACATGGTCCCCAATGCAGATTATGGTTATTGCAAGTATAAAAAAGGTTACTGAACATTGTAGGAGGGATGGCTACTGGTACATGATAGGGGGGAGGAAGGGGCAGCTCGGGGTTTCAGGGTTTCCAATGTATGGTTTAGAAACTAGTGATGATTTGTGGGGAACTGTACGCCGTATAATCAATATATTTAATCGGGACTTGCAATCTAATAGTCACTTGAAATAACCAGAAATGGAACGGCAACATCCGGTGGAAGTAGAGCAGTAGATGATCCGGTGATTGCTCCAGTGAAGCTGAAACTAAAACCTGTCAATCTACTGAAATGACAGGTTCACAAAACTTGGGTAACTTGAAGACGCATTGGCATTGAATAAAGGTGCGCTGCTGCGCTGCTGGGCTGCCACTGACTCTCATCCTAATCCTCGGCTAGCTCGCGACAAATCCAGCACTTGACCCTAAATTCACTCTCCACATATATAGCTATAACAAATCAACTCATCCACCCACACAATCCTACCACCCAAACAATCCTGCTCATCATTTGTCGAATAACACCTCCCTTCAATTTTCCCCGCCCCATTATTAACATAAAAATCCCAATGGCCGTCACCTCTCTTGTAGAAATCCAGCTTTTGCATTCCGCAGAGTCCGGCGTTGATCTGGAAGAAATCGTGGATAAAAATCTCCCCACCGGGGAGGGACACCCTGCCCTTACGGTTGCCGAGCCTGAAGCAGTCGCAGTTGTAGTAATTGGATGGGCAGGCGCCGTATTGGGGGAAGCCGTTAATCATGAGTCTACCGATGTGGAAGTTGGCAGAGACGGTTGTGAGGAGGCCAAGGGAGAGGAAGCCAAGGCCAAGGGAAAGCGGGGAGGATATCTTCATAATTATTCACGGAAATAGTGCAGAGGTATCGTTTCGTCTCTCTGAAGAATGTTCCTGTAGTCCGTAGAATTGAACGGTAGATATAAATATGGAGTCCAGTGTATAAAGGAAGCCTTAGGCGACCTTATAACTGCTTTTGGGTAGCAAGGGTGCCTGGGAGTAATATCTACCCCATTCCTCCAACCAGAGGCATGAGAAGTCCCGGCGAAGACCTGGGGTTTCCATGAGTTGCTGGAAGCCGTACCTACTTGGAATCTAATCCCATCATGAGCAATATTAAGATTAATAATCATTGATTAGAAATTCAAGCTCACGTCAGAAAAAGTACAGTGCATGGGAGAAAGTATCTGCGGCCCCCCCTGTTAAGATATGAGCGGAAGAATAGGTTTCATAGACTTGCGATAGAATGATTGATTGAATTATCTTTATCGGTGGTCTTTACCACCATATATATACATGAATATTCCTACACGTTCTGCATACATCATATCCCGGCATTATATGCTTTTTACCATAATATAGACTTCAGGCGGTCCCTGCTTTTATACTTTCACCATAATATAGGCTCTATGCGGTTCATGCGTATAATGCCTACATCAGGTCCCAACATCTCGGGTGTGATCGGTAGAGTGTATTCCTTACACCCCCTGCATAATCTGAGCGTGAGACACAGCTGCGGTAAGAAAACGACCAGCCAATCGCTGCATAAAAAATGGGGTCGCGGATACTTTCCCCCACGCATGGTATATATGTATAACCTGCAGATTATGACCAATACCGCTCTCCTTTGCACCCGTTGGATGGTATGGACTTAAGCTAGTCCAAAGCGCACTTATGTACATCCACAGTCACAGCATGGGTGGCTGAGCGATACGGATGAAATTACCACCGGGCTGAAACGGATACAGCAGGATGTCCATCAGCGCTAACGGGTGTGGCCACGTGCATGCACTTGTACAACTCAGATGCATATCTCGATATATCGCAGCCAAGAGAGCGGAGCGTTGCCCGTGGTACAACCATTCCAATGTTCGGGGAGATGGTGTATCACGCATAGTGACATTCGCAGAGCATGTACCACATTCGAGCTCACTTGAGCCTATAATTAGTCGGGGGAGGGGGCTGTTGTGCTCGATGCAAATGCATATGGCCGGTAAATTTCAATTGTACACATTTACTTTGTACTTGGCAGCCCCATGGTCCCCATGAAACCCTGCGGTTTGAAAAAAAAAAGCCGTGGCTTTCACAATTAATTGCCTCGAGCTACTATATGTCCAAGTATTCCAAATGGTTATGGATAACTAAAACATAGGCCTGGGGTCTTGCTGGAATTAACTCTGGAGTGATTATTATTGATTGCGTTCTAGAGCGCTGTAGCTAGTAACGGTCTCCGTCACCCTCCTTAAATTGCAAGAGGGAAAATTCTTCGGATAATACACCGCATCCCCTAATTTACAAATCATAATTTGTATCGCTTATCTCTATAATACTAGACAAATACGCATGGACACTGAACATGTCTTCAGGGGTGTAGATGATACATAGAGCCCATAGAGCTCTGCCTTTATCTTGTTCAAGTAGGTGGATCAATATGTACTGTATGTGCATGCATGATGTATCTTCACTGTATCTCAACTACCTGAAATAGCAATATAGGCTCTTCCCGTCACCCCCAAACCGAGGTGGCCTCAAGCGCAGCGAGGGGGTAGCTTAAGTCTACGGAGCTACTGGACCTTCGCGATCGACTACGTGCGCAAGCGACATCCCTTATTGGCCAGTCCTCCAGAGTAACCATCCGTTTACTAATATATTGTACATAGAGTATTTTTATTTATTTATTTTTTAGTAAATAAGCTCGTATTGATGCTAAGCACATGACGAGGGAGCGAATCCAGAGTATCCAACCCCTGGGCCGATCCCTGCCCCGTATCTACGTACAAGACCAGATACCCCTGAAGAATAACCATAACCGCGCTGCCAGTAGAGAAATAATACACGCTCGAGTGGAA
>Ga0307511_10003871_pt1 | contig 15292 bp, 12 predicted proteins | sample 13_EM_MG_FD_200266 | JGI IMG/M metagenome (GOLD analysis project Ga0307511, IMG submission 200266) | Populus trichocarpa ectomycorrhiza microbial communities from riparian zone in the Pacific Northwest, United States - 13_EM | ecosystem: Host-associated > Plants > Roots > Unclassified | place... | reverse complement strand
GCTAACAATTTTTTTTTTTTTTTTTTTTTTTTTTTTTGGTAAATCAGTATTCGGCGAAGACTAATGGCACGGAACTATACATACCCTCGCAAACTCATACTGCTGGTGTGAAGGTCCTTCAGACCAATCCACAATGTCAAAGTTGATACCCTATGGGCTGTTGAAATAAATATATAACTAGAGAAGAGTGCGTCTACACCAAGCTGCGGTCCTCTTTGAGGAGTCAACGTGTTCCTATGATCTCGGGCCCATGAAGCGAATGGTGTTGTTCCCTTCTAACCACTGGCGCATCTGTGGTGCGCCTAAGGGTGTATGTAGGTAGGTGCTGTGTGTTTTGACAACCTTCTGTAATCTGTAGTTTTCCACTCGAGTGCAGAGGAGGTGGATGGTGGGGCTGTGTTACGTTGGAGAAAAACCAGATCTCGCGTCAGCTTGCCGAAAATAGGGACCAGAGCGGGTTCCCTCAGTGCGCGTGCTCTATTTCGGATTCTGACTCATTTGGATCCTGACTCAGAGTCCGGCTACGGTGGTGGTGGTGTTGGCGGTCCCATCACTGGCTCTCTGGTCTTTCGTGGGTCTATCTTGCCGACATTAGTCTTTCTTTTTCACTTTTCTGCACCGAATATACCAAACATTTTGCTGTGGTGTGGAAGTTATCTCGAGCGTGAATGGTTGCTAGGATTAAGTTTCCTTTCTGCTCTCTCTGAGGGGTTGTGCAACCACACTAATAAGGTCGTCATCACTGGTGCAGCTGGCCACGCCGATGTGGGAGTTATCTCGGCCGTGAGTAGCTAGTGAACCCGAAGTTGTCTCCAAGTGCGTCCGGCGTTGCCAGAAGTGCGGGTGCTCTCACGACTATCGTGGACCAATGCCCCGCCGAGCCTGCATGAGAGAGGAGCGTGAAGAGGATCTCAAAGCCTTGGAATGATGGGGAAGAATCAGGGAGTTTGTTGCCCCCAAGCCTAGGGTAGATATTTCCATCGTAGAGAGCGAAGACAATCTCGTGGTGCTGTCCTCCGCTTGTCCATAGCTGCTCTGGTTGTTGGGTTCGAAGTGAAGGCTAGGTAGTACGGACGGGTGCCTAATTAAGGGGTATATAAGGAACGTTTCCCAGCACTTGTTCTCTTCGCCCTTCAAGTTTCCGACTTGCTCTCTATGACTAGACATCGTCTAGATAGCATAGCACAGGTCACAGCAGCCCCAGCCGGCCAGGAACAGCAGGTCAAACTAGCAAGCGGCACTACATAGCTGTAATAAGAGGGCTAACAAGAGGACCATGAACAGAGGAGCAGCTGCGGTGGCAGCAGGAGCTATGAATTCGACTACAATAATAGGGGCTCTATGTGAAGGTCTCATAGAAGTTGTTGTACTTGGACTAGGGAAGCATAATGAGTCGCCAAAACAACGAGCTAGGGCAATAGCACGAGAGACAGGATTAAGGCTTGGCGCGAGGGACCCTAAATGGCTATTACCTGATCGCGGCAAAGAGTACAAAGACAGCAATCTACCATTGATTTTCACACTAGTTGGGACAACCTGCCCAGTAGCGGTGGTAGATCAAGGGAAGCGGCAGCATGTATACGAATACAAGAGAACGGAAGACAGGGCATACTGCGCCGATGCCTTGGGCCGGATAATATTAATGCGGGAGGCTCCTCGATATCTAGCACTATGGGAGCCAAGACCAGATGAAGACGCTGGAGCGTGTTGGAATTGCGGGGCGTTGGGCCACTGGGAGAGAACATGCAACGGGAATCCGGCGAGGCCAGAGTGTGAGATCTGCGGCTGGCTCGGACATTGGAAGCAACGATGCCCAAACAAGAGGTGGAGACAGTGAGCAGGCATGCTGCCCATGGCCAAGATACCAGCAGGTATACAGAGCCCGCAGAGGCCAACCCAACAAGCGCGGCAGGACACAAGTATGTGGGCACTAGCAGGCGCTCTAACTAGACCGAAAGCGATGAGATCCCAGAAGAGCTCTGCAACTGCTTAAGCCAGTGAATTGCGAAGCGTGTGGGCGGGAGAGGATAGGAGGCCCGCAATAAGCAGCAACGTTAATGGGGTCATCCTGCAAGTGGGCAGCGAGTAGGTAGTTGTGATTGGAGAGAGCCGGTTGAACACATAACGGAAAAATATACTTCTTGCCCTTAATATATATGTATCATATGCTTCAAGATTATTAGTAGAATATTCACTCCAGGAAAGAGAGGTATACAAGTGCAGGGGGGCGAGTAGTTATGGGCAAGGATGGAAGAGGCTGGGTAGGGTTCAAAACTAGGGTAAGTAGTGAAAAAGAGACTCCCAAAATGTATGAACTTAGATATGCAGGAGAGGAATATTATCTTTTTTCATGAAAAAAAACTAGCGTAGCGTAGCTAGTAGGGGTTAAGTGCCGTATGGGAGTCCGGCGCAGCTCATACGAAATTAAACCACATATCCAATATATCTGTCTTATAATGCTGAAACTAAATACAGTGCCTGGGGGAAAGTTATAACGCACCCGTATTTTTTTCTTTTTTGTCCCAGGCCAAGCTGCTAGCGTGAATGATGTACAAAGAATAAGATTGCATAAAACCCACCAAAATGAAGCTTTTGAGAGCTACCAAATTGCGGAGGAGGGCCTCACATCACAGGGATTATATTGAAGCCTTTGGAGGGCTATTGAACCTGAAATATAGTTGCTATGCAGAGGTATACGAAGGGCCCTTATTGCATATCTGAGCTTGGGCATGCATGTCTCATGCATGTCTGAGGTGCGTTATAACTTTCCCCCAGGCACTGTATGTAGCTTCCTTGTATCTTTAGCTTGATATCGATATCCCGAGGGTCAAACTGTCACTATGATGCAGAAGTCCATCCACAGCACCGTAGAAATTGGCGAGTAAGGCAGTAGAACCTGGTAGGACAGTATCTGTGGTAGGTTGCCGCTTCAGAAGGGGCCTAGATTTCCCCTGTATTAGCACTAGCGACTACTAAAGACCAGTCACAAATGGCCTTAGTTAATAGTAGTGGAGGATGGTCGGTACGGCACGATTACCGAGTCTTCAAGAAAAAGTAAAGAGAAATAACAACGGGAACCACGGCCAGATATGGATGTTAGACTTGCGGGGTCTTTGGCCTCTTGAAGGAGAAAAAAAAAAGAGGGACCTAGTAATGCCACTGTAAGGAACGTTATCCAAGCAAAATGTGGGTAAGGCACAACCAGACTACACCAGGCACACAAGCTTGCCCAACCAACACACCAGGCGCTCCAACTGAACCAAAAGCAATGAGGTCCCAGCAGGAGAGCTCGCATAAATTTATGCGATTCTACCTATTTTACATTTAATGCTATAGGAAGATTTGCTTTCAAGGGGATATAAATATATAAACAGTTATATATTATTGTAGGTCCTCGTTTACAATCCCCCAAGCCTTATATATCACTAGCGTTACTTACCACTCCAACGTTGCAACACCTTTTCCATCATCAGTAATACTGGTATGTATCTACAGTAGCCTGCAAGCATCTTCTGCAGTGAAAAGCCGGCGCAGTATTCGTGTCTCTTGCCTACACGTCATGCGTTGTCAACGACTCAGAAACTGCATTAGGGCCAAAACACAGACAACTTGACCTAGGGCGTATGGGCGGCGTAAGTACAACTGGCTCGGCCGAGTATGCGCTTGTTTGATGTGACTCTTGTTGCTTGCTGTTCATAGGAGGGGCCGGATGGGAAGATATCTTCACCACTAGCGTTCTCCTTACTAAGCTACCTATCTGCCTATGCTATCTACCTACTACCGTATACAGGCCTCTCACCAGGCTGCAGCAGTTGCACAACGGCCATATGCCGATTAATAATCGCCAATAAGAGGGGTGTCCTCCCATCATTGTCCTTTGAATTGATCTCCACATCATGTCTCTCGATCAGTAGCCGGACAACAGCTTTATGCCCCTGCTTAGCCGCCAATGAGAGGGGTGTCCTCCCATCATTGTCCTTTGAATTGATTTCCACGCCATGTCCCTCGATCAGTAGCCGCACAACAGCCTCATGCCCACCCCAAGCCGCCAATGAGAAGGGTGTTCGCCCATGATTGTCTTTAGCGCTAATATCAACATCATGTCTCTCGACCAGCCGCCGCACAACAGCCTCATGCCCATTCACAGCCGCCAATGAGAGGGGTGTCCTCCCATTACTGTCCTTTGAATTGATTTCCACGTCATGTCTCTTGATCAGCAGCCGCACAACAGCCTCATGCCCCTTCTTAGCCGCCAATGAGAGGGGTGTCTGCCCATCGTTATCCTTAGCGTCCATATCAACATCACTTCTCTCGACCAGCCGCTGCACAACAGCCCCATGCCCCTTCCCAGCCGCCAATGAGAGGGGTGTCCGCCCATCGTTTCCCATAGCATTCATATCAACATCACTTCTCCCGACCAGCCACCGCACAACAGCCTCGTGCCCCTTCCCAGCCGCCAATGAGAGGGGTGTCTGCCCATCGTTTCCCATAGCGTTTATATCAACATCACTTCTCTCTACCAGCCCCCGCACAACAGCCTCGTGCCCCTTCCCAGCCGCCAATAAGAGGGGTGTCCGCCCATCGTTTCCTATAGCGTTCATATCAACATCACTTCTCTCGATTAGTAGCCGGACAACAGCCTCGTGCCCCTTCCCAGCCGCCAATAAGAGGGGTGTCCGCCCATCGCTTCCTATAGCGTTCATATCAACATCACTCCTCCCGATTAGTAGCCGGACAACAGCGTCGTGCCCATTCTCAGCCGCCCATGAGAGGGGTGTCCGCCGATATATGCTACCGTCCTTAGCGTCGATGTCACTATCATCTCTCTTGATCAACAGCTGCACAACAGCCTCATGCCCGTTCTCAGCTGCCCATGAGAGGGGTGTACGATCATCATTGTCCCTAGCACTGACCCCCACGCCATCCCTCTCGACCAGTAGCCGCACAACAGCCTCATGCCCCTTTCTAGCCGCCCATAAGAGAGGTGCCCGCCCACTTCTGCACTTAGCACCGATTTCCACATCATCTCTCTCGGTCAGTAGCCTCACAATAGCCTCATGCCCACCCTCAGCTGCCCATGAGAGGGGTGTCCGTCCAAATCTACGGTCCTTAGCGTCGATATCAATATCAATTCTCTCGATCAGCAGTCGCACAACCGCCTGATGCCCATTTCCAGCCGCCAATGAGAGGGGTGTCCGGCCTAATCCGCGGTTCCTAGCGTTGATATCAACATCACTTCTCTCCACCAGCAGCCGCACAACAGCCTCATGCCCATTCTCAGCCGCCCATAACAGGGGTGTCTTCCCATAGTCATCGTCCTTAGCATTGATATCTACATCATCTCGTCCGATGAGCATCCTCACAATAGGCCCATGTCCATACTCAGCCGCCCATGAGAGCGGGGTCCGACCACATTCATCTTTCAGCTCTATATCCCGCTCCACGTTGCAGAAGTACGCTATGTTTTCACCCAATCCAAAGTATGCCGTTACATGGATTCCTGAAAATTTCTGCGCGATGCGCCGAGGCCAACTCTGGTCAAGGTTCGAATATAAGGCTTGTATGGCACAAGGTGGGCGTTTTCCCTCGTGGTCTAGTATCATGTTTGCGAGTCTTGTCAGTTCATCATTGCATTGATGCTTGACGTAGGTGCCCCAATAGAGCGCTGCATAGTTCAAGAATGGATATTTGTTAATATTTTCGACTAGATTATGAAGATCCGTGCAATGCTGCCTTAGTTTACCAAAATTAAGGTAGGTCAAACAAGTCCCGGCAATATTACTGCACCCATTAGGGAACTCTTCCCTGGTATATTTGCGAAAGTACTCTTCAAGTGTGTAGTGCACAAAGCGTACTGTCGATGTCTCTTCATCAACTATAACCAGCCCAAAACAGTAGTCTAGAATGGCTTTCCGTGGAGGGATATTGCCCGCATCGAATTCTGTGTGGCTCTTCTCAACAGCAAGCGCATGTTGAAGTTCCTCAAGCTTTAGTGGTTGGTAGGCGAAATGGAGCCACATTAGTACTCGCATACCCAAGTCAGCCTGGCTTGAACTAGGGCATTCCCGTATTCTAGTGATGACACCTTGAAATGAAGCATAGATATCAGTTGGCAGTGTTTCCAGCGCTTTCTGCCTTTTAGCCTTTGTTGGCATTCCTAGGACCATCCTGATGTGCAAGGCGGGAAGAAGAAACCTGGAAAAATATATTAGTATGTATAGGTATTGCCTCCATCCAGCACTCGAATTAGGCAGGGCCGCAGATGAGTAATGAGTATTTAAAAAAAAAAAAGCATTCGAATTAGGGGCAGGGACCGGTCTAGAGGCAGAGATAATCTACCGAGTGCTCGGGGGTATGGTCTCTCGTCATAGACTAGATAGTTTAAATACGAATACTGATGTCCAAAAAAGAAAAATTGCCTTCAAATTCTGTGACGTACATTCCCTGAGACTTCTTGATGATTGCATCTACAATGTCCTTTGCCAATACCCTGTCCATCGCTTCTGGATTCAGGTCGTCCTTGATTTGTTCCTCCAGGAATTCTTGGATATCCTGTTGACTGGCGCTAATGACGACTCTATACCTCTGTCCGATTTGGAGGTATTTTTTGACTTCACTTTCAATATGACCCCGACCAGTGAGGAATAAGCGGGTATTATTAGTACCCAACTCCTTAAGTACGTTGAGAAGCTGCTGCTGAACCTTTGGGTCGAGCTCATCAACAGCATCTATACAAATAAATGCGCGCTTTAGCTGCTGTAGCCGTATTTTTAGGAGCGCTAAAATATCTTCCCTCCCGACTTTCCCGCCCCGGCGCTGAATGTCATTAAGCTTTTCTATCACTTCATCAGGTATGGGTTTTAGCGGAGTGGTTAGAAATTGGCGTAGAGAGCTCCCAAGAATATGAACTAGAGTTTGGTTGTCTTGGTCCTTATAGTCGGCATACAAACAAGCAATTCCTATGTCAGGATCAACTCCGTGAAATCGAGAATAAAGATCATCAATCACAACAGAGCTATATAGTGGGTTATAATGGATGTTAGTTACTCTATACACCCTCTCTACGAAATTAGATTAGAGATTTGGCTTAATACCTAATTACAGTTTTTCCAGCACCAGGTATCCCATAACAGCAAAAAACACGGCCATCCGCTTCTATGGTGTTGCAATCTCGCCATTTGCAGAAAGATTCAAGCCTTAGAATCCATGTCCCAGTGTTTTTGGTACGGGGCAACTTGACATCCTGGTGTCGCTTGAGTGGCTCCAACGGGGTCAATATTGTCAATAGTTCAAGTACCCTATTATCTGCACAAGTCAACCTAAGCCTGCTACATACGATTCCAACAAGTTTAAAGGTACCCTTGATATTATTGCGGATTTCTTCAGTTGCAGTTGATATATCTGTTCATACAGTCATGTCAGAAAAGCTTCATTCAGATATAATAAGATGAAGGATAATGAAGTATCTACCAACCATTCAACATGGCTAAAGGTTTCAGTTCTGATGTAATATCTTGAAGAACACCTTCGATGTCTGTATGCTTGCGTTAGATTTTGCCCTATTTTATCTCACACCTTATATAGAAGCATACTCTTAATCCGTTCCATGGTAGCTGCATCTGCGAGTTCTCGAATGATCCCCTCTTTTGCGTTGATTTCCTCAATAAAAGGCTGAAATTCGATATCAAATGACTTCAGCGTGCTTGCAAACCTTTTAATCCCTAATTTTGGCTTAGCATGTATTTGATATATTGTATGTATTCCGGCATATCTACGTACCTCTAGCCTCAAAATAGGCACGTGCCTTGACTGTAAACACGATGACAGCAGCATAGAGCTCCGGTAAAGCAGAATCTAGCATGCTCTGACGCCGTAGACAGTTCGCTGCTGATGGCACGGTTGACTGCGAAGACAGTGGAACCCCAACGTATATCCCGGCATAAAACTCGCATATGGACATCTTCTCCAGAAGCGTCGCTATGGCTACCTCAAAACCTTCAATTGTTTCTACATGATTCAGCGCGACCTACTCAAAGAGTAAGCTAGGCATTGATCCAAAGAGAGTACATCAATACGAACCTGCATGATAGCCCAAACACCAGCCCAAACTACAGCGCTCACCTGCGGATTACTCTGTATTGCAGTATCCACAACCTTTGAGTATTTTTCCATGCTTTTGAGAATTTTTCCCAAACGCTCCATGACCATAACTTCCTTCCCACGCCAAGTATAGCTCCAGGCTTTTCTCTTATCATCTTCCTGTGCATTATTCAGCGCTTTGACAAGAGCCTGAATATTTTCGTCCGCCGATTGTAAGGTGAGGTCCGTGAGATCGAGTGGTGGGAGATTGTTATCGCAGAGTTTTTTCTTAGTTATTTCCAACGCCTTAGCCCAAACCACGGAAGAATGTGATGAAGGCACAATAACGTCTATTGACTTCGTTTGAGGTAGTATTGCTGCGTGCACATCGCTTTTAGCCAGGGCCTGTACTTGACAGGTGGAAGGAACCGCAGGATTTTCGCTGGCTATGGATTCGGACTGTGAATGCGATATGTGAACGATGGGTATGCTGGCAGGCATAGAGGATGAAATTTCATGAAGTGAGGGTCCATGCTTTTGTAGGGCGGAGGAATCTGAAGACGAACTGCGAGGTCGCCCACGTACGATTGTGAGCGATTGGGAGGAAGTGGTTGCAATTGGCTGATCCGGAGAAGAATTGCGACGCTCTATCCCAAGAGACGGGGATGGAGACAGGGACCTCCCTCTCAACTTGTTAAAGAGACGACTACTGCGACTCGCAGTGGGTGGGGATAGTGCTGCTTGTGGGGACTTGTGTCCCGAAGATTGCTCCGACTGTGGGTCAGCAGAATCGGGATCCTTGGATCCTGAAGCAGAACCAAAAGCTAGATATTTACCGAAACGGGAACCTTGATTTTTCCGGCCGCTCATTTTAGGTAATGCTGCAGATGGTGTTAATGGTGTTCTGGTGCTGAGTATGGAGCCTCTGAGGAATTACTTCGGCGCGTCTCAGGCTGGGGGTGGGTAGGAGGCTGAAAAGTGGGGTTGAACATCTTGGTCTGCTTGAGTAGTTTTTTTTTTTTTTTTTGGACTACATATGTAGTTGCAGTGGGGTATTGTGAGGGGAAATAGGCACCCCCACGAGAATTTGTATACGTACACTGAACATAGCGACTCATTTTGAAATTTCGTTAGAATGTCAATCGTTACTCAAAACAAACGGTTCAAGCTTACTTAAGTGCTCCGTTCTTTCACCAATAAAATTCAGGTGGTACAAAATAGATGCTTCAGTATTGATATATACCGGTATATCAACCCTAAGATACCACCCCAAGAAACCCCATTGTGCTAAAAATCCCGTACGCACGCCAACCTGGCAGCTGCAGTTAGCAATTCCTAGCCGTAACTAGGTATCGAGGGGCAGTCACTTGGTTGCGGACCATTTCAGGTTATTTCAGACTACTTGCGTTTCCTAATAATCTCTGGATTTCAGTAACCAGAAGCGGATTTTAGAGTCATTTCTGAGTTCTGTTTCCTATACATAAAGGTACTGAGGTACTATGTACCGTAGTTGCATGTGCCTATCTGGGGCCTAGTCCCGGAGCCTAGTAGCCTACACTCCCTAGCACCCTCCTACAAATCCTCCCAACCTACTGTATCTATTTTACGAGACATTGCCGCTCGCTACGCTCTGGGGGCAATGAACGGGCATCACGTGCGTTACAACATACAGACAACTCTCGTTATAAGCATACCCGATATAAGCATATGTATATTCATTTTATGCATGCCCCTCGTGGTCCCCCCACATATGTAACTGGGCGTAATTTTCTCTCGATATAAGCATATATTCACTATAAGCATGTTACCTCTGGTCCCCACCGTATGCTTATAACGAGAGTTGTCTGTAGCAAGAGCTTTGCAAAATCATTGGTATCCCGTGAGATCCCGAAAATCAGCAATATCTTACAAGACCAACATCCTCGAGCAAAATGGACTTTGCAAGTAATGCAACCTCCACTGGCGCCGCTGCCATCGCCGCCCCTACTATCACTACTGATGCTACTACTACCGCTACTGGTACTACCTCCACCGGCGTTATCTCTGGCAGAGCTACCTCCACTACCTCTACTACGTCTGCCAGTGCTATTGGTATGGAGTTTGATGATGATAACATTTTTTAGCACGTTCCAATCCGCCATGCATATATTCAAACCCGCTATGCCATAATCCCGTCTATATTCATGTTCACAGTGTTCAAATCTCAATCTCGCTATGTTAAATTGGCCTGGAAATGAGGAGTCTATTAAACACCATCACTACAGCTCTCAATGCTGAATTGAAATTGGTAATATGAGCTCCTGAGGGTTGTGAGATTAAATCGCACCGTGACCATAACGTGGAGCTAGGTAACTATGTGGAATCACCAGGGGCAGTCGATTTTGAGCTGATCGAGTCTCTCAACATCGCCGGCCGAAAATGAAGATCTCTCCTCTCCTGATAGCTACTTATACTATCATAATACAAAATAATTTATTAAATTTAATGAAGTGGCAGAAATGAGCATGCCATTAGAGTACATGTGTACTGTACATACACGTAACATAGCCTTCAAATTCAGTTCTATAACTTATATATCTACTCCGTATCCCTCATCCATTAGATGCCTACGAGTCTACCACCAAGCTAAGAAGAGCAAAAAAAATAGGATAGAAAACAAAAACAAAATGAATTCCCTTCGGCTTGGGGGCACATCTCGCCTGCCACTTAATATTTCCGAAATTTAAGTGAGCCGAACCCTAGCAGGTAGGGTGTTGGGTGGGGCCCACTCCCCATGGTTAACTAGTGGGTATTATACTGCTAGATCACGGAGAAGTGGGACATGAAGAGGTAGGTAAATGAGGGACAAGGTTTCTTGGTGCTTCTCTAGCTAAACCAGGCTACTACATATAGCTATGTACATAGGTAGCCGATACAGTCGAACCTCTATAATAGCATCCTCTATAGCTCTCTGTTAGCATAGACCTTGCCGGCCCGAGCTCGGGACTATGGCGATAATATCATAACTCTCTGATAGTATGCATAGCGTTTTGCCGGTCCCAAACTTGCCAAATACTAACAATTAAACCTGCATAATTAGTGGCATGGTGGTGGACCTATGAAAATTGGTAAATATACAATCTGCGACGATGGTGCGGCTAGGATGACTTGAGATGAGCGGAGCAGTGGAGTTGAGCTGAAGCAGAGGAGACAAACTGAAGGTGATATGAGATAACTTTATGAGATTGTGAGAGCAAAGGAACGGATTGGAGTTTATGAAAGTGTATATATATTGAGCCATAAGCTCTCGAGTACATTTTTGAACAGCTTCATTCTACAGTATCATGCAGTATATATTCTTTGATTTACTATAGATATTCCGAATGATCCTGCACGAGAGCCCAAACTGCTGTTGACGCAACAGAAAGCGAGAGTTTCAAGTTATTTTCATATGCACAAGCACATCCAAAGGCATGGCAATAGGAGCTAGCCATGTGATTTATAGCGGGGGAGTGGGGGCACTGGTAGGAGCGGGATAAGACATTTGTTAGCTAGCTCAAACCACTTCCGTGAATTTCACATAATTACCGCTCTGAAGCGCATGAGTAACTGAGTATTGAAAAAATTAAAAAAAATTAAAAACTCATGTGCACGTGATCCTACGCAAAACCTCTTTAAATGCATAACCTCTCTGTTAGCATAGACCCTCTCAGTCCCGACCTTATGCAAATATAGAGGTTCGACTGTATCAATACCTACCAGGGGATTCGATAGGCCAGCCTTTGCATGGAGTAAGTATGTGCCTAGGTTTTTTGGGGGGTAACTCAGTACTCGTATTCAAGCTATAGCTTATGACGCGAGACCGCCTCCCCGGTTTCCCGGAAGATTCTGCTCCGCCTGGACCGGTCCTGTCCCGTTCTCGTTCTAGATACACAAAAATAAAAGAAATGTACCTAGGTAGTTTCTACCGTACAGCCAAGCTAACCGTATGCATTCTCAGCCAAACAAAAGACCCTACCTATACTCTAAGAACAAGAGTTCCGCTCCAAGGACTTCACCCGGAATCAAACCGCAACAGACACTCACAGGGTGCTGATCCACGTCAACCGAGGGTGCTTCCACTCGATCTTGTGGCTGCTGGTCATGGGTAGGAGGCTGCCCTATAGGCCTAGCAATTCAGGCTTCTGTGGATATCCTGCAAGGTGAGCTTTCCAAAAGGAGGGTGCAGTGCAGTATACTCCACCAATGTCGGCCGCTATAAATGCCTCTGGGTGCTTACACATCATGCACTCCGCCAGTATGTAGGTAGTACATAGGCATATAAGACTCGCCATAGCGAGTGGGCTAATTATCCGAAGGTAATCACTAAACTGAAAACATAGTTATCGGAATTGATGCCCCTTTAGAGTAGCACAAGCACAGCTGAGAGCTAGAGCTGGAGCTTCAGCTCATGGGGCCATTACACATATCAACTGCCAGTGCGGGTGTATCCTTCTAGGGCACTGCATTTAGAAATATCTATAAAGCCAGGCCTTCCCGCACCCGTCTGTCAAAATGCCCTTACCAGCACCAAAGCTCCTCAATTGCAAGCCCTCCTCCTAGCACTAGAAGATATTGTCTCGTTCCGAGATCTCAGTGCACCTTTCGCTACTTAACGATAACTTTCGACTTTCGGGTGCCAAATTATCAAGATGTACGGCCTTAAGAATGTTATTGCCCTCATGGGTGGACTCCTTCTTTTGATCCAAAGTGAGTTCTCATGCAGGAGTTCAATAAGCGTTGAACTGGCTTTCCATTCCGCACTACCTAAAGGCACATATATGGTAGCTACAATTACTAACGAATCTTAAAATTGCAGTTGTTGCTGGGGCTGTAGTACAAGTTCGCCAGGAAGACCCAATAGGACCTGTTAGTTGTGCCCGGATTTCATCCTTTGGGTTCCCTCTCAAAGACGACTGTATCGCTGCCTTGGCCAAAGTTGCCCCAGTCAAACCAAGATTCTGCACCTTACAATTCCAGACCGAATCCAACCGAATTACGGTTGGAACCTGCACGATCCAGACATTTAGTTATACGAGCGGAAAGGCTCACTGCTTGGACGGCAACTTGATTATTAAGGGAGGAAACGAAATTTTGGCAGGCTGCACCTACAATGAGTACACTGGGGGGCAGTACGAATGGTCCGCCAATAACGAGGGCGTTAGGTTCATTAAAGCGCAATAGGCAATCGCAAGTGACAGGCTGCAGGGATCAGGGGAGTTATTGGATAGTTATGTAGAGGAGCTGGGAACAATGTCAACTTAATATTTATCTCTTTGTCAGACTGCATGATCCTATGTACTGTACGTCTGAGTGAGCAATATTGTTCCTACAGTCTCGAGGCTGATACCCTTCACAATATTGCACTGGGAATTGGCTAAGTATCGCGACAGACCCACAAGAGGAATACATTGTTGCAATTGGCTTATGTAGTGTCAGCCATGATGTCGCCAGCTTACTTTCTCACCTTCCCCTACCCAACCACGCGAGCTCCCAGCGGATGCCTGCCTATACATGCTGCCCTTACGTAAATTTTAAAATTCTAAAAGTTCACACCTAAGGCGAGTCAGCAGGTAAGAATGCACCGGTCCTGTTTACATTTGCAGCTCCGGGGCCCTATCAGAACGAGTGTTCTGCTCCGCTCAGCAATTATTGCGATTGGTCAATCGGGGCCGGCGGTCGATATTGACAGCTCGCTTAGCGATTCACCAATCTGTGGCATATTGCAGGATGCCACTTACAAGCGACCGTTGTCCGCCAGCTGCATACAGACACGAAGCTGAGCTCAACGGTTCAACAATAACCAGTTCGCCAACATGCGATTTTAGTGGAATGAGCTAGAAAAAAGCATAGGAATCCGATTTTACTAAAGCTTCAATACAAGCAAGTGATTCTAGATCAATTTAAAAGGGAAACGCTAACATCTCCTTGTGCTGGCGTTGAATGCCCATTCCTAAGTATATTGGGCATACTTACGGATATTAAGGTACTACTATAATATCCTTACGGGGCTGAAGATGATGTGATCAGAGTACGAAAGTACTACTGCGATCCCAGAAACTAGCTAGGTACTTACTGTAGGTAGTTGAGTAGTGCAGAGTCGTGCTTACGCCAGCGAATAATGGCAAGTTGCTGATTCGAGGCTGGTGGTAATATAGGTAGAATCAGACAATGTAGGTAGGTTGATACGATATTATTCCTTAAAGTGGTAATAAAGTCTATTGCTGAATCGCTCAGGTGCGCAATTGGTGGGTATCAAACCATTGACCAATGGTCTAACCACCCACCCGGTGCCAGAATAAGCAGGAATTAACGTTCAGCCGCAGCATATCTACCAACACCCGGCACCTTTTACAATCCTGGCGGAGGAACGCAGGAGACACCCTATCATGTGGCTATACTTTTCTATTCTCCCCACGAGATTAAATTTCGTTTATAGTTCTAGCTTGTAAGTGTTAGCATGAACACCAATACAGCCCGCGTGAGAAGAAATTTCGAAAAAATGAGCTAGCAACTGCCTCGTAGGTCTATAGAGCCAATCTTTCGCGAATTCAAGAATAACCAAAAACCATCAGTTCATATGACCTTGGGTCCACTGGTACGTTCTCTAGGGAGCATGGAATTTAGCGGCGGGAGAGTACATGGCGTTGCCAGCCGCATTCGTATGGGCAAGGCACAACTTGAAAACTTTTAGAATATCTCATGTGTACCAGGCCGAGTGGGGGGTGGAGGTGCGAGTTCACATAGGCTGCTTGATCAGTACTTATTTTAAAAAAACCGTGAAAACATGTAAGGTAATCCGTCGTGTTGGTGATATCTTCTTTCACAGTAGGTGTGTTTTGCGCTTTCGTGCTAACTCTATGACTACCGACTATGTGTCCAAAAAATCACCTCCCGTGGGTCTAACGTGCGTCACGGGGAATCAGATCAACACCAGGATTCCGATCTTGACATATTTCGACCGTTTCTTGGCCAAATAGGCTCAAACGTTGGGCGTTTACATGCATGGTATTTCCTCAGGCGAAATAGGCAGGGACGCATGGGAGTTACTGCTTGGATAGCGGAGGTTTTTTTTTTTTGGAAGTATATTTAGAGAACAAGGTTTGGGAGACTGTGAGTTGCTCAGATTCTTGCTCCCGGTTGGTATAGGAAGCCTAGATAGACAGTGCATTGGCTAGAGGGTACTACTATGAGA
>Ga0307511_10003870_pt1 | contig 15296 bp, 17 predicted proteins | sample 13_EM_MG_FD_200266 | JGI IMG/M metagenome (GOLD analysis project Ga0307511, IMG submission 200266) | Populus trichocarpa ectomycorrhiza microbial communities from riparian zone in the Pacific Northwest, United States - 13_EM | ecosystem: Host-associated > Plants > Roots > Unclassified | place... | reverse complement strand
TTATATATATATATATATGGAATTCATTCATATTGTAGGCGAATATCGCTATATCTAGCCAGTACATACATATCGCGGGTGAATATGTATATATATATATGGACAAGACGTTTATATGGATTAGTGCCCCCTATTATTCCCTGTTTCGGTGATCCCCGTTGCTAGGAGTTCTAGGCTCGGGAGGCTAGCAAGGGATGTTGATCATCTCTTATGAGTCACACTATGCTACAGGCACCCAACTCACTTAAGAAAGTATGGTAGTCACCCACAACCCCAAGCAAGCAATATTTCTCTTAAGCCGGAGCCCTTGAACCAGCAAGTACACCTCCAATAAATACCAGCGACCTCACCACAGGCAGCGACCGCACCAGAGGCAGCGACCGCACCAGAGGCAGCGACCGCACCAGAGGCAGCGACCGCACCAGAGGCAGCGACCGCACTAGAGGCAGCGACCGCACCAGAGGCAGCGACCGAACTAGAGGCAGCGACCGTACCAGAGGCAGCGACTGCACCAGAGGCAGCGACCATACCAGATACAGCGACCGCACCAGAGGCAGCGACTGCACCAGAGGCAGCGGCTTGCCCACAGGTAGGCAGCATGTAATCCATGGGGGGTTGGTAGTAGCAGACTTAGGTGAGTGTCTACCTGGCACCCCCAAGTATTACAAGTATTAATTGTTCTGCAGAGTCGTTGGCACTTCACCAGCAGCAGCTTTCTCCCACTTTACCTGTGGCAAGCAATGGCAGTTGGTAAAAGGAAGCAGGTCTAGGTAAGTGCCCACCTGGCATCAGGACGCATAACAAATATTAATTATTCTACAGAGTCCTAGGCACTCCACCAGTGGCAGCCCCATACCCATCGGCAGCGACCTACTCGGCGGGAGCGACTAGGTCAGCGTCACCGACCTAGCTTGCGCTAGCGACCACCCTAGATACTCATTGCCAGCCCACCACTGTTGTGGGCATCGCTAATCATTTTTGAGCCAGGCATTGCCGCCAGAACTGGGAACTATGGGAAGTGGAAGCCATAGGTGGGTGTTGGGGACCCAGTTTGGGTAGGGTAAGATTTTGCTATTTTACGGTTATTGTAGGAGCCAAGAATTATGTATATAGCTATTTATAAAGGAATTGCCTAGTAAACATTAATTGCATATTTGCATCACTATATAAATGTCGGCGCCTGTTGTACAATTTAAGCGCAATTTGCTACCTGCGGCTATAGCTAGTTTCTCCGTGGATCTGTAGAAGTTCCTATTTGGACCTGGGAGTTGCAGAAGCACCTATTTCTCGACTTTTGTAATTAGTGAGAATAATGTTGCAGGCTTCTTGTATATGCGGTTTGTCTAGAATTTGCGTTCGGAACGCAAGTTCCAATGGTCTTACGTCGGGACGCGCTGGCCCACATAATTTGCATTCAGACATAGACAATGCCATAGTTTGCGTTGGAAGAAGTTGTCTGCAATAGTTGCATCAGGATCTGCAGTTATGCTAAAGAGTGTCAGGTGCTTTCGAAGCACCTGACACAGATTTTCTCGTTGCTGATGTTGCTTCTGCTGGCTTAGGCCATTCTTGTAGATTGAGTCTGGTAGTGTCAATCTTAGGGTTATTTTGGTGAGGGAAGACTTTGCTGTATTTTTGCTTCCACTCACTGTTGACTGTTTGGGGAGCTGGAGGAGGAGGAGGAGGATGATGGAACTTAAGTTCCTGTGGTACTTTATCCTTACATCCAGTTGGTGAATGCTGTCTCCTTCTGAGTATTCCAGTAAGAGTGGGGTTCCACTCTTGCATCTGGTTATACTTCATTTTTCCCTTATCAGTTGCCCTAATTTGTCTCACCATTTCTTCCTGGCTAGGTCCAGGGTTGACTCTTATCCATTCCTCCTCTTCCGTGTCAGTTTCCACTTGATTACTGTTTGGTGACCCTTCAAGAGTCCATTCTGGTTCTGGGGAAGGAGAAGCAGCAGGAGGAGCCATAGTAGTGGAGTTACTACGTTTTTTGTTAATAATTATGCTAAAGTTGGGTATTCTAGGTTTTTGTTTTACTGACCTTCCCATCTCCACTTGTTCCTATTGTTCCTGCTGCTGCTGGGCTTTTGCCCTAGTTGTAGTAGCAGCAGTTACTATGGCCTGCTGCCTCTCATTCCAGGCAGTCCTTTGTTGGAGCTCCTAGTATCTCCTGTTCCTTTCTTGCTGGAAGATGTCTTCTAGTCCAGTGCTGCTGCTGCTACTAGCAGAGTTGGAGGATTGTGGCCTATGGTATAGCCTGGTTAAAGAAGATGGTGGGTAGACTGGTTTCCCAGCCATTCCACTCATAGTTCTTCTAGGAGGCATGCTGTTGGGCTGGTTGATGTTTGTAGGTGGTGGTAGAAGGTGTGGGTGTGAAATGAAGATGTGATTTACTACTACTGAAGGTGGTAGTGTAGGAGTGTGGTTTGGTGAAGAGGAAAGTTCAGAGCTAGAGGGGAGGCAGAGCCCTTATATGTTCCTGCTCTGCTCAGTGTGTCTGCTATGAAATTTTCCTTTCCCTCTATATGTTCTATGGTGATGTCAAACTCACTCATTAATTGCTGCCACCTGATCTTTATTTGCTTATCTTGCCATGTAGTAATAAATGTTACTAGAGATTTGTGATCAGTGAGTATTATCACTTTGTGGCCTTGCAGCTCACCTCTGAAATGCCTAAGTGAGTCAACAATTGCTAATAATTCTTTATCAGTTGTTGTATAATTTGTTTGACTCTTGTTTAGGCATCTTGAGTGGAATGCTGCTAGCCTGATCACACTAACTTCGTTTTGCCCAATCCATCCTGATAATCCTACATTGCTTGCATCTGTTATTAGGTATATTTGCTCATCTGAGTCATAATTGATTGGTTTGAGTACTGCATTACTCATTATCAATTCTTTGACTTGCTTAAATACCTCATCATGCAGGTGAGTCCATTTAAATTGTTTTGTTGATCCTTGTAGTTCATATAGACATCTGCCTTTGGTTGTTAGGTCCTTGCAGAATCATGCAAGGTAGTTGACCACCCCCATGAAACTTTGTATTTCCTTTCTATTGGTGGGTATCTTGAAATCTACTACCTTTTGGATTTTCTCAGGGTCAGCTTCAAGCCCATTGTTGTGTAGGATATGTCCAAGTAGTTCTATTCTTTGTGGCATTATCTAGCATTTGTCTTTATTGAACCACATTTTAGCTTTTTCCAGTGTTTGAAATACTGCTCTTACTATCTGTATATGTTCTTCATATATATTGTTTCCAATAAGAATATCATCCAGGTATATTATTACTGTTTTAGCAATAAATTCCCTTACGAGCCAATTCATTGCCCTCATAATTGTTGTAGGTGCATTGCAGTCACCTTGTTGCATAACTAATAAGTTAAATTTTCCCATATGACATGAGAATGTTGAATATTTGACTGAGTCAGGGTGGTGCCTAATATTGTGGTATCCTTCTATTAGGTCTAGTTTGGATATAAATCTTTTGCTGGCTAGCCAATCAACGATTTGATTAATACTAGGCATAGGTATCCTATCCTTATATGTTTTGAGGTTTCTTAGTATACAGTTTAGTAGGAACCTTGCTTTCTTACCATCCTTCTTTGATTGTGTGAACATTATTATTGTATTGAGGGATTTAGATGGTATGATTCTACCAGTTTCTAATTTCTTATTTATTTTTTCTGTGATTTGATCTTGGAACCTATCATAGGTAGGGATATAGTTAGAGTGCCATTCAGCCCCATCTATTACTTCTATTTTGTATTGCATGATTTCTATTGGTTCCCTTAGTGGTGGTAGCTCTGTTGGTTTCTCTGTTGGGAATAAATGTGAAAATTCTGAGTAGGGATCAAATCCTTGTTGTATAGTTAGGTAGTTGCAGATTAGGTCTCCACCTTCATACATGACTGGTTCTGGTCCAGGTTCATAGTCTGAGTCAGACCATGTTTCCTATGATTCTGGGTTAATTTCTTCTTCTTCTTCCCAGATAGTCTATAGGGCATCTTGCCCCAATATTCTCCTTCTTTCAGCTTCCATATTTTCCATGAGTTCATCAAACTCATAGTCTAGCCATGGGTGTATATTAGCTTGTTGTCTTCTGATCATATTATTATCTCCCATCCTTGCTTCTAGGTTATCTATTGCTTCATGTAGGTCCCTAGCAAGTAGGCCTGAGCACTAGACGAGATGTCTCGAGACTAAGTCTCGAGACTGATGAGACGAGACATAACGAGACACTTGGGCAACAGTCTCGAGATTGTCTCGAGACTTTGTGATATCAGTTCTTGCAACATATAATATCCATGTTATAGTGGCTTACGTTATCCGACCAGGGTAAAAGTCTCGAGACTTACGAGACTGTCTCGAGACCTCCTGGGAAATGACGAGACGTCTCGAGACTAGGGCCCGGTCTCGTCTCGAGATGTCTCCTGCCCAGGCCTCCTAGCAAGGGCTCTACTTTCTTCATCTAGTTGTCTTAGCTTTTCATCCCAGTCAGTTATTGACTCATTATCTGATAAGTCTTTATAGTCTGTTTCATTATATGCATAATCCTTGATTGATTCTAAGTCAGATGTTCTATCAGATTCTGTATCTGAGTGTGGCTGTCCTGATGATTCACTTGCTGTTTCACATGTTGGTTGCATCCATATTGCTGCACATCTTATTACGTCCTTTCCAGTTTTTTGTAGCATTATGAGGTCATATCTGGCCATTCCTGGTGGTTGGATGCTTATCATGTTGTCATGGATATTCATTATTGCTTTTAGTTTCTTTAATGCTAGTTCTCCTAATATAGCATCCCAATTTCTAAGATTGGCTGCATAGAAGGTTCTTTCTTCTTTATATTTTTGTACATTGATAAGCACTGTTGTCTTATTTGTCATAGGTGATCTGCTTCCTTGGATTGATGTTTCTAAGGGTTTCTTTTCCATTTGTGTTAATGGAAGTTTGAACAGGGTACAGAAATTATTGGATATCAGGTCTCCTCCTTGTGTACATCAGTCTAGTAACACATAAGCCTTATATCCATTAATTGTGATTTCTGCAGCCATAGTTTCTTTTCTTGCTTCAGGTATAATGAATGTTTTGCTCTGTATAGAGTCTTTCATTACCTGCATTAGTGCTGACTGTGTTTCCATATTAAGAGCTGTAGTTTTTACTTTGGGATTTCTATTCCTGTTTTAGTCTTGCTGTTGGCTGATCTTTTGGTATGATGAGGTCATGGGTTTCTTTTGTAGGCACTGTGATGCCATATGACCTGTTTGTCTGCAGTGATAGTATTTACCTTCCTGTTTGAGTTTTTCTCTTTCTCCAAAAGATAAGACATGTACCATATCATCTTTTCTTTTCCTAGTAGCAGAGAAATTACCATACAGTCCTCCTGGTCCTTCTTTTGCCTTGGCTGCAGGGGCTGCAATCTTCTTCTTTTCAGCAGGGAATTTGTAATTTGATTTAACAAATTCCATTGGTTTTCCAGCTGACCATTGCCTACTAGGTGGACTTGGTTTCCTATTTTGGTTTAGTATTTGTGGAGGTTTATGAGTTTGTTTCATGGTAGCCTGTACTTGCTCTGCCTTATTCACAATTTACTCAAATGACATATCCTAGTTAATTGCTAATTTAACTTGCTGTTTGATTAAGGATATCAGGCCATTTACAAATTTCATTTTGAGTGCATGCTCTGAGATAAGGGCTTTGCCCTTATTGTCTTTGCATCTAAGTTGGTAGTCCTGCAAGTGTTGTGCAAATGTATTGACAAGGCTGTCTTGTCCAAATTGTGGTTGGTGGCAGCCTTCATACCTTTTCCACAGTTCTTCCCTTGCTATAGATGGGATAATCTTTTTCCTTAGGAAAACTATAAAACCATGCATATTCCTCTTTGTTGTTTTGGTTTTCTCATTATAGTCTTTCAACCACCTAGAAGCCATACCAGTGAGTTGAAAGGTTACTCTCTCTAAGGCTTCTTCTTTTTCCACATCCAAGCCTTGCCAGTTCCACCATCTTACCAGCTATTCCATATATTCATCAAAGGTAATTGTTTCCTTCCATTTCTCTGCTTTTCCATCAAAGGCTTCTGGCTCTTTGAATTTTGCAAGCCTAGTTGCTTTCTTGATGGTTTCTTCTTTTATCTTAATGGCATGTTGTTTTATTCCAGTAACCTTTTCCCATTCCTTCTGTTCTGGTGTTATTTCTCTTACTAACCTATCTGTTTCAGTCCCAGATTCTTCAGAGTCTGAGTCTTTAGATTTGTCTAAGTCAGGTCCAGATTCATCATCACTACTTGAGCTACTGCTTGGGTCTGAGTCTGGATTTATTTGGACTTTCTTCTGTTGAGGTAAAGGTTTATCTTTCTTTTGTTTTTTAGGTGTGTATGGTTGCTTTTCTGTTCCTTTACCTTTACTCAGGGGTATTTGTGGTCTGCCTTTTAATCCACTTCCTGATACTTGTTCTAATGGAGGTTTTATAACAAATGGATCATCCTCTGTCCATGTAATTTCTTCCTCTGGTTCTTTATTATGTGGGTTTTCTATTTCTGTGGTCCCTAATTCATATAGGGTTCCTAGCATAAGGTATTGTTCTATTTCTGGCCAGTTTTTTACCAACCAAGGTATACCTTTTACTAGGTTATATGTTGGTTGAGGTGGTCTTAATTTGAATCCTGCCTTTAATTCCATTTTTTCTAATACCTTATTGCGCAATTCTGGTGCTTCTTGGAAGGTTAGATAGTTCAAACATGCTGGGAAGATTACCCCTATTTCTTCAATATTTAGTGTGTATTGGTTGAGAAGGCAATATGTTTGGACTTGATTCATGTATTGATTCCATTTGTTCAGGTTATTATCCCACTATTCTTTTGTTGAAACTGGGGTTCTGATTATCTTTGCTAGTACTAGTCCCTTTTCCTCTAGTTTAATTGTTTTTTGTACTGCATCTTTTTCTTGAATGTCTTTCCCTTTTGGAATAGCTTTCTTGGATGTTTCTGGAGGTACTAACTCTTTAAGTAGTGCTTTTTCCTCATCAGGAGTTAAGACCTTCCTCCTTCCCTTGGTGCCACTTTTGGTACCTTTCTTCTCTTTCCTGTAGGTACCAAACATGTCTATCTTCAGGAATTATACCACTGATGACTTGGGGAAGGTTTGTTTCCTTCCTGCTATGCCTTCTTTTGTGGATCCTGATAAGGAGGAATCCTTTTCAGTTTCCTATAATAGTCCTAAGGACTATTTCCTTAGGCAGATGGAGGCTAGACCAAAGCCTTCTTCTGTCAAGTCTGATCCTTCTTTTGGTAGGCAAAGGAATGTTAAGGAGGTCAGGTTTGTTGATGGCCTCAACACCACTCTTAGAGGTATTCCTTCCACTTACAATAGGAATACTTCTTGGAGGCTTAGGGGTTAGACTGCCAGGGAGGCCTACTCTTTCTGGCAGGAGAGGTATAGGTGGTATCCTTGCTGGAAGTGTAAGGACAGGTGTGATTGGTGGTTATCTTTGGGATTTTCTTGGGGTTGGGATACTAAGTATCCTTTGGGGGAGTACCACTCTTCTACTTGTTGAGGATGCAATGAGTGTTGCAAGTAAGTTTCTTTCCATTTATTCTTGTTGGCTTTTTTACTAATATTTCCTACTAGGTTTCTTGATGAGCCTTTCCTTGGTACTGAGTCTTACCAGTTCAGGTAACTGGTTTTTTTGTTTCTTTTTGTTCTGGTGTTGGTTTATTGTTGTAAATATCTACTAATGTGATTTTTTTACCAACTGGTTTGTTCTTTCCCAATGGTATTAGAGGACCAAGGTGGGTTGCAGGTTCTACTCACTCCTTTATTCTTTCTGTTCTTGGTCTATAAAACTTATAGTTTTCTGCAATTCTTCTTGGGTAGAGATTGTTTCTCTTTTTAAGATGTATTGTTTGTTCTGATGATTTCTTTCTTACTGCTGAGTTTATTGGTTTTTGTCTTTTACTCATACAGTTATTGCAGGTTTTCTCTTCTATTTCTTATACAAGTTCTGTTGTACTTATTGCTTGTTGTATGTTGTTTCTTTGTTGACTATCAGGCTTGGTTCTACTATGGTTTCTTATCCACTATAGAGTTGTAGTACTTGATAAGTAGTTTCTTTTAGCACTTGTGCATAAGATTATAGGCCAGGGTGATCAAGCCTGCCTTGATATAAAAGTTTTTCTTAGGTTAAAAAAATGTAAATGGGGACCTAAAGTATTTAGGGTGGAATATTACCCTGAAGTAATATTCTAGAAATACAAAGTACTTTAAAGGCTAAGTGTTTGGTTTCTAGTATTGGATTACTAAGTTCTAAGTAAGAGTCCTTATAGGACTAGAATTAACTAGTGGAACTCTTATATTTGTTGTATCTAACTATTCTGTGTCCGTATTCTCTAGGTCTGATCCCCTTCTCTGGATGTAAACCTTCAGCCCTTAAGTATTATTTGCCAAGACTAGCTGTAACTTACTATTGTGGCTGTGCCATGCTAGTGAGTCATACATGATTTGAAATCCATCTCTGACTCATTAAGTGAGTCATAGGAAATTGTTGAGTCACAAGTGACTCATAATTAAGATGTGAAAATAAAGAAATTACATGTGATTCTCCCAATATAATTAACTAGGCAGGTTAGTATAACTTAGTAAGAAATTACATAGTAGATGTTGGTTCAGAGTAAGTTGTGAGGTGGTGATAGATCAGCACATCAGCAAAAAAAATTCTGCTTTACAATTCTTCACTCGGTGTTACAACAATATTTTACCTCACACACATTATGTGCGCTGCTAAGCTCATCCCCACTGGTTGCGTGTAATGTACCTTCCCAACTACCCCATATTTATTTTTGCATATTACGACATGCACTTGCGCATACCATCTCGCATACATTCCTAATTCCATTGTCTCTTACCTCTCTCTCTACGTGCTTACGAGTACGATTACATTCATCTCATCTCTCTTTTTCTCTTCGCCACATTCCTCCATTTAATTCATTCTACTATTCATCATTCATTTCACTTCACACATGGTAATCTACTCTGTTATTCACTATCCAATTTCTTTCCGGCTCCCGTGGTACCAAATGTGCTGCCTAATCAATCGCATGTAGCCATACCACTGTTTGCCCTCCCCCATGCAAGAATTCTTTCATCTCTGATATCCCTTCGGGGCCGTAAGACGTCGGATTCCCTGCCCACACCAGCAGTGTCACATGTGCCAACTTGTACAACTCTCCATTTGACCCCCTAAGTGTAAACAATGCATTCAAGAATCCTGTTACTAGTCCGTGGTACCCCCTTAAGCACCCCGTAATGGACGTAGAGCGGAGTCTCATAAACTCGATACGTACCTATACTGCATCTCGCCTTGCATCCTTTCCTCGCCACATTTTCCCCCTGGTGGTCCGCACATGCTGCAGTTTGTAAGCGTTATTCTTATCCACATCTTGATCTTGCACCGGAATCTCAAGACTGTTGTATGCCTGCACTGTTGTATGCAATAAAATCCTCTCTGCGTCCGATTCGGGCTCATTCGCCGCCTGGCAAACGTTGTATGCAAAGAAATGCCCTATATGGTCCCCTAGTTCTGGAATCATGAATTCTTCAGCCACACGTACTAGGTCGTATACTACTTGTACTGCACCCTTCCGTTGCCGTATAACGTATATCTTGGTGCCTGCGGGCACAATCGGCCGGGTTTCTTTGCGTTTCGGGCGCACAACGTCTCCCAACCTCTGCTGAATTGCCGGATCCTCTGTTGCCCATGCTGCCATATCTAACTCCTTTGCTACGAAGCTATGAGATCGGGTGTAGCCTTAGTGGATTTGTGGTATGCTGTCTACGTGGTTACTCCGACTGTATGCGTCCTTTAATGCCTTGTGTGAAGTCTCGCAATCCTGTGTGGAATACTGCAGCAAGCTGCCGTAGCGTGAGATTTGGTTAGCCCAGTGCATAATCAAATAGATCTTGGGAAAGTTGAAATATGAATGCTCTATGAGAACCTGATTAACGAGGTATGCTCGTTCATCGCTGTCCTCCGCTACCGCACGTGCCTTTTGGGCTGCTGTACGTCCGTTTGCATTTGCCTCCACGTTTTGACTTTTATTCCGTTCGGTAAGCTCCTTCGAGACCAAATCCGCTCTGCCTTTGGTAGCTTTGGTAGCCCGATAGTGCAAAAAGTCGTCCTTACTGCGATGGGACTCTTGTAGATATTCCCGCGTATACCCAATTGTACTATTGGTATGGCTCCGATACCGGGAGAGGAGGGCAAAATCAGTCAAGTATCGTACACAAGTGATTGCTCTTTTGAACTTCCGTTCTTAGGACGCGGTCGGACGCTATGTGTCTGTCTTGCGACATATGGCAGCAGTGAAAACACTCAGAATTACCATCAGGATTGATCGCATTTCCTTGCTTGACACTTGACTCAAAAGTCTGTATGACTTGCACGGGAAAGGTTTTCAGGGTAATGAGGAAGGGAACTCCAGATATTATCGAATGCGGGGAGTCTGTTATGGAATTCTAGAAACCCCTTTATCTATTCCATCAAATGCTGAAGGTTCTCAAAAATCATGATGTTAAGGATATGTGATCGAATAAGCTCGTTTGGAACCACATTCTTGAGGGTTTAAAGAGTGTTTATGACAGGCTTCACTCCGTCGTTGTGCAGACTTTTTGGGTCCAATTCGTTAACCCATGCCCGATACTTTTCAACCTTGCGCGGGGGATATTCTTGGAGGTTGTCGAGTTCCTATTGAGGACATTCGCACATCGGACATTGCCTGGAGTAAATCCCCTGTATTGTTGAATTTTCCATATGGTCTACAAGCCAGCCAGCAACCTGGAAATGGTACCCCCTTATTATCCCGTCCCTCCAGCTGATCCCCAGCCCACCCCGTGCTGCGTCCGATAACGGACGCAAAATGAATGCCAGCAACTCATGAAGAACCTCAATCGCCTCTTACTCCTGTTTCTCCTCTGACCAGCCAGTGATCTTTTTGACTCGTTTCGGACTATTTGGCAACAGAGCTACTGGTATCCAGGCATGAGATGTCGGTCGATTCCGAATTCCAGACTAAATGTTGCCAATGCTCATATACAAAGGCCACACTTTCCCATCACCGGAAAAATTCGTCACATGGGTGGCATCGGATGTAAAGAGTACTAGTACCAGCATGGTGCCGACGAGGAGGGTCATCTAAGATCTGAACTTAGCCACAATTTAATACTCACAAATGTAGAACGTGGAGTACTGGCATACCTACATATCCCACCACCACGAACTAGTATTCATCTGCGTATAAACCCTCTCTTGCTGTGCGTCAAAGTGCCTCACCGGGGCCCAGCACATATGCGCACCAAATGATTTCAACGCAATAAGTACTTTAAAGACTCCAAAATATCCCGATACCAGAACTCCGTATTTTTAGCCAACCGAAAGTACACAAATCCATTCTTCCACGGAGGATCCATAGCCATGTCGTCAATCTTGCGATACAAGGTTGAAGCAGATCGAAATGAAAATCTTGTACTGCAGTCTGATGAGGACCATTGGGCATCAATTCATTGCCCAAGTAAGCAATCCTTGAAGAACTTATTGATCCGAGCTCTTGGCACGTGGGATTTGTACAAAAACCTTGCAATCTTATAATCCAGCGCAATTTGGAAGGGTTGAAAGAAATTGTACATCGGTTGCCTCTGTATAACAAACGGGTATGTTGAAATGGCCTTACCTGCTTCACGGTCCACAGGAAAACTCGTGATGTCTTCCATGGCTAAGATAGTGTCCGACGGAATCCCCACTGCGTCCGAATTTTCAGGAATATTATAGTAGATTTGCTCTCGTTGTTCTTCCGGAGACTTGGCATAATCTTGTAGTGTATGGTCGGGTAAGTCTAAGAAGAGGCGCCTTAACTCATCTTCGAAGTTCTGGTTATTCATAGCTTGTGCTGCCTCCGTTGCCTTCTCTGTTGAGTCCAAATCTTCCTTCCTTGTATTAGTTCGTTTTCGGAGGTGCTGAAGTCTGAAATGTTGTTTTTCCAAATGGTTCGTAAGAGCGCCAGCAGATTTAAAAGCCTGCTTGCAAAACGTGCAAGCACCAAGCTCCACGTCCGTTGGCTGCTGTACTGCGTTTGAATGTTCATTGAGTGTGGTGGTTTCTGCACATTTTCGTTTCGACGGTCGGTGCTGGAGTTTGGGATGTTTTTTTTCCAAATGAATCTTGAGCATGCCAGCAGATTTGAAAACCTGATTGCAAAATGGGCATGCACGAATCGTTGGGCGTACGCTGGAGGAATCCATGGAAACGATATGGGCAAACAAATGAGTTGGTGTATGTTACCACTTGATTCAGCCTAAATCACGTGCTTATGGGTCACCACGGGTCCGTTGTCATTGTATTCTAGTTGGTTGTTGTTCCCAAGAACATGTTTTCTTTTGTATTCTTGCCCTCAGTGCCTTCAAGCTCGAGATCTGGAACCTGATAGCTTTATTGAAACAATTGTCTGTAAATCCACTGAGATTTTGCACACAGTCGCCAAGGATCGCTAGGCGTCCGATATTGTCCATGTGCTGACCTAACCTAACATGCCCAAAGCTTACTATGTAAGTTAGTCTGGTTGGCACAAGCCTCTCGAAAGAGGTATATAAGTGCCTTGTAGTACCTCCACATAAGCGGTTGTGCCAACTAGACTAATGTAGACAAAGTACGCGTTTTATAGAACATTATAGCACTAATGCTAGTCTGGTTGGCTACACGGGGGACCCTAATGCTTGTTTTCTAGAACTTATTTATCAATCCAAATATTGATGTTTAGTACGCAGTCCTCAAGGAAAGCTACGGGTCCAATATCAACCCTGTGCTAGCCGAATACAGTTGTGTCCAGAGATACCACGTAGCAGGACTAGTTTAACATTTTTAGCATGATCTAGATTCTAGATCTTGCTTCCAGACCTGGAATGTGATAGCTGCATTTATTTTAGTAACCAATCTTGATAAATCCACAGTAGCATTTATGAAGTTTAGCATGCAGCCGCCAGGGATTGCTACACGTCCGATTTCCTCCGTTGATGCTTACACATGCTAGCCTCATATAGTTACGCTCAGAGGTTACATCTTGCTTCTGGAACTAGGAAATTTCACGTATAGGAGTGGTCATGCCAACCAGACTAATATAGGTATTCCAGCCATCCGATCTCATTGATACTAGGTTGGTTCAAACATAGTACATTACCATAATAGTCCATGTTCCAGCTAATCTGGTATGGTTCTAGCAATATAATGCATAGTCTGTTTGGCAGGGCTGAAACATTCCCACAAAAAGTCCTACCTAGGCACAAATGTATCGAAACCACCAGGCATCGAACGTGTGTTGCAAGAAAGGGACCGAAGAGACAGAGGAAGTGGGATAGCTACATCTGGGGAAATCTGGCCAAACAGTGTACCTATTACAATGTAAATATATTCTGGCCAAATCCCTGCATTCCCTGGTCGGCTTGGCAGGGCTCAAGCGTTCTGATACAAGCAAAAAGCACTACCTAGACAAGCGTATCGAAACTACTAGTTATCGGACGCATATAGGAAGAAAGTGGCCAGGGATATCGAGCAACTGTTCTGTCCATATCTGGCCAAACCGTGCACTTGTTCCAGCGTGAATGTATTCTGGCCAAATCTCTGCACTACCTAAACACAAGGGTATCGAAACCAAAAGTTATCGGACGCATGTAGGAAGAGAGTGCCAAGTGAGATCGAGCTAGTGCCCTGGCCAAATCTAGCCAAACCGTGTACTTGTTACAGCATGAATGTATTCTGGCCAGGCCTGGCCAAAGTGTGTACTTCCAAGTTAACATAATAGAAGTAGTACTATAGCGAGAAATATAAAAGGGTGGTCTTCCCACATGTTAGAATTGCCAAACCAGTACTGCCTTCCACTGATCCGAGTACATTCCAAACTGTTCCGACATTAAAGGTACGCTACACATCAGTTATCGGACTAGAGTGATCAACTAATTTGGGTATTACTAGATTAGGAAGTCAAGTATGTCACGACCACTAGTGAAAGAAGAACAGGCGACAACATGCTCCAAGACCCAGCTGGGCTGGAGCAACAATAACTCCGAAGACTATAAGAAGTGGAGGAGGCATGTAAAGGCTTATGCGCTTGCCAACAGTATCACCGGCAGGCGCGGAACTTCAACGGCTGCCTCACAGGCATTCAGGGACCATGCAATGGACCCGAAAAATGGACTGCCAGCGTCCTAGTGGCCGCTGTTGTAGTCCGATAAGGGGCACAAAGACGGAGGCAAGGCAAGAGATGGGTTCCACTATCTCTTCCTAGATAGTCTAAAAAAGGATAGGGAGACGTAGACTAAGGATGGCCTGGTCTCGACTAAAAGAAAGCGGGACCAGGCTCCCAATGACTCCGATGGGGACGCTGCGGGTCCGATAGAAGCTCCCACCCTGGTAGTCAGGGTGGCAATTATCGACCCGGAGGATGCACGAGATTTGGATCCCACAGGGGGGATTATTTTGGGGGAAATGCCCGAAATAGGCAACTTGTTCCGCTGCGTCGGATAACGATGCAAGAACTAGTGGATGGGGTGCGAGCCCGCTTCCCTAGCGGGAGAATTGTGTATGCTATTTACGGCGCGCTTCGCATACCGCCCCCTAATGGGCAGAAGCCGGCGGACGTAGAGTGGGTCACAATAGATGCCGATCTGGCGAATCTGATCGCGGTGGCCAAAGGGGCCTATAAGCCCCTTCTGTTCCAATTACAGCTGGCTAAGGCGAACCAGGCCAACCAAAGCCCCCCTCCTGATGACTGAGAGTATTTTGCGGCGGACGAATTCGTCCCCTTAGATGACCCTTACGACCGTGTTGTATACGACTGGGACATTGACCTGTACCTTATAAAGTGGGGAAGAAGGAATGCGAAGTCGTGGCCCAGAAGTGACCACGGCTTCGAACATGAGAAGGCTAGGTGCAGAAGGTAACTGGGGGAATTCTGCCCTCAGCTGGAGAAGGTAAAAGGACGCAATCGGGTGTTTAAGGGACCCAAACAGGGTGATATCATCAACTCGGATGACGAAGACCTGTTTAGCTGTTTTAGGTATTAGATTCACCAATCGGGCAAGGGGTATGTGAAAGCACGAGCTGCAGCCCAGTATGCAGTTCGTACGAAAACAGAGGAAGAAGGTAGAGGGAGAGCTATGGCCAAATTTGGGGTAGAGACGGAGGAGGGGGGTTTCAATCATTGGGTGTGCATTGATGATCATCAGGATGAAGAGGAGGATGAAGAGGAGCAGG
>Ga0307511_10003869_pt1 | contig 15297 bp, 8 predicted proteins | sample 13_EM_MG_FD_200266 | JGI IMG/M metagenome (GOLD analysis project Ga0307511, IMG submission 200266) | Populus trichocarpa ectomycorrhiza microbial communities from riparian zone in the Pacific Northwest, United States - 13_EM | ecosystem: Host-associated > Plants > Roots > Unclassified | place... | reverse complement strand
GCAGGGAAAATAAAGAGAAATTGAACCCTTCTAATTGATTCCGGGCTGGGTTTTCCTATTTGTTTAACATGTTAAACAGTGAATCTAGTACGCAGAGGTCAGATTATTTGAACTACTCTATTTTTTCTTTTTCTTTTTTTTTGAGAATATAATGACCACGGGGTTTGTATCACTTGTGCACCGCCCATCCCGCAATGCTTGAAATTAGGCTCACGGGGTATATAAGATCAAAGTTATGATAGGTCTTCATGCTCAATCAACTATCCAGCGCGTAAATAAAATTTGCTTTTATCCGGATTTTCATTCGAGCCCAAGCGTATCATACGGTTATTGATTTGTTCTTCTAGAAGCTCTGAATGAACAGGTTTAAAGTATGCAGGATAGTGTATACCTTCTACTCTCGATGCAGGCAGCCCCGCACTGTACTGGTAATTAGAGATATGGGAAAAAGAAAAATGTTTGAATTCACGTGGATTGAATTTGAGGTTCACGTCAGTTTACCTCCACCATTGATGGACGCTGCTGCATTTTGCTAGAAAAAACATTACAGTGGGGATCTTACTATATAGGGAATTGAACGTGTGTGGTTGAAGAGGATTAATCAAAGAAATGGCAATTGGCACGAATCAGTTCTGAGAACAGCACAAAAGGGCAATTCAAAGGCAATTATGGACCCCAAATCTTGCTATAAAAGGTTTAGAATATGGAAGCAAACAGACTGGCACCGCCCCACCCTGTAATCCGTCGACATACTCCGTGCCTCCGCAACTCTGAACTCTCGTTTTTCTAGTCTCAAAAAATAAGACCAATCACGATGCCAATGTAGCAAAGAATTCAACCATGCTTTGAACCGGGCTCGTTTCAGTTTTCATGGACGTGGGCTTATTTCTTGCTTTGCCCTTTATATATGGGCTCGGACCTTTAGTAAATTAGGCCTCGATCTTCTCTGGCACCCGAGCAGACTTGGACTGCTCAGATAGATAGACCCAAAAGGAAAAGGAGAAACGCCAGGGGCTGGGCTTGTCTTTCACCAGCCTTGTAGAAACCAAATATCCTTTTCTGGTATTTTCCAGTTAACTATGACTTACTTCATGTAAAATAATTTGTTTTAAAAATATTTTTTACATGAAAAATATTTTTTTAAAAAATATATTACATTTAATTTCTTAACCATGCAAATAAAAGCTACTTGAAAATAATTATTTGATAGTTTATCTATATGAAAATAAGAGTTACAAAGGGGGAAAAAGACAATAATTAACTAACGGTGGAGTCCATGGGGAAAGATAATTTCATAAAATGTTTTCATCTCTTGATAACTATAAGCTGCTTTCTTTTGTTTCAATTTATTTTTTCCTTTGATGATAAAATAAATGTTTTTTTAATAATCAAATGTTTTCAAGGGAACCAAGTACAAGAAAATAAGAAAAATAAATTACTGAAACATATTTTACATGAAATAAACATAGTCGATCCACTTCTAAATTGAAGATTTTTTTGAGAGTTTTTTTTATTTGGTTTCTCCTCGAATTTGATAGAAATCAAGACAATATATTCGATGCAGACCCATTTCTGACCTCGGCCAAATTTCAATAGTAAAGTGTTTATTTATTTATTTACGAGATAGTATAAATATAAACAAATATTTCTGAATAATGTGCATTAATTGTCAGAGGACAGATCATGCATACCAGTCCAACCAGCTTACAGATAAGCAGAAGCCCAGCCCAATTGTGTTTGCAAGTTTCCACGTGTCATCTGTGGTGTAGGTTGCCCTTCTGCCTCTTCCATCCTCCCAAACCAAACCGTTACTAACTTACTATCCACACAAAAATACCTGTGATACTTGTCACTATAAAACCAAGCCCAAAAAATCAAAGGTAAAAAAAATGAAGAAAGAAAGGAGAGAGACCAGTGGTCAAAATTTGAAGAAGATGATTCAAGGGAAACCAGTGACTTGATACTTGATGCAGAGACTCAAGTAAAACCTTTTCTATGTACAGTCATGGCCACTGTGGCATCAGGAAGTACAGTGTGCCCATCAAACTCCACAGCACTCACAAGCCAAAACCCCCATCTCCATTTCTTGGGAAAAAACTTAACCTCAAACCCTATTCAAGAACAACCATAACTTCAAAACCGAAAACACTTGCAGTTGTTGCATCATCAGGAGTTGAGTTCTTGGATGCAGTTCACAATCTTTTTTTGGGTGTGGATGTCGGATTACCATGTACAGTTATGGAGTGTGGTGATATCATATACAGAAGCACTTTGCCAAAGCCAAGTGGGTTGACACTTACAGTTCCTGGTGCTGCTTTGGCTTTGGGTACTTTGTCTTACCTTTGGGCCACTCCTGGTGTGGCGCCTGGGTTCTTTGACATGTTTTTTCTTGCTTTTGTTGAGAGATTGTTTAGGCCCACTTTCAAGAAGGTTAGTGCAAGTGATGATTGGTTTTGCTGCTTTTGCTTGATGATTGTTGTGGTTTCCTGATTGCATGTAACTTGTGATTATTGGGTTGGTTTGTGGTGACAGGATGACTTTGTTTTGGGGAAGAAGTTGGGCGAGGGAGCTTTTGGAGTGGTTATAGGGCTTCGTTGACAAAGAAGCCTTCTTCCAAGGTATAAAGTGTTTCTTTGTTGTCAACAACTTCCTTTGATTTATTTATTTTTTACAGAAATTGACTCTGGAATAAATTGTCTCATTGTGTCTAATTTGGTATTTTGACTAAAATTGTAGTGGTTAGAAATTACAAAATTATTCCATCACATTAATTTAACCAATTTCTGCACCTTCTTTATCAGTTATCCTGTCTAAGCTAATATATTCATACCTTCAAACCCTCTGCAAACATCAGATGTTTGTAGAGGGTTTTTCCACTGATCGTTTCTTGAGATGATCGGATGATTAAAAGGGAAAACTAATAAATCAATTCTTTTTGTGCTTTTGATGTTTTGCTAATGGTTTGTGTGTGCTGCATATGCACCTTAGCTATCAATGTTTAAGAATGCCCCAAGGAAATTAATATAGCACATTAATTTGTGGTTTTTAAGGTGCCTTATCAGAAGGAAGGTGACTTGGTATTGAAAAAGGCTACCGAATACGGGGCAGTGGAAATTTGGATGAATGAACGAGTTTGAAGAGCTTGTGCAAACAGCTGTGCTGTTTTTGTGTACGGATTTCTTGAGGTGTTGCTCTATTACGACTGCTACTACCATATAAATTAACGGTAACTTTATCTCAAGAATTAAGAAAATCAAGCTGATAGCTCGTGCTGTTTTACATTCTGTTTCTTTTCTGGTGACTTGAATTGCCAGTATGGAACTGCTTTCAGAGTTCTTCAAAGAAAGGAGCTGAATATTGGCTCATATGGCGGTATGAAGGAGAGGCCACACTTTATGATTTTATGCGGAGTAAAGAGTTCCCCTATAATGTTGGTACATTCTCTCAGTTGCCTTCTTCATTTATTAACTCATCACTTAGATTTTAATGTTTTATGCTTTGGAGGGCTGTCTTTGAGAACTTTGTAGTTGCAATTGCCTAAGTCAAAGACTGATCCTTCCCATTGACCCGCAACAACTCTCAGTCATTAGTTGGTATAAGGTTTTCCTATTGTTGATGTAATGTCATAACCGGGGTTTAATATCATTGTATTTCGCATCCTGAAAAGGAAAATTATCATTTTTTCTCCTCTTAACTGATTCTTGGATATAGTTGGTTTGGACTTGATTGCACTAAGGTGCTTCAATTTTAAATCGTAGCTTATTCAGATTATCAGCACCAATTTAAGTAATATTACATACATGGTCAGGTAGAAACAATGATACTAGGAGAGGCTCAGGACTTGCCTAAGGGGCTGGAGAGGGATAACAGAATCATTCAAACTATCATGACACAACTTTTATTTGCGTTGGATGGTCTTCACTCAACAGGAATTGTGCATGGGGATATTAAACCGCAGAACATTATTTTTTCTGAAGGTAATGACATCAAGATTTCTTCTAAACATAAAAGGTTAAATTCAATCTAAGATCAAATGATTCATATTTTCATGTAAAACTGGAGCAGGGTCTCGTACATTTAAGATCATTGATCTTGGAGCTGCAGCGGATTTGCGAGCGGGAATCAATTATATTCCAAAAGAATTTCTTTTGGACCCGAGGTACTTTCTTTCTCACAATGAGCTACAATTCTTTCTCGCAAAGCAACAACAGCTACAAGATAATTTGGTGATAATTTTATGAAGGTTAACTATATGATAGGTTGAATCTCCAACTTCTTCATGAGTAACTGGAATTTGTACAGAGACTCATTTGTTGATCAATTCAGTCTGAATCATGCTTGTCATCCATTTCATATTTCTGGAATTTCATTCTTCAAATTCCCAAGAGGAGCTTTCCTTTTCTCATGTTTTATGTAACATTTGAATTCCTTTATGTACTCTTTCTGTCTATCGCCACGGCACTTCACAATCAGAAACTGGCATTGTTAACTAAATTTTTTAATGTTCAGATGGTTCTTCAATTTTACATCATTGTTTGATATCCATAGGTGCAATTGACATACAACATCTAATTTCTTCACATGATTTCTGCTTTCCAATCTCTCCCGGTTATCATATTTTATTCACGATCCATCCTTTCTCAGATACGCTGTACCAGAGCAATACATCATGAGCACACAAACTCCATCCGCACCCTCAGCTCCAGTGGCAACTGCACTTTCCCCAGTTCTTTGGCAGGTGCAAATACCAACCACAATATCCCCTAATTTGATTGTCATGAGCCTGGAATCCTCTCTCAGTGAATTAATCTGTCTTCTGATGCTTTTGATAAACAGATGAACTTGCCTGATAGATTTGATATGGTCTGATCTTCCTACAAATTTAGGTTAGCATTGGTTCAGTGTTGCATTGATTTACTATTTTAAAATATGACAACAAGAAACTGTTTGAAATGTTCTTATTTATAATGCCACTTTCAATTGATCAAAATTGAACAAGCTGGTTGTGGAATATTCAAATTTTCAGCTGGTCAAACTGCATATGAGAAACTCTCCTTTAAGCATTAGCCCCTGAAATAGAAAAATATTAGCAATTCATGCTTCTTCGTGTGGTTAATTGGTCAATCATAACATATGGCCAGTTTGGACTAATTGTGATCGAATTTTTAGCTGTTTTCAACTTTTAACACCTCTTCTTACAGGCTTTTCCTGGACTACGTTCTGATAGTGGGCTCATACAGTTCAACCGTCATTTAAAACGATGTGATTATGACCTAATTGCATGGAGGAAAAGCGTAGAGACACGTGCCAGCTCTGATCTTCGAAGGGGTTTTGAGTTATTGGATTTAGATGGTGGGATAGGATGGGAACTTCTTAACTTTGATGGTCCGATATAAAGCAGGACAAAGAATAAGTGCAAAAGGAGGTTTAGCTCATCCTTACTTTGATAGGGAAGGACTATTAATTTTGTCCCTCATGCAGAATCTCAGGCTGCAATTATTTCGAGCAACCCAACAGGATTATGGAGAAGCTGCCAGGTGGGTTATTCAGCTAATGGCAAAATCTGGAACAGAGAAGGAGGGCGGCTTCACAGAAGCTCAACTTCAAGAACTCAGAGTTTGTTTCTGAACTAAAAGAAAAATTAATCTTAACTTGATTGTTCACTGAAAAACCTTTGACAATTGCAGTTCTTTATTTTTAGGAAATACAAGAGCCGAAAAAGAAGGCAAGCCCTAAAAGGAATGCTCTTGCTTAGGTTCTTCGGCTGCAAAGGAAGATCTTAAAAACATTGAATGAGAGCATGGATGAGCTTAACCAACGAAGGAAGAGCCCATGGTGGAACCGGTGGATTCCAAGAGAAGAATGAGAACTGTACATAGATTTTTAATTAAACCTTGTATCTGCATTATTATATGTGACTACTTTGGTGAAATAGAAAATCAAGTTCAAAGATGAACTTAGCTGGAATCTTTGGAGAAACGTACTTGTAATCTTTTGACCGCACGTGTAAGCTCCTTCGGGAATGATAAATTTTATAGAAATGATTTGATTAAATGAAGTGAAACTGCTGTGAAGCATTCTAAAGTCTTCACTATCCCTGCTCAAGTACTTGAATATTCAGACACGATCTGGGCACGGCATTTTGAATGTATTTTTCCGTAGAAAAATTGAATCATGATGCTTGCTTTATAGTTTAAAGAAATGGGAAGTGAACGTGCGTTCTCAGTATTGATGATTATAGAGAAAAGTAGATGCTGCTATTGAGCATCGACCTTTTCAATTTCTTTCTTTTATCACCGCTTTTGACAGCTTCAGATCGGGCCTATGCCAATTCTGTTAGGTTCCTCAAATTATTGTTTTTATGGGATTTTGAGTACTATGTTGTGTAGGAAATTAGGAACAGTTAGCTCCCAGCTCCTAGTAAAATAAGAAACATTCACTTAAAAGTTTTCATTCTCGAGTTTGACTAACTTAGCTCCTTTACTGAAAGGGTTCTGTACTCAAGCTGGCTTTTTTACGGGCCTTACCTTTTCGCAGCTTGAAGACACCAAGGCCTGCAAAGAATACTGGGGCTATGCTCATCCATGTTGAACAGCACTGACTCTCTCAGAACAGATCGAACTCAGAAGTCCCGGTCAACGACAGCTGCTGCGAATAAAAAAAAAAAAACAGAAAGAAGCTGAGGAGGAAAGGTCCACAAATTTTATTTCTTGATGGCACATATATTGCCACTGGCACTTGATCACATTGCTATGCTCCCATTCTTTAGCCCAGTAACATCGTTCCGACTTCCGAGTCGAATCATCTGTATATGAACTTTTTAAAAGAATAAGATTCCTCATTTGTTTTTCAGGTCACATGCATGCTGCCAGTCGAAGAAGGTTTTTTGCATGGGATAAAAAAAAAGAAAAAAGGTTCACAAATTATTTACCAAAAAACATACAAGTAAAAATCACAGCACAACTTCAAATTAATAGACACTAATAATAAGTAAAATTATGAAAATCTATGTAGCTGCATGTATTAATGGTAGCATCACTTGATTAAGTTATTCATGTCTGTACTGTTCGAACATTATTCTTCAACTTTAGCTCTTAATTTGTTCATTCTTCAAGCAATCTGAGATTTAATTTCCAGTTATGATCGGAAACATTTCCCTAAATATTCTTACGTGGTAATGGCATCGGCTAGCTAAGACTGGGCAAGCAATTGAGTCATCCAACATGCTAAAATCATCTAATTTTAGAACGGACAGCAATAACCTGGCTGGCCTGGTTAGTCAACTAAGCAAAGACACTAGCTATCGCATGTTAAATACATGTTCGTACATAATTGATTCAATGATATTTAGCTTATGATTACACAGAGGGTTTCTTACAAACTTCCTAAGTTTACGTCAGAATTTGAATTGCTGGAGAAGATACAACCATTACATATGATCAGTTTTTATTTTTATTTCTTGTTTTGTTTAAATTGTAGTATATTGTTGAGTCAATGCTAAGTTATGGCCATTTGAATGATATTAAACTAACTTCCAGGTGAGGAGAAATCAAGTACGTACAGCAACATGAGGGAGAAGAAAGTTGCTTGATAAATAAATAAATAAATAAGCATGTCAAAGTAGAATAATACATATGGTGGTGGACCAGATATTAATATAAAGTAGTACTATGGTTTCAAAGCTTATTGAACGAAGATAAGAAATAATATTGATGTTGAGTCCATCACAGGCAATGTTATTGTAAATCACGAGACCTTCACGTGCAAATCTGACCACCTTGTTCAGCACAACAAGGCTGTTTTTATGTATGTATATAGTACAACAAGCCCAGCAAAAAACACTTAAACAACACCTGTAACTCTTTGTTTACAGTGCAATTAGAATATTTAATCAATCACCATTAATAATTGTATCTAATTTAGTTGAATCCGTGGTTTTAAATAGCTGTTTTCATTGCATGCAGTCATGACATAACGGACTATCACATACATATTATATAAAGATTATGAGTGTATATAGTGTGCAGAATATTTCGAACCTGCAAGGTTTAATATGTTGATGATACCTTGTCTAAAACATGAACTCAACTGATATGACGAGACACAAATATTTACAGTTGGACTGAGGAATCTCAAAAGATATTTATGACATATTTACTAATCATCCTATGATCACCCAAATCATTGAAACAACTAGGCTCATGTGTTGTCTATCCAAGATAAGCACTACATATAGCATCTAAATATGATCTTGTCCAGGTTCTAATTAAGGAGAGTTTGTAAGAACCAACAACTTACTGATGGGCTCTTAAATCGACATCGACAACTTCTAGCTGTTCAAAGAGATCAGAGATTAGAGTTATGATATTTATTAGAATATATGAGGGTTAATGGAAGTTGGTGTGCCTTAGTGAAAAATGGGAGGAACACGAGATCACCAAGAGCGAGCGGTGGCTTGCTTTTGGATTTCAAGTCTAACTTAGTCCTTAATTTAATCATTCACTCAATTGGGTTTTGTGCGATCTAATTACATTAATTTTATCAAGGCTGGCAGTGTATGCTTATGGTGGAATCTTGGCCATATAACCTTGAAATCTCAGTTTCTTGACTTGCTCTTGCTTCTTTTTGCTTTTTACTGGGGATTGGAGGTTCCTGGGAGATTTTGAATTTGTCCTCCTTGATTTTATTTCACTGCAAAATGGAATCATGTGATTTGGATGCCCATGCAAGTGTGAGCACTACAGCTATTTATTTAGCTAGCTAGTTGGTTTTCCATGCACCCAATACGACCACCCTGTCAAATATTTGAGCAAGATTTCAAACCAGGTATGAGAATTGGATTCAAATTCCCATCAGATATCTGGACTTGAAATGTCGGTGAGATCCTATTCTCATCTGGTCTCCTGCAAGGTTTACATCCTAACATGATTTCAACTATTACAAAAAAAAAAAAAAAAAAAAACCATATATGTGTGACCGTTATTCAATTCACTGGTAATTCTATGCAGGCAAAGTGCTACATTAGTCCTCTATCTAGCATTCTTTCAATTAAACCGTTGATCTACAATGTTTGATGCGATGTTACCCTTTCATTTAACAAGTAACAGCAGTAATGCGCGTGATAATCACGAGCACAGCAGCTCCACACCCCTCCCCCCTCCCGAGAAAAATAAAATTAAAATCAAACCATACTTAACACTATTTTGTACTGAAAGAAAAAAGGACTCGATTTAATTGAGTTCTACTCCTTCTCTCTGATGAAATACCGTAATGGCTCTTCACTGCATGGAAAAAGAAGCGTATGGCCATCCCTCATACACATGGTCGACGTACAGCCAAAACACGTAGATATAAGCAGACAAGTCTCTCACCCCTCATCCAAAATCCTCTAGATAATGCAAGAAAGGTCCAGAGCTAACATTAATTTTTTTTTTAAAAAAAAGAACTAACATTAATTTAGGTAAACATCGAAAGAGAAAAAAAAATTTAATGCGTTAAATTATCCATGGAGGGCGACAATGTACCCGTGTACCATATGTTCCCATGTCCGCGCATGAAAGGATTTAGACATTTATGCTCGTGCTATGTTACAAGTTCGATTTAAATTTTTTTAAATGTAAAAAAAAAATTAAATTGATATAAATATTCTTAAAAAAAGTAAAAGAAATTTGAGACTTGATTCATTGAGTCAACCCGGTTTAATAAGTTTGACTAGTTTAATAATATAAAAAAATAAAACCGACAAAAAAAAGTTAAAAAACCCTACCCGATTCCATTCGAGTTAATTAGAATGCTAAATTTGCAATTTGGTTCTAGTTGTAACACCGAGGTAACCCCGTTGAAAGCAAACTAAATAAAATTATGAAGTTTAATTATCAAACAATTCAATGTTGAAAACTAAAAAAAAATAAAATAAAAATTTGAAGAAAAACTACAGGAGTCAACTCACGTTAATCCGCTAATCCTGCTATAATAGACATAGGATTGAGATAACCTCATTTTAAGAAAAATGCAAAAAAAAAAAAACACGAAGATCAATTCTTAATAAATCAAATATTGAATGATAGAAATTTAAAAAAATAAAATTAAAAAAGGACTTAAAAAACCAAAGTCAACCCGTGTTAACTTTTGAATGATCTAAGTTATAAGCTCGAGACTAAACTCATAGAAGACAAACTCTAAAAAATAACGAAACAAAATTTTCGATCAATAAAATACTGAGGGATTGAATTGGAAAAAAAATCAATTAAAAAAAGATCCAAAACCAAACAAATAGCAATGAAAAAAAATAGGGACCAAATTTAACATAAAAAAATTAAAATTAAATATTGAATGATGAAATTGAAAATATAATTCAATTAATAAAAAGATAAAAAAAAACAACCAAAAGAATAAAGACTAAATTTGATATAAAAATTAAATGAAACCAAATAATGAGAAATGAAATTGAAAAATATATAAAATAAAATAAATAACAGTTAAAATAATGATGATCAAATTAGATAAAAAAACAAATGACAGAACACCTTTATGTTTTGGCATTCGTCACAAAACTCGAGAAGAATAAAGAGAAAACAGGGAGGGGAAGAAAAAAAATCTACTAGAGTCAAACCGATGCGCCTGACCACCGAAAACAATATGTCAGGATGCTTTCAACGCCACGACGGAAGGTGAAATTTTTTCATCTTATGAGACCTCAAGAACAATCCAAAGATCAAGACTATCAATCCACATGTTGGTATATACTTTGTACGTATTAACTATTTTTAGTTTTAAAATTATATATTATTTTTATTAAAATATTAAATTATTTCTTAATCAACTTCATTATAATTAAAAAAGCATAAAGATAAAAATATGAAAAAACTTCTGGATACAAGTTTAATTTTAAAAAAAACAATTTAATCATTTCATTGTACTTGAAAATATTAATAAATTAACTTATTATTTATCAATATGATAATAATTAATAAATATTATAAAAAGAAATTATTGCCTTACTAGTTCAATAATTTTATTTTGAAACGGTAAAATAATTATTACATTGTTTCTATTCATAAGTCGCTAAATTTGTGTTTACCGTGAAATTCTTAAATTATACTGTTATACTGAAAGGAGTCTCAAAAAATTGTTGAGATGAGCTCATTATAGGCTTTAAACATGCTGAAAGGGCACTTTATAGTTTATACTGCATTGTGATGTACGATTCAACTCTCTTTCTATTACCTTTTTAGGTGGATCCAACAACAACAACAACAAAAAATACAATTTATAAAAGAGAAATTAAGTAGGATTCTTTGTCAAACTATGATCACATCATCATTTACAAATTGAAAAGCAGCCCGTCAGCTAAGAAATTTGTCACCTTACTGAAGTCATGGTCACCCGTTGTGCAGGTGGGTGATGCCTATTTGCCTTCACAGGTTAGGATACGGTGTAGCTTATAGAGCATGGCAAGGCAAGAGAAGAGGCTTGTTTGGATTCTTGTTATCATTTTACTAGGGAGTGTTTGGATATGGTCCCAACTGGGGCTGCGGGGCCTAGATGTATGGTATTATTGTCTGGAGGGTTCAGGGGCACAGCGAGCCCTTTCATGACCCATCGTTGGCTCTTTACTAGACCAGTGTTAGCTAGGACCACACCCATCTTACTATATAAACAATCTCCCCTTCTTGCACTTCCATTTCAAGCCACCTCACAAACTTGCAGCTCAAAAAATCATTTGCCATTCAATTCAGTGCCCCCCCTCCAAAAAAAAAGATTAAAAAAAAAAGTTCACTGAAGATGAAGATTAATAGTGCTAGCATGGGAAGCTCGAAGAGAAGGATATCAAGCAAAGGACTAGGTGCTGTCCTTAGAGAACAAAGGGCTAGGCTTTACATAATAAGGAGATGTGTGGTCATGCTAGTATGCTGGCATGATTAACACTATCAATAACTCCTCCTAGCTAGCCATAGTTTTGGTGGGGATCTCTCTTTTTTTTTCTTGGTGGAGTGTAAATAGCTGCGGCAGGGCTGACATTCTTATGGGAGAGTTCTTGACAAATTTTCTTATGGCTTGGCCTTATGAGGCATAGATAAATATTAATGTATACAAGGGATAGTATGGATCAAAGCTTTGGTATATCATCTAACAAATTATTGCAATTCTTGATGTTGTTTCTCTATTCTTTTTAGTTTAATTTCTTAGTCTTGTACTATTATTTTTCCTCGTGGCAATTAGCATGTTCTTGATCAGCTTTGCCTTATAATTTAGTACTGGTCTGGCTAATCCTTTTAGTTCCCTTTCTTTTGCTCTTTATATATTTTCCTTTTGCTCTGGCATGAATGAGACACAGCCACTTCAGATACGTGTTCTTTCTGAAGTTTTATTTTCTTTGATTAACCTAATTACTTCCTTTCTCATGCATGCTTGACACTTCGTGCGTCTGAATCTCTTGAGGCACAGATAGATTCGTGTAAAAACAGTTGCTCCGTATGCATCTCTGGAGAAGGAGAGCGGGGGGATCCTCTATTTTCTTGTCTTAACCATAATTACTATTACCTACACACACACACATGTTAGAATTAGGCAGCTGCTGCTAGAATATGTAGCTTAAGATCGTATAAAGTTCATAATTCAGATGAAGGAAAATTGATGCACCTGAAGTTGTATTCTTCTTGTCCCAAAGTGTATGTACACGTACGTAATCCACAACCAAAACTTCATTATAATAAAGATGACGGGGGTGTGGAATTAATATCGAGTAATTAGCGAAAGGGTTATATTTAAAAGAGATAGGATCACGTCAATTTGACTTTTACCTTTTTTTTAAAAAAAAAATGATTAGATTTTGAGAGTTACTCTCACATGTTCAAGCACAAAAAAAGTTACACATCTTTTTGTAGCTTTGGACGGTCCAAGATAAAGCAAAGTTCAGATGCAATCAGCTGGTAGATGTGTAGTAGGTCCATTAATCATTGGAAGTGAGGTTTAGCTGTGATGGTAGGCCTTACTATTTAATCATCATATATTATTTGACCTGTTTTCTTCTATTATTGTATGTACAAAACAATGTCACGTAGGCCAGCAATTGTTTAATTAAACATTAAAAACAAATGACTCATAATTGATACTGATCCAAAACTTGTATCTATTTGTGTATTTTAAACTTAAATATCATTATTTTTTTTAAAAAAAAAAAAAAAACCAATGAGTCCCTTTTTTTTTTACGAGAAGTTGTGATAACTGATAGTAACCCCTTTCTATATAATTATTGAAGTTTGTGAAGTTTGTTCACCGGTCTCTGTCCTGATCTTGCCTTTGATTTTCTTGTCTACAACCAGACAACAGTGGTTGATATGATAGAATAAATAAACTATTTAATTAATTTAGCTCTTTTGAAAAAAAAACTATTATTGTAAAATGAACGGCTAGTTTTGTAGTTTCTTGAGATTATTGTAAGGTTGCTCTTTATAATATTTTTTTTATTTTTAAAATTTATTTTTGATATTAATATATTAAAATAATTTAAGAATTAAAAAATAAATAAAAATGCGATTGGCCGAGAAAACAAACGGTGCTTTGTGGTCAAAACTCATTATTGGGTTACAGCCCATATTCACGTGCGACACGTGTACGGTAAAAGATGAGGAGTGGTTGCATCCAACAGTAACGGTACGAGTGAATGCTGGATTTTGTTCAGCCTCTCTCAGCTCACTGCTCAGATGCACAGAAACTGTAACCTGTGTACGATTATCATGAGGTGGATAACACGTGTAACATTTTTGTGGTGTTGAATTTGATAGTGACATTCTAATTCTCAAAATATCTCAAACTTTGAATATTCTGCGGTAAATTTAAGTGAAGTATGAGATTGTTTAGCATATTTCTATGTTTTTAAATTTATTTATTTATAAATATATCAAAATAATTTATTTATTTATTTTTTAAAAATTATTTTTAACATTAGCATATTAAAATAATTTAAAAACACAAAAATATAAATTAATTTTTTTAGAAAATGTAATTTCAACTGCCCTTCTTTTTGGATTTGAAATAAGAACAAAAATGTGCGGAAAAAGTACAATTATATGAGTATGAATGTCTAAAATCTCATAAAAAGAAAAACCATTTGATCTAAAAATTGAAGTAATTCATTATAAGTTCTCGTGCTATAACTTAATTATGTTTACCAACAATTAACAAAAGTATCTGCTGGTTAGTTTCCTTAACTAAAAATCCAATGATCAGGCAAAAAGTAGAATCAAACGTTAAATCCAGCCCACAGGCACCAAAAGGCAGCATTCTTTTTTCCTTTCTATTCTTTGTAATTGCCTTGACATGAAATGATAATGAATAAAAAAATAATATAAATTTTATTTTAAAATTTAAATTTTGAGTTGAATTAGCTTTTTAATATGATATTAGAATCTTATAACCAAGCAGTTACGAGTTGGATTCTCATTATACTCATGATAAAAATTAAACTTAAAGTATTGTGAATATGTACAAGTTTCAAAAACTTTTATTTAAAAATATATATTAAAAAATAATATAAATTATATTTTAAAACAACTAAAAACTTAAATTATTAAATTTCTCCTCATCCCCATTCTTTTTGCTTGCCGGTAGTTTGAGACAAAATGAGACATGCCGAGATTTGAAGAATCCCAATTACTGCCTCTGATTAACAAGACAAAAAAATCTTAATACCAAAAATCATACTATCTTCAAGAAATTAAGGACTAATGATTTAATTATGGCAGCAAAGGTGCTTCTAGCTAGTTTCAATTTCTATCACATCGAGTCTATAGTTTTAATTTTTAAAAAAAATTGATTGAATAAATTATCTAGGAGTTACTTTTCAAAATATTTTTTATTTTAAAATATATTAAAATAATAATTTTTTAGTTTTTAAAAATTATTTTTGATATCAGTATATCAAAATGATTTAAAAATACAAAAAAAATATTAATTTAAAATAAAAAAAATTAAAACTTTTTAAAAAACTTTCAAAACACAATTTCAAACACCGCAGTCACTTGTAACATAAGCAATCCGTTTCCTTTACTTGTTATTTTACCCATTTCTGTTAAAGTTAAAATCAAACTCAATAAAAGGTCAAACTTTTTAACCAACCAATGCATCGTCGTTCCAAAGCTGGAAGTGGTCTCAAGAAGGGGCTTTGGAAGTGGTATAAAAAACAATTGTGTTTGAGAATGTTAATATGGTTATTTTTTAAATTATATTTTATTTAGAAATATATTAAAATTATTTTTTTTATTTTTTTAAAATTATTTTTGACTTCACCACATT
>Ga0307511_10003868_pt1 | contig 15298 bp, 15 predicted proteins | sample 13_EM_MG_FD_200266 | JGI IMG/M metagenome (GOLD analysis project Ga0307511, IMG submission 200266) | Populus trichocarpa ectomycorrhiza microbial communities from riparian zone in the Pacific Northwest, United States - 13_EM | ecosystem: Host-associated > Plants > Roots > Unclassified | place... | reverse complement strand
TTATTGAAAAATTATAAAAAAAAAAAAAAAAAAAAGAGTAATAATAAAATAAAGATATACGTGGTGAATGCTCGAATATATGTTTAGGATATGCCTCATATTTTAAAGTCTTTCCCTGTCCAAAAGTGGGGGTTTACTGTTGCATGTAATTTGAAAGTTTTATCAGCTAACAAATGGAAGGGCAGACATTTGTTAATTGTTATTGTTGTTGATCTCTTTCCCTTCATTGTTGGATTGGAGATGTTTATTAGTGACTATTTTTTTAAGGTACTTTGAAAGTCTCGGTAACTAGCATTGCTATCTTGCAACTATCATAGTGGTAATGGAACATTTAGTTTTCTCTCACAAACTTGTGTTTTCTATGAAAAAAAATTTCAAAATGATTATTTTACACAATTTTCTAGCAATAAAATGAATTTTCTTATTTTTTTTTTTTGTATAATATTTTCTACTCATTAGTAAAATATTCATCTGTGTGATTTGTTATTTAGCTTTCAAAATAATCATGTTAGTGTAGACATAATTTTTTCTATTTTGTGAAAAAGAATGTATTTCCCTTTGTATGATCGATCATATATTTTAGAATTCCCACAATCATAACTGGCATGTAGATTGCCTAATTGCTCATGTCATGAGAAAAATAGTACAAAAGTAGCACTGCTTTTGAATGATCTTCCAAATAGAAAACAAAATAATTGTCTGTTAAATAATGATTCCCATTGTATTACGTTATACATTTTGTAGAATTTCTAGAATTGATAACTGGCATGTAGAGCATTGGCCAAGAGCTCATGGGATGAAAAAAGCTAGTGCTATAAACAAAAAATGTGTCATTGCTCGAATGATTTTTCAAATAGAAAATAAATAGTGCCTGTTTAACTCTCAGGAAGAAGAGCCCTAGCATGCAACCTATTACAGTGTGGGAATCTGTAGCTATTGCTGTTTACTTGGTTTACTGAATGTTCACCTGCTTCGTATTTGTTTGGAAATGGATTCTATTGTACGGCAATCTTGGCCGCTTATTGGACAAGTCTTTTTGAGCACCCATATCTCATATACTTAAATTGGGCAAATTTTAACGGGTGTATTTCAGGGCTCGTAGAATTAGTCAAGTATATGTAAACTAGCCCGAACACCAATGTTAATCTAAAAAAAAATATTTGAGCAACTTGTTCATCAGCATACCATTGGTTACATTATATGAGGATTCTATGCATAAATTGATAAGTTTCTCCATTGGTTACATTTTCTCTTCATCATGTTGCCCATTTGAAATGATACTAGTAGTAGATTGTACATTCCAAACAAATGTTCGTAAATTCTTCAATCGGAATCTCTATTTATCTTCTCTTTCTTTTCTGCAGGGCCATCAGTATAAGACTGTTTCGGGCTTTGTATGTGAGGTGTTTGGATATATCCCAAGAACTGTTGAGACCATCAAAGTGATTCTTGAAAAGGAAACTCTAGAAGACGAGGATGTGCATACTGAAGGCAAGTTTGACATACAAGAAGTAAAGGAAAAACATCAAATATATAAACTTGAGGTAGAATTTGGATTCCATGCAGCTTGTCTTTTCCGTGGAAGCTCCAGTGCATAAACTAGTGCTCATAAACTTATTTGTTGTATGCATTAAGTAACAAATCAATTTCTCATTTTTATTGTCTAAAAGTTGCAGGCTGCAATTCTGCTTTTGTAGCTTTTCAACAGATCAAATTTGTTAGCTATCATGCACTGTGAACCATACTCTAGTACAGCAAAAAAATCTTGACGTCACCTCTCTTACAACAGGCTTATCCCTTGTTGAATGTCATATTCTTGTTTTACAAGTGTACCTCTCTCACAACAGGCTTATCCCTTGTTGAATGTCATATTCTTGTTTTACAAGTGTGTCAGTAAGTTCGAAATCGATATCCAGAATTAAAATAAGAAAACCTAACAATTTATTATATCTTGCTTAGATTAGATGGAACTAACAATCTCCAAAGATGACCTTTCTCTTACTGCTGCAATCAGAGTTGCTTGCTATATGAAAGTTACTCAACAATGTTGGACAGGAGTTCACAATTGTAAGTTGTTACATTGAAATCCAACTTATTTAGAGAGCAATTCAAGTGTCAGCGGATCACTGTAATGTCAACTTTTCTTGTAGATTGGATGAAATTAACAAATTCATGGTTTCTCAACTGTAGTTAAATTGCTTTCTTGCATTTCACTTCAGTGTTTGGTATTTGTTGGATTGACGAGGTACGGGTTTTGCTATACTTAGACTGGAGATACAGAGATTTTCTGTAACTGCGGTAGCCATAACTTGGTTTTGAGGAACCACAAATGGTAGCATGAGGTAATTTTATATGCTTGTATTCTCTGCAAATTTAACAGCATTGATGCCAACAAAGACTCTATTTTGATTAGCTATTATATCATTCACTGAACATAATCTTGACAAATCCTTGGTGCAGATATCAGCTGGAAATCCCAGAAAGGTCAGTGATGTTCAGTTTGAACAGATTAATAATGGTGAGGCGATATTAGAGAGCAAAGAAATAACTCGCTTGTTCCCAGGATTATGAAGAGAAAAGGGAGCAGTGATGAATCTGATAGTAGTGATTATGATGAAGATTCATTCCAAAAGAGACCAGAGCATAATCTTTCAGATTCCAATGTAATTGCTGAACATGAAGAGGACAACGAGAGTCCAAGAAGAAAGTAATTTACATCTTGTTTTCATTTTTTCCTCTATCCCAGTAATTTTAATAGCTCCAGGAAATGACTTGAGAAACAGAACAATGGGACAATAGAGAGGCTAACATTGTAAAACTCTTTCACAGATGAAGTGAGGTACTGCATCTGATTCATCGAAGTTATTTTTTATGCTCATGACTGTCTGTGGAGCATGAATTCACCACTGTTGGAGTCTCATTGACCTGGAGATCAGTATGCTTGTTCTGTGTCGCAAGTGGGCGAGCGGCATCGAGGGATTCAAGAGAGTTGCTATCTAGTTATTTGGTTCAAGGTTATTAGAAAACCCGAGTATATTGGTTTTATCAAAGATTTTAAAGGAAAGGAACTGATTGTAGTTGGAGAAGGTATTAACACCCCTAATACTCTCTACCTGAGGTAAGTTGTATTATGTTGTTTAAAGGTTTTGACGGATTCCTAACCGATGGTCTGTTTATAGCTTAAGATAAGGATTTATTCGTGTGAATAAATGTGATTTTTTTAATTCATTATGGGTTCGTTTACCCAAATGAATTTTTATAGAAATGATCCATGTAGGTTCCCTGACAGGGTTACACTATCTTAGAAGATAGAAGGGTTTTTCAAAACTCATGTTTTGTGGTGAAAAATATTTCCAATTAAAGTTGGTAAATATTTAAAATAATTTTGAGAATTTTATGGTCAACTCTTTACTTGTAGGTTCAATATTTATACTAGAATATTGATAATTAATTCTCATGAATTAAAATTTTGGTAATTATTAGAATATTGACAAAATTCTCATGGATTCAATAAATTGATTATTAAATCTAAAATACATGCTAAAATGAAACATCCTATGTATTTTATTTTATTGTAAATAAGATATGATTTTGTACTTTTGAGAGACTTGGTCGTATGCAACAAGTAAAAGGATATTATTTATTATATGTTTTTGTATTTTTATAAGATGACATTTGGAAAAAAGAATTTCTTGAAATAAAAACTATCCAAAACAAGTTTAAAGTGTATTTGCCAAATACATCTTTAAATCAAATATCATAACAAAAATAACAGCAAACCAAACAGGGCTTAAGGACTGACATGGTTTTGACCCGACTAGGTTGACCTGACTGGGTTGACCCAATCGAGTTGACTCGAAAACAAACCAAAACAAAGACCCAGGATCAAAATAGATCCAACATAAGAAAAACATAAAAAAAAAAAAAACTTTAAATTCTTTATCAAAACGGATCAAACACATGAAAAATAAAGAACATGAAGAACATTCATCAAGAACCCAACAAACACAACTCTAAAACCAGACCAAATCTCAAACAATAAAATAAGGGTTTTGTTCGCAATCAAGCATAAATTAAGAATCAAGTGTCATTTTACTTCGATTATTACTCAAATATTATAATTTTGTCTAAATGGTTTTCGGTTCAAAATAAAACTCTAAGATAAAAACTCTAAAACATGTGTTATTGATGCTCGAAAGTCCTAGATTATTTACTAATAATAGTATACAAACTTGTAGAAACCAAAATCGAATCAAACGAGACTTAAAACTAGCACCTAAGATAATGTTCATCAAATGAACACAAACCCAACTGCCCAGAAAAAACCCAGAATGGTGCTAAACCTAGAAAACATGTTTTAAGCCTCCAAACCAAACTCTTTTGGCCTCAGCAACCCACATTATCATAACCAAACATACTTAAATAAAAGAAACCTATAAAAACAACAAATCATCGTAAACATGCGGAAAAAAAATCAAATTTCAAAACTGTCAACCTAGAACAACCTATATTTTTATGCAATTTGGATTCAAATGTCTTTTAAAACCCTCTAACAAAACTAGATAAAACCCAACATCCCAAAAACATGCAAGAACTAATAGAAGAATACCATACCCTTGTTAACCTATTTGTAAAAATTCCAAATCAAACTTAGATGCAAACATAACATGTTAAAGCAATCAGCAACATGTCAACACATTCAAAACATGGCATTTAAACAATAAAATTAATCTAGCAGGGCCTCTCATGGACTCCACTTTCAAGGTTTGTAAGAATGTACATTCCAAGCTTGAAATCTTCAAATAGAATGGATTTCCGATGTTGCCTTCTTTCTCTTCTTCAAACTCAGCAATAACAAGCTCAATCACTTTATGAGATCGTGACTTTGATTGAATCACTTGAACCTTAATAAAAATCTCTTTTTCACTTCTTTTTCTCCTTTTTCTTCTTCCTTTTTTTTTCTCTTATTACCTCTCCTTTTATAGGCGGATTTAGAGATTCTAAATGAGTTTGTTAGGATTCAACAAACCAAAACTAGGTTGGTTGCACCTTTGGACCAATGATTTTGGTTTAGGTGGTTTTGTAACAAACTTAAATGCCAAGGTGAAGTATTTTTTATCTTTTGATCTTAAGAGAAGGGTTTTAAACCCTTGATAAGAATTCTCTTGGAGTTTTTAAATGTGAACACACGAAAGAGTTAGGTGGTTTTGTGTAGATGGGTGTTTCAGTTAAGATTGTCTGGGTTGACCACTTTTGTGGCTTCGCTGGAGCAACACCGACATTAACGTCGCTTGAGATCACTTGATAATTATAGAGGGGGTGTATATCTTTTGATTGGATCCATTCCTGCTTAATTTGAAGGTGTATAGCTCCACATTCATTCATTTGAAAGTGTCAACTCAATTAGCATGAAATCTGAAAATACAGTGATGGCTGATAAGGGACAAGATGTTGTTGAGATCATTGGAATAAATGGGATGTAAATATTTAATTTCATGGAAATAAGGTTATAGAGGGGATGTTTCTCAATTGAATGGTGGTTGTTGCAGCCTCAAAGATGGTCAGAAACGCCACATTCACTCACCTGAAAGTGGCTACTCGATCAGCCAAAACTACTGAAAAAGGTGCACAGTAGTTGAATGACATTATTTTGGCTAAACCCTACAAATTAGGGTTTTTAATTTGGGATCTAACAGACTTCAATTAAATCCCTATTCTTGTAATTTTTTTAATTGTACCCGTAATTTCCTTCTGAACTTCTGAACTTTTATAGTTTAGTCCTTGGTTTTTGATTTGTTTAATTGGACTCTCAATTGATCAATAAAATTTTAATTTTCTTCGATTTGACCCCTGATTTCACCGATTTCAGTCCCCAAAGTCACGCCGCTTTTACAAGTTGGTCTTTAGTTTACGAATTGTTCAAATAACTTCATAATTGCTAATCAAACTTTGAATTTTATTCAATTAAGCCTCTAATTTGACCAATTAAACTTTCCAAAGTCCTATTTTAGTCCACAAACTTCTATTTGTTTCGATTAACATCCAAATTGACTCCAAAAGTTGATTTTCCTTGCAATTAAGTCCTCAATAAATTTAATTAAGCCTTCCAAAATTTCAATTGAGTCCTTATACACCCAAATAAAAATATTTTCACCAATGAGACCTTTTACTAATCAAAATTTAGTTGTTGATTTTACCGATTTTGTACATTTTGATCTCCTAACTTTTTACTTGTTGTTTTGATCCTACACCACTAACTTGAGCAGTCTTTTAGGGTTTCTTCATGTGTATTTTCTTGTATTTTTTTAGATTTTTTTCTATTTTAATTTAATTTTTTTGTAGGGTAAAAAAATAGGTAACAGCATTCTGCATGGTTAGCTGGAGAGAGATACAGGCTTGGAGTGGATGCCTGGGTGGAAGGATTGATCCAGTTTGGAAAAACAACTTCGATGACTCACAGGCTGTGGTTGGCTGGACATGCTCTGATTTGGAGAATAATTTTAAGATTTTCCTCTGCTGTCTCATCTCCTTTGCTTTTTCTAACTGTTTGAATCTCTCTTGTAGTAGAGCAATTAAGGAATGAAAAATGATGGGATCACAGCTTTACCTGCCCATTGAAGGATAGTTATCAATCTTTTTGTTGGAATATACATAATGAGATTGATAAATTGGAGTTAAAGTCTGTAACTAATCAGAAAGTAGTTAGTAGTTAGTAGTTAGAGTTTGTTACTAATAGATTAAAGTTAGTTATACCAGTTGTAGATTAGTTGAAACTTTTGTATATATCATCTTATAAAGAAAGGCTAACGAATATAAAAAGAAAGGAGAATTCTTTTCAATCAGAATACATTTTTTCCTTCTCTCGGGTTCATATCTCTGTTTTATACAAATTACTTCTGTACAATTTTAAATGGTATCAGAGCATAATCATTTTTTTCCATTTTTTTCTTGATCTTTCTAGCTTCACAATGTTTGATCATTCTGAGGATAATGCTTCTGCGACACATATTGATTCATCCAATGCTTCTGTTCAAAATCTTTCTGATGATTCATCCAACTGCTACTACTTGCATCCCTCTGACAATCCCAGTGCTCTTCTGGTCTCTGAGATCTTCACTGGTGAGAATTATATTGCATGGAGTCGATCCATGTCAATTGCTTTAACAATGAAAAATAAAATTGCTTTTGTTGATGGTTCTCTGGCTCAGCTTAACACCACTGATCATTCCTTTCATATTGCCTGGCTAAGATCTAATAATCTTATTATGTCTTGGCTAATGAATTCAATTGCTAAGGATATCCATGGTAGTCTTATTTACTTCACAACAACTTTTGATATTTGGGAAGAACTAAGAATTAGATATCTTAGAAGTGATGGACAAAAGGTTTTCTCTGAACTCCAAATCTGTCACTGAATATTTCAATGAATTCAAGGCTTTGTGGGATGAATACATCAGTTATTGTCCTATTCCCAGTTGCAAATATGGAAATCTTGATCATTGTTTATGTAATATTCTGAAGCATCTAATAGATCGACAACAATCAGATTATGTCATGAAGTTTCTTATAGGTCTTCATGATTCTTATTCTACAGTCAGGAGTCAACTATTGTTTCAATCTCATTTACCATCTATGGGCAAAGTTTTTCTTTACTTTTACAAGAAGAGAGTCAGAGGTCTTTGACAAATACAGTTGACATTTCTATTAATAGTAATGGTTACTGAACAATCTGTGAATCAATCCTCTAGACTAGGTTCAACATATGCCAATCGATTTACTAAACAGAAAGGAAAGTTTGATGCCATCTGCTCTCATTGTGGTTATTCAGGACATCTTGTTGATAAATGCTTCCAGTTAATTGGATATCCTCCTGAATGGAAGGGCCCAAGAGGAAAAAGATTTGTTTCTACACCAACTATTGCCAAGAATTTTTAAAGATTGTCCACTACAAACAATACTATTGTTTTTTAGCAAAATTCTAGCACTCCCAACATTGTATTGTCTTAAGAGCAAATCCAAAATCTGCTCACTCTTGTAAATAGCATTTCCAACTCAAACTTAACCTCTACTACTAATGCTAATGTTGCATCTGCATCAGGTACTTTCTTTTCTTGTCATACTGTTTCTTTATCAAGAATCAATTCACTTGGATTCTTGATACAAGAGCAACAGATCATATGATCTGTTGTCCCATTCTTTTTGAATTAATCATTTTGCCTAAAACACCTTCCAAGGTTCATTTACCAAATGGTCAAATGGTTCCAATTGTTTTTACTAGAATTGTCAAATTTTCTCCTAATATTGTTTTACACAATGCTCTTTATGTTCCATTTTTCAATGTCAATCTTGTTTCTTTCTCAAGATTAACTACTGATAATTCTATTGGATTATTTTTTTCTTCAATCAAAATGTATCTTGCAGGATCTAAGCAAATTGAGGATGACTGGGCTTGCTGAAGTTCAATCTGGCTTATACCATCTTCACAAACCATTTGCTCAAGCAAATACTGAAATGCTTCCTAGTTTAATTGGCTTACCTTCTAGTTCATTAGTTGAATCATGTATTGTTGCTTCTGATCTTTGACATTTTCGTTTAGGTCATATTCCAACTACAAAAATTAATCTCCTAAGTAGTTTTGATTCTTCTATCAAGGTTACTCGCAACTATGTTTGTGAGATTTGTCCATTAGCTAAACAAAAAAGCTGTCATTTTCTCTATCAACTAGTAAATCCAATAAAGCTTTTTAATTAGTTCACATTGATATTTAGAGACCATTTTCTATTCCTTCCTACTCTGGTTATAGATTCTTTCTTACCATTGTTGATGATCACACTAGATTCACCTAGTTTTTCTACGTTCATACTCATTTCAACACTAATATTCAAACTCTTAGATCAGAAAATGGCCAAGAGTTTAATATGCCTGCTTTTTATCAAAAGCATGGCATTATTCATTAATTATCATATGTTGAAACACCTGAACAAAATGGAAGTGTTGAGAGAAAACATCAACACCTATTGAATGTAGCTAGATCTCTCATGTTTCAATCCAAACTTTCTTTATCCTACTGGACAGATTGTATTCTAACAACCACTCATTTGATCAATCATACTCCTTCATCTATTCTCAATAATCAAACACCATATCATCTTTTGTTTCAAAAACCACCAACCTATAACTATTTCAAAGTCTTTGGTTGTTTATGTTTTGCTAGCACAATCACAAGTAATCGAGGCAAATTTCAGCCACGGGCCATAAAATGTATTTTTCTTGGTTATCCTCCACGCATTAAAGGGTACAAAGTTATTAACTTATCAACTCTCAAAACTTTTGTCTATCAAAATGTAGTTTTTCATGAATCTATATTTCCATCTATTCCAGATACAATTCATACTCTTTTTATGTTTCTAGATTTCCTCAAACCTATGAACCCATCTCTTGTATTCCAGCTAAATCAGTTCCTCAAAACTCTGTTCGTCCTACAGATTTACCTTCAGTAAATTATGTTCCTAAACTTCCTCTTTTTGAAAATAATGATGCTCTTAATCTTAGAAGGTCTGCAAGAACTAAGCATTTACCTAATTACTTGCAGCAATATTATTGTGGTAATATTACTCAGATTCCTTCAGCAAATACAACTTTTTCTAGCTGCTATTTCTCTGGTAAGCCCTATTTTATATTTTCCTTCTTGTCTGATTCTAGATTATCCTTTAAACATAAAGTTTACTTATGTTATTTCATCTATTTTTGAACCAAAGTCTTACAAACAAGCTAGCTTAATTCCTCATTGGCAAACTACCATGACTAATGAAATTCAAGCTCTTGAGAAAAACCAAACTTGGGATCTTGTAATTTTGCCTCAAAACAAAACTGGTATTGGTTGTAAATGGGTATATCGAGTGAAATTTAAGGCTGATGGGAGTGTTGAGAGGTACAAAGTTAGACTAGTAGCTAAGGGCTATACTCAACAAAAGGGACTTGAATTTTTTGACACCTATTCTCTTGTTGCAAAGATGACAACAGTTAGAGTTCTTCTTACTATTGCTGCTGTTAGACAATGACATTTACATCAACTTGATGTTAATAATGCATTCTTGTATGGAGACTTAAATGAGGAGGTTTATATGCAATTACCACCAAGTTTTTCCACTCCAAATGACTCTCAGGTTTGTAAACTCAAAAAGAGCTTATATGGTCTGAAACAAGCTTCTAGACATTGGTTCTCCAAGTTGTCTTCATCTTTACTGCATTTTGGATTCAGTCAGGCAAAGTCAGATTCTAGTCTTTTCATCAGACAAACATCAACCAACTTTATGGCATTGTTAATATATGTTGATGATGTTATCATAGCTTCTAATGATCTTGTAGAAATAGCTACTGTGAAAAGGTTTCTTATCTTTTACTATAAAAGATTTGGGTGAGCTGAAATACTTTCTAGGCATTGAAGTAGTCAGATCTGCTAAGGTATTGTTCTTTGCCAATGAAAGTATGCTTTGGATGTGTTAGAAGACAGTGGTTTTTCTGGTTCTAAACCTGTTAGCTATCCCATGGAATCAAATTTGAAACTCACTGCTAATGATCCTAGTCCTTTATTATCTGATCCTGCATCCTATTGAAGACTTATTGGTAGACTTATTTATCTCATAATCACACGACCAAATTTATCATATACAGTCCAAGCTCTCAGCCAGTTTATGTCCAATCCTCATACAATGCACTTACAAGCTGTAGAGAAAGTCCTTCGATATCTTAAGGCAACCCCCAGTCAAGGCTTATTTCTCAAAGCTGATTTTGATTTGTATTTAAAAGCATATTCTGATAGTGATTAGGGTGGTTGCATTGATACTAGGAGGAGTGTCACTGGTTTTTCAGTTTTCCTTGGGGATTCTCTAGTATCTTGGAAATCAAAGAAGCAACCTACTGTTAGTAGGTCCTCGGCAGAAGCTGAATATAGAGCTTTAACAACTACCACATGTGAGCTTCAATGGTTAGTTTATTTGTTGGCTGATTTCAAAGTAACACATTCTCAAGCTACATTGTTATATGCTGACAGCAAACCTACTTCAGAAATTACTTCTAATCCAGTACACCATGAAAGAACTAAATATATACAAATAAATTTTCATCTAGTTAGGGAGAAATTACAGGAGGGTTTGATCAAAATCATCTATATACCTTTCAGGTTTCAATTGGTTGAAATTCTCACCAAACCTCTCGGTTGTCTTAATTTTCATCATCTTCTTAGCAAGATGGGAATGATAAATATTCATTCTCATCTTGAGGGGGGATGTTGGAATATAGAGAATGAGATTGATAAATTGGAGTTAAAGTTTATAGCTAATCAGAAAGTAGTTAGTAGTTAGTAGTTAGTAGTTAGTAGTTAGTTAGAGTTTATTACTAACAGATTAAAATTAGTTATACCAGCTGTAAATTAGTTGAAACTTCTGTGTGTGTGTGTGTGTGTGTGTGTGTAGCATCATCTTGTAAAGAAAGGCTAACAAATATAAAGAAAGGAGAATTCTTTTCAATTAGAATACTTTTTTTTTCCTTCTCTCAGGTTCATATCTCTGTTTTGTATAGATTACTTTTGTAGAATTTTACACTTTTGATGAGAAAGTCCTCTAGTGACGTCCTGAGAATTTTCTAATCCTATTTATAAAGCATGTGTTTAAAGATCACGATGCATTTAGCATGAGCCTTTTTTAGACATTCTTAGACGTGAAAGGTGAACTAGCATTGGCATTTGAGCAACAAAGTCCAAGAACACAGTTATCTAGCTAACCTAAGAAGTCTAGGTTGGTGGAGTTGAAAGGTGAGAAATCTTAAAGGGGCTGGAAAAAAAAAATTGCAGTAATGGAAGGTGTATGGAAGTGTGGTTCAATTGCTTTTCAAAGTGCTTTTTATTGAAAAATGTATCACAATAATATTTTTATTATTATTTTTAAAAAATTATTTTTGACATTAGCGCATCAAAATAATCTAAAAACACCAAAAAAATATTAATTTGAAGCAAAGAAAAAAATATAAAAAATTAATTTTTTTCAAAAACACTTTTAAAACGTAAAAATAAATAGTCTTTGCCAAAGGCATTTTCAGTGGAGTAAAAGGTTGGTCATGGGAGATGCTCTGTCAACTTGTCTCCATGAACTGCAAAGACTTTGGAGAGGATGGTGCCTCATTTGATGGGATCTTAATACCACTCAACTGTCTCTTTTCATCATTTTGAAAACACAAAAAGAAAGTGAGGCGTACATGACAATGGCTGCAACAAGAAATAACTCTTGATAGAAGCCTAATTCGGATTTTGGAGTAAACTTTTCTACCATCCAATTTTACGCTATTGAGCATAATTCCAAATCTAACCATTGGATCGAGCTGAAACTTTACCAAAGGATTCAAGAGGTATTTTTATATCTTTGGATAAATGTTTAGGTCAATCGTAGGTCAGAAAGAACTTGCGATATACGTCAGAATAAGTTGTATGAATTTTGTTATTTACTTCATTTTGACCTGTGGACTTCCTATATGGCAAGGATCCTTTTTCTAAAAGGATGTAACAGCTTGTTTTGGGAATTTTCTTGTTCGTAAAAAATCTTTAATGAGCTGAAACATAATTTCCAATAGTGGAAACGATTCATTAATGTTCCAGAATCCTTTACTTATAAGGATTCCTTATTCATCCTAGTTACACAAGAAAAGAAGGGTTGATGCAATTTAATGAGAGATTAGTTATTTTATTATTTTCTTTCATTTTGGGCTTAATTAAAACTTTGTTTTAAGCTAGGATCCAACGCTTGTTTGGATCAGGTTATGAGCTTTTCAATTTAGGGTTTTTGGGTTAGTTTTGTATGGGGGTTAATTCATCCCACAAGGGTAGATCCATTAGGGTTAATTTTTCAAGATCTATTTAAACTCATGTAACCAAAGATTCGGGAGCCATTGTTAATTACTTTTGAAATTTTCAGTTTTAACGTATAAGAGTGATTTTTGCATTCTTCAATTCTTGAACGAATTAAATTTGACTTATCAAAGATTAATTGGCTTCGTGGCGTCATTCTACTTCATTCCAATCTTATTGTTGTCTTGGGGCAGGTTTTCATTGTATCACACTCCTATCAGACTTATTTCGGCTTTCCGAGATCAGATCTCAATCTTGATTGTGGGTTGTGTGACCACATGATCACAAGGTTCACATCAATTGGTATCAGAGCTAGGCTCTGAAACAAGGTCATATCCTTATGTTATTTTCATTTTTTTAGAGTTCCTTTAATTTTTTCAGTGTTTGCGTCCATCTTCTTGTTCTTTATGTCCCGTGTCATTTAAGCAAAAAAGAGAGAGTAATATTTCATCTTGTTACTATCTCTATATATATGAGAGATTAGATGAAATTTGAAGGATGATTCAATTTTGCTGTAGAACACAACTCTTGGTGAACAATAAGCAAACCACCTCATAAATAATTCAAACTTTATATTATGTCCATTGGTATCGTTTGCTTGAGGTTTTAATTCGAGGTTCAATTCTACCGTAGAAAAACAACTCTTAGTGAACTATAAGCAAATCACCTCAGCAGTAATTGCAACTTCATATTCTGTCTATCGGGGATGAGATCGCAACATATATAAAATTTGGGCTTATTTTGATATCGTTTCCATGAGGTTTTAATTTGAGGTTCAATTTTATCGTAGAAACACAACTCTTTGTTAACTATAAACAAATCACCTCAAAATCAATTTCAACTTCATATTCTGTCTATTGGGAATGACATCGCCATAGATATAAAATTTGGGCTTATTTTGATATCGTTTGCATGAGGTTTTAATTTGAGGTTCAATTCTGTCGAAGAAACACTACTCTTAGTGAAACATATGCAAACCATCTTAGAATCAATTGAAACTTCATATTCTGTGTATTGGGGGTGAGATCGCACCATATATTAAATTTGGGCTTATTTAGATATCGGTTTCTTGAGGTTTTAATTGGAGGTTCAATTCTGCCGCAAACTGATCATACAAGGGGTTTGCGTACCTACCTAGAATGACCTATATAAACTAAGATTTGATGTTTTCTTGGTATCTGAATTATACATATTAAATTCTATCATATAAAGCCTGGTCTTGTTATGATATCGTTTGCTTGAGATTTTAATTCGAGGTTCAATTCTACCGTAGAAAAACAACTCTTAGTGAACTATAAGCAAATCACCTCAGCAGCAATTGCAACTTCATATTCTGTCTATTGGGGGTGAGATCGCCACATATATAAAATTTAGGCTTATTTTGATGTGGTTTGCATGAGGTTTTAATTTGAGGTTCAATTTTATCGTAGAAACACAACTCTTGGTTAACTATAAGCAAATCACCTAAAAATCAATTTCAACTTCATATTCTGTCTATTGGGAATGACATCGCTATAGATATAAAATTTGGGCTTATTTTGATATCGTTTGCATGAGATTTTAATTTGAGGTTCAATTCTGCTGCAAACTGATCATACAAGGGGTTTTGGTACCTAGATATAATAGAACGACCTATATAAACTGAGATTTGATGTTTTCTTGGTATCTGAATTATATATATTAAATTCTATCATATATAAAGCCTGGTCTTGTTATGATATCGTTTGCTTGAGGTTTTAATTCGAGGTTCAATTCTACCGTAGAAAAACAACTCTTAGAGAACTATAAGCAAATCACCTCAGCAGCAATTGCAACTTCATATTCTGTCTATTGGGGGTGAGATCGCGTATAAAATTTGGGTTTATTTTGATATCGTTTTCATGAGGTTTTAATTTGAGGTTCAATTTTATCGTAAAAACACAACTCTTTGTTAACTATAATAAGCAAATCACCTAAAAATCAATTTCAACTTCATATTCTGTCTATTGGGAATGAGATCGCAATACATAAATAATTTGGGCTTATTTTGATATCGTTTGCATGAGATTTTAATTTGAGGTTCAATTCTGTCGCAGAAACACTACTCTTAGTGAACCATATGCAAACCGTCTTAGAATCAATTGAAACTTCATATTCTGTGTATTGGGGTTGAGATCGCACCATCTTTTAAATTTGGGCTTATTTTGATATCGGTTTCTTGAGGTTTTAATTGGAGGTTCAATTCTGCCGCAAACTAATCATACAAGGGGTTTGGGTAACTAGATATAATAGAACGACCTATATAAACTGAGATTTGATATTTTCTTGGTATCTGAATTATATATACTAAATTCTATCATATATAAAGCCTGGTCTTGTTATGATATCGTTTGCTTGAGGTTTTAATTCGTGGTTCAATTC
>Ga0307511_10003867_pt1 | contig 15300 bp, 12 predicted proteins | sample 13_EM_MG_FD_200266 | JGI IMG/M metagenome (GOLD analysis project Ga0307511, IMG submission 200266) | Populus trichocarpa ectomycorrhiza microbial communities from riparian zone in the Pacific Northwest, United States - 13_EM | ecosystem: Host-associated > Plants > Roots > Unclassified | place... | reverse complement strand
TGTATTATACATCACGTACAACGTATATTGAACCCCACAAGTCCTTTGAGGCCACAATTCCGTCACATCAATTGCTAGTCCATACATACTCCAATTCCTACCTTCCATTTTTCACCACCTCATATAGCAATGCTCACCCTAGGGCGGCACTTGCAGATGACTTCTATGTATATACTAAAACTCTGGTTTTAATTTGAGCCTATTTGCATTATAATTCGATTTTTAAACAATTAAATACATCCATCCCGGTAGTGCGCCGGATCCCCGTCAAATACGTTATGCGCAGCGGAATCAGATCAGATCATATTCCCAGCGACAGGTGTAACTGATAGATCCCTGGGCCAGCGGAAAATGTAAAAATCAACTATATAGTTGTTGTCCTCTATAATGCTTTTCAGCGCAGGTAACTCATATTCAGCACACTCTATCAAGGTGGAGCTTGATCTTCGGGTTGGGGTACACATTCTCAGTGTATTACGCTGAAGGTCGACTACCTACCACTCACCTATTGGTACTCAAAGCCTTGGTTGGAAAGGTGTGCTGTTTATTGCGGAGATAGTATGTATGCCATGGTAGTATCCACCCCGGTGCAACCAGTCTATGTAATCCACCCCAACCAGACTAACCCACCCTACACTAGTGGTTTGCTTAAATGGTAAATTCCCGACAGTCGTCCCGCTAGCCCTGTTGTAGTCCCAAATGGTACTCACCTCCGTAATCAGACTACACCTCCGTTTGTAGCGAGTCCCTCGGGTGTAGAGATATGACCACACAAAAAGGACAAAATTTATGTCTCGAGGCTGACAGGACTCGAACCTGCAATTTTTGGTGGTTTTGCGAATTGAGAACCGAAAACAAACGCCTTACTATTAGGCCACAACCCCTATCCATGATGCTAAACCTATAACACTAATATCCAAACTGGGGGTTTGTGCGGTATGAGGTTTCAGGATTGATAAAACACAATTGATGCCCCTCGGTGGATTGGTATTGGCATGGAGTTATCCGTGTAGTAAATGGATAACACTGGGCACCGCAAGATGGTGAATAAAGGGATTGCACGACAGGTAGAGAGCAGAAGGTAAATGGCTAGCAGACGTTACGGTATTGGGATTGTTGGACGTTTGAGATCAGCTTATTTTTCGCACAAGGAGAGGGGTTTCTACAAGTTCATGCGCACGCCGATTCGGCGGCTCACTATATCTTTTTTCTGCTTACCTGGTTGGATATATCCGCAGAGACTAGACTACGCTCCTCATGTAGGTAATCCCTCTGGCGCATGGTACCTCTAAGATTTTAGAGAATCTAGGTGTGCCTAGTCATTTCCTAGAATACAGAAATAGAAGATTTTTCTGGTTCATAGAACATCCAAGTATGAACATAAGCTACGGTTTATCTTTAAATTAAGTTAGAAAATTGGTCCATAGTCTTGAGTTGAATTGAAGATATCGTAAGTTGCATCATGGCTAGGGTCATAGCTATAGACTACACGGTCACCTGTTGCGCATAAATAATCTCCCTGTTCAGGCTCAAGTAGATTCTAAAATTTAAGCACTCCTTCAATTGCAGGTGCTGCCTCTGAGGCTTGCCGGTTCGGGCTCCTGTGTTGGTTCAATACATCATGATAACTCTTCGCCCCCCAGTCATTAAAAGACTAGTAGTCTAGTCTGGGGTCGCTGACGTATTAGAGCGCGAAGAACCAAAAAGGGGGATTGTGGTCGGGGGTTTAGGGCCATGCCATCCAACGGGACTAAGAGGCGCTGGTTCGCTTGGGCTCAAGATCTAGACACATGCCTATTGGAGATAGGTATTGATATTGGCATACTTGCTTAGCTAAGAGTACCCCCCCCTAATATGCTTATAACGGTTATATGCTTTTTTTTATTGGGGATTTACTATGCATTGAGGCTAGGTGGAAAATTTGAAATGCTGTCTCAGAATGATCTAGCATTGAATTGTGCCTAAGAAAAAGGATATAGCAATTGTATAACTAGGGAGAGAAAAACTAGAATTCCAGCACTAACTACAATGCTGCTAGCACTATAGCTAGAATCCCTAGGGCTCTGAGAGCATGCCAGTATGTATCTCCCAAGCTACTTATATTCATATTTGAGCAACACTCACTCTCTCTAGGCACTGATATTGTAGTCGATGTTTCTGAAATCTCGAAGGCAATGAGTTGCTCTGCTCCTAAACCCCGATATCCGGGCCTCCTATACAAATACGTACGTTACTAACGATCTGAACGTACGACGACTTGTAGAATCATTCTGAGACTTGGTGTTTGCGTTCCCACGGACACATATCTACTACGTATACCCTTCCATTTCATTATCGAAGGGAGCTCCGAAAGCAGGTTGTTCACCTAGGCCCACGGCAGCTGTCACAGGCCATCTACCACTATACATTTTAGGCCTAACCTTCTTACCTCACCATGGATTCCGAGGCACAAAACGTCTCAAATAAAGAATCCTACATGGCCATCTTCAGTTCCCTCGCTGCTGCCCCAACGTCTATATCAGGTCACGTCTCCCAGAGCATTCACCACATAGCGCAGCACAGAAACATGAGTACCGACGACTATATTTTCAATCTATCTGACTCCTCTGACTCGGAGTATAGCCCTAATGATGATGACACCTCACCTTCTACAAGGCAATACTCATGCGACAGTGATCCATCGGGTCAGCATAACGACAACCGAAAATATGCATATGGATGTAAGGAAGAGAAAAAGATTGTGGACCGGAGATTCGTTGCTCCATCTGCCATTGCGCAACATTCAGAGTGGGAGTGCTTGAGCAAGGATAATCACACTGAGCATGAACGCATTCTACAGGCGGCATGTACTGACGCAAGATTTGATGCAATGCTAGGGCGTCCTGTTGTTGCCGACGATCAACCCTGCTGCTGCCAGCATTGCCAACCATTGTCGCCACGGAGTACAACCCCTGCACCGCCTATGCAGGAGGAACAGCCGGAGCAAGGTGGGCTCCACTGCACAGACAGCTGTATAGACATAGGCTATAGTGGTATGAGCTCGAGACCAAGCCCTTCAATTTCCCGGGTGATACCCCGCTATAGCGATGAGAGCACTTATAGTCACTCCTACAGCTGCAGCTTGGACAGCAATGAATCTTACGTACCTTCTGGTAGATGTCTGACCCCGATTGAGAAAGCGATTGATCCACTTGAATGCGAGATAGTAGACGCATCTTTTTGGGTTTGGAGATGGCCTCCCGAGAAGGAGGACATGTTGGGAAGAATGACTGACCTAAATTTGAGCGGCACTAGTTCATCCATGTCAACAACGACGACTTCAAGAAGAAGCACGTGCGAATATTGCGCTGTCTGAAAAATGAGATCTGAGGAGCCTCCGCCAACAGGAGAATATCTAGGGGAACAGGTCAGGCGTGTCAGGTCACGAACGCATTCTATGGGGCCTCCCCACAGCCATAAGCTCCTTGGAACAAGTGCTCCTACTTTATCGCGATGGAGTTTCTTTTGAGAGAGCACCGAAATATTTTAGTAAGACGGTGCCATACCAGAACCACTTTGAGCCTTTCACTTGGATTCCTGCAACACAGTTATATCAGTTGCTCTTGGAACCGATTGGCAGTGCATTCCCTGTTTTTGGTATTTTGATAGATACATGCTTCTTAGTGGATTAGGATTTAAGAATCCTTAAACTTGGTTGATTTCTCACGTTGGTTCAACAATTTTATATTTCTGCTTGAGGTAATTTATATTTTCGCGCAATGAACTCGGGGTGTGTATTTTTGCCACTTAGGGGGTGGTAATATTGATGGAATAAAGCAGGTGGTATTAGCATTTTCCAGCCGAAAATAGTTCCGGAATCGTGCTCAAGTCGATTCAACATCCACCATTGTAAGGTATTCCAGAAGGATTCAGGTCCTCATACTATAGATTGCTTGCCTGTGTTTGCTCGATAGTTAGTCTGTATGAGATCCGTTGGCAACTAGCCGCAGGCCCTATCACATCCCTAGGAGCTGTATAAGGGTACAAATCACCCAAGAAGGCTTCGACTGAGTCCCAATAGGATTTCTCGCCTTCCTCTTGTCTCGAGGGTCAGTCAAGTTGTTCCCAGGATGTCATCTGACCGAGCAATTCCCTGTGCTATTTGCGGTGTGCAGGGTGTGTACCACTGCATGTGTGGCTTCATACCAATAAACATCGCATAGGGTTCAAGTGCAACACGGGAGGGAGATCTCCCTACAAGACATGCCTGCGCCAATGATTCTTCCGTGCTCCCGATTATATGGGACAAGACCCTTGTGTAGCAGCCACGTGATTTGATCGGATATTCCGAGGGCTGTGGTGTTAAATGTCAATACTTAGCCATTTGGGTACTTCATAGTACAAAAATAAGCTTTGTCAGTAGCTATCCGCTTGCAACCTACCTTGAAACATAAACTTATTATGGACAACCAAGGCGTATTGAAAATATTGCTACCCCCGGTACCACGTTGCTGCATGCCGATCGAGATATAATGCACGAGGTTGGATTAATGTAGTCCAATTTTTGATAATTTTCAATTCAGTTCGCCCTAGTCTGGGTAATATAAAGCCCTATATTGCAATTGTCAGGCAATCCCCCACGGTCGCCATAGTCGTACTACACTTAGCACCCTGGGGATCTGGAGCTCACAACTAACTAGAACTATTTAAAATCGAAGCTCTGTCGCATAAAACCTATGAAGACCTTATCACCCTACTCATTCCTCTCTCCCTTAAAGTATTTCCCAATGAATAGCCATATCCACAAATTCCAAACTTATCCAGAGCGCAGCTAAGACCTCCACTCCTATCCTGAAATTTTGCAAACGATCACTCTCTTCTACCACCCCCAGCTTATCCTGCTTCCAACAAACTCCACCCTTACCCATCTCCTGGCTCTAGTAGTGCACTCCCCTGCACCTCTTACACCAGAGGCTACCTTTTGGGTTACCGTCCGCTCCACAACAGAAGCACTTCTAAGGACATTCGTCGACATCACCATCGCCATCAAAGCACGAAGGCTTCCTCTCAACGCAAACTGCCTGTGTAATGTATTGTATAGAGAGAGTTTTGACGGTCCTGGTTTAGATATTACTTATAAAGTACTGTGTGTTGGAGACTTGGAGAATTGGAGGTGAAGTTTGTGATATCTTGTTATTGGAGTTCATTCTGGGTTGTAAATAAGATTATCCCTAACAAGGGGGTGGGTTATATACGAGTAAGTTGTTCCTAGGCGTAATAGTGACGTATGTAGTATAAAATTAATCATAGAATCACGTGACCGGGTCTCCCCTGAACTGACGCAACTGTTGAAAGAATGCCGGTATAGTCACAGTGTAGCAAGGAGCTTGAGGTCTCTTGTGGACACAGCTGTAGTGCAAGCCAATAGGGCAAACGAGAATCCCCATTGGACTGTAATATCAATAGTAATGTGAACGCTACGTAGAGTTAAAGTTATTCGCCGCGGTGTAAACCTAAGCCATTCTGTGCACAAGTACTTGGGTCCTTTTCAAGCAAATATCATGATCAGCTCCGGCTCACTTACGAATATAAGGGAGGTACCGTATGGCTATACTTTTCGAGGCACCTTATTGAAAGTTATAACAACCGTGCCATGGACCGGGATGTTCCCTGTTGGTGGTGGTTGTGGGGGTAGGATCTCATCGACGCTTTAGTACGCGGGTGGCATACTGGTAAAGAAATCCGGGGATGTTGACTCTGGCTCGGTATGAAACAAGATTTAAGGCTGAACTAACCCTATTATGATTATACGCTCTCATAGAATTGGGAACAAATTGACATCCTTAGTAGGTGTTACGTATCCTTCGGAGGTTAAGTGAAGCTGATTCGGGCTCTAGATACAGGTTAATGCAAGATTCGTGGTACACTAGGGAAGGAAGGTAGGTTGCCGTACCCAATCACAATCTTGCTGAATAGATGAAGCTCAAAGGTTCAAGCCATTCAAGAGTTCAAGTTGGCACTGCACCCGACACTGAGAGGTTTAGTCAGGTGCAATTGCATATTGTAGCAGTCTGCCATATGCATGGTCTGCCAGATTTGTGAGGACCTTCCAGCCTATAGGCGAGCAGATATCTATAACGCTCGTGCAAGATCGGATGAGCAGCCAAACATCATAAACCGGGGACGCAGCCACGGCATTTATGGGCACAAACAAGATACTGGTGAGACAAGTATGTACACTCCCGGTTAGGCGGTTAAGTACGACAATCATACGTACGTCTATTTGTATGGAGGGGCAGCTCAGCGTACAGCATCATATATAAGTAGTTATATATGTTACATACTTAGACTTAACCACACCCGTGTTTTTCCATGTACGGTTCCCCCTGCTGCTTCTTTAGCCTTTCATAATTTACACATTTACTGAACTCAGTAGCAATTGCTGCCATACATAACATGCAAGATGCCCCTAGATTCCCCAATATCTATATCAAAAGAAAAAACATCATTGCATCATCCAACCAATCCTTTTCCTATCTTCATCCCCACCCTGTATGCTCACCAGAGTAAACCATTAAACTCCCCAAAACATAATCCTGCCTCCGCCCTGCAGGAACCCGTCGTGGCCAATGCTTGCCCATGCCAACCCACCCAACTATCATACCCCCTCATCATTACCCACAAGCCCTTGGACATGTGCGCAGGCCCTCTAATCATAGTCCGGGGTATTTTCCGCCCCACAACTCGAACAGAAAATGTTATCCCCCGAATTAGTTGGAAACCCGCACGAGCTACATGGCCATGTAGATTGATATTTACCATCATGTTCGCCGCACTGGGGCGCAGAGGGTATGCAGTGCACGCGCATAATAGTTATGAATTGAGGGTAAGCAGAGAATGTAATAATGCAGGTTGATACAGTGGTTCGGTTTGTCTGTGTTTGGGAGAATATCGGTGGACATTCATCTAGGGAAGGAAGTCTTGATGGGATTCAGGGGGCATAGGTTTATATACGTGATATGAGTGCCATTAACCCCTCACCCGCTCGTGAGCAACTGACTAATGGGAGTATGTAGTATCGAGATTGCCACAGTAACAATACGAGCCTAAACTTAATGTAAGCCTACTGAAGGAAGCTTTCCCTAATTCAAATTGGCCGTATATCCGAAATATCTTATCATCTACCTTCCGCTTGACTAAGGGTCACGCTTTTAAGTTCCACGCTTCTTGACGATGACGCACCAATAGAGGAGCATCAGCCGAATGCCACCCCTCTCGACACACGGATCGCTAGCACCACTACTTTACATTGATACATATACAGAAGCGTAACTGCAACTCAGGCAACGGCACGAGCACGATTAGCACCACGGCCATAGAAGGGGCCGCCATCTCTAATTGAGTATCTTAATCAAATAGGCAAGTTTACTTACCCTTCGCACTGATCTAATGGAGCGCAGCCGGTAGGGGAGATGTGCTGCCTGTTCGAGGAAGATAACAATAATGTGGAGGGGGTGTCTTGAGGCGCTTGCTCCTGGCTATGTTAACGGAAAACTTACGTGTCGATCAGGAAAGCCCATTCATCTTTATTAATCTACTTCAAGGCTGACTCACCACTTGTCAGCGAGGGCACCTACACGGCAATGCGGAGGTCCTTTGGACCCTTCCGACTCTCTCGCCGTGCCTCCACACTAGGGTGTGTGGCATCGTTCGGGACAAGGTGGCATTTTCAGGAATTGGTGATATAATTTTACGCATACTTACCCCAGGCAGTTATAAATTTCGCGGGTTACAAAACATTGATTATTTTGGGCTCCACCCGGAATTCCCGTGCCGCCCGCCATCTAACCTGGGGCCGACACGGTGCGTAGCACGCTAGTACAGAATACCGTCGAAGCCTCGATGCAACTTGGAGTAACTCCCGATTCTAGAAATTGTAACTAGTCCTGCTCGGGTGAAAAGGAACCAGAAAGTGTTACCAGAACATCCCTAGGCCTCCATATTAGCTTGATTTTACAGCAATTCGCTACTAACTTAGTAAAAGCTTTGCACCCGGATTTTCATTTTTCTCCACAAGATAAATCTAACCTAATGTAGGTGGTTTGGTAGATTAGTTGGGCTTAGGCAAGTACATTCCCTTTTTGAGCAGGATACAACCACGTGATCTTCGTCATCGGATCTACTAATCTATGCCCTTGACTATCCGACCTCCCAGGGTTAACTTGGGCTAACCAGACTAACTTAGGCTCATTTTTACAACATTCGCACTTAGTCTGGCTCTCGTAGAGAATTCGCACTTTATATGATGGTACTCCGGGCCCTTCACTAAGAACATATGTCGTTCTCAGTGTATTTTTCATTCCCCCTACAACGCTGGTCCGGGGTTACTCAAACTCCCACTGCGTAGTAGGGAATATGCTGGTTTGAGTTCAGTTGTGTCTGGTTTAAGGTAGCTACCTCCGCCTTAGGATGCCTGGCGAGCCATTGTCACGGGAACTAATATCTAATAATATCTGTCAGAATTGAAGGCTTCCATATCCCTAAATAGGAGTGTTAGTATGTAGTTACTGAGTAGTCTGGTTGTTACTGAGAGATATTCACGTATTATCCGACGTAGAGCGAGTTGACTACCACTATCGGAATCCCGATGTACAGAATACTTAGTCTGGTTCAGAATACTCTCATTCCTCAAAGCAAATAAACTATGAGAATTTTGTCCACACGTATTTTAGCAGGCTCAAAAAAAATCGCATTGGCTGTGCACGGAATCGAACCGCGATTGTATCGGGGCCGTTGAGGTTCTGGAGGAGGAATTCCACAACGATACGTGCTACCATTACACCACACAACCTTGAATTTGTCCATCGGCAACTGGCATTAGTGTACTAAATAAATGTAATTAGTTTGCAACCTTTACAATCCCAGATTAAGGTATGAATAGAACGTATTTATGCCCCCATGATAGACCTTTGTCAAACACGAATGGCAGCATGTGTGCCCAAGTGTGGGACTATTCCCGGGAATGATTTTGAGCTGTCTTCTTTCTTCTCGGTCTCTGCCGGCGGCTGTATAAAATTAAAAGATCCGAGCCCTGATCCATATCACCAAGCCATCAACTTGGCCGATAAGGGATACGTTATCCAAAGTAGTTGTGAGTAGGAGAGGCTGTGGCTAAAAGAATAAAGTATCTGTCCCCTACCGATGAATGGAAAAGCTCCGGGTTCGATTATAGCATAGTGATTCGAGCTTGAGTTTACTCTGAAGGTCGGTTCGTATTTGTACTGAACGTCGCACACCCCACATCCCGCGAATTCTTTCATTCGCCAGTGTCGTTTATACCAGATTATGCTTTCGTGGCAAGGGTACATAGGCCATACTTGAGTCAACATAAGCCTTTGGATCGGGATAAACTTAGCGATCTAAGAGCCCAATAAATGTCTGATGGTGGACTTGATAGCCGCAAAATACTATGTTAGACTTGGGATGGCAGTCATTTTCCTTTGCGGTGCGCGCTTCATTAGATTAGCATTTGCTTGCACACATACAAACTGAGATTGGAGATTCGCATGCCTCTTTCTCGTTGGCCAATTCTATCTATGCTACCGTGCTCGAGATAATATCTTCCACTGAAACTGTAGGAAGGAGCAAAATAAACGAACAAAACATAAGCGATTGTGGATCGATTTCATGGCTCACGACCTCTACAATTCTTCTGGATAGAATTGCCCAAGTCATGTGGAAGTTTTATCTGATTCTTTGCTAAGCGCAAATTGCACACCAAGCTACCTTATCTGATTCGTTTCTTCACTTGGCGCCTCCAGAGATGGACAACCCTTGGTTAGTTCTCATCCTAGTCGCCTTCGGCACCAATCGCTTTTTGGCACCAATCAAGCGGGAGGGTCCCAAAAGAAGAAAATAAGAAATGATGAACTGAATCAGCTTGAGCTAGGTACCTACCTAACATCTGAACTGACCACCGGCATCATCTCGCTTCCCATACTACCGAACTTCCAATCACTTGGTCCTTGACATCCCACCCTAGCTGCTCAGGGATATCCAATTTATATCATGGTATTGCGAGCCCCGCAGAAATAGCATCTGTCGTTCTCCGGGCTATTTTCGGTGCCGCAACAGCACGTCTACAACGCTGGTCCGGCATTATTCCGAATGCCAGAGCTATGGTCGGTGAGGGGTGGGCAAGATCTGCGAACACATCCTATGTAGTATGAATCCCCTGCGAAGGAACAATGTCTAGTGCACTGGCTGGACACCTCAATGACAAGCAGAATTTAAGATTTGAGAAGGACCAAGGTATATCCAGGTTAATCCAATAGTTCCGTAATAACCCGATGCTGCCCTTGGGTAAGGTGTTGAAGCCTTGTCATGTCCGGTAAGTTGTAGTGCACGTGGTGATCGATTTTTGATAAGAAAGGAACTCTAAGGATATCTAAGAATTCAAAACCTTGAGAAGTGATATATATATATATTTCATTTAAGGCTCCAGCTCCAGGTTAATCTATTCGCATTGGTTTTGGCATATTGCGCTTGATCTGGATTGGACCTCTTTACAACAGTGTCTTTAGCTAAATATAGTAGTGCCTCATAGTACCCCTATATGTAATTGAGCTATCTGGGTTATTTTGCTGGAAGTTCGTCGCGCTCATTGGGGACGAGTGAGATTATTTCCCCTTGCCCTTGGCTAAAGTCATCGCAGTCGAACAATGCTCCGTATGGCTGTGAAAGTTCACACATTTAGTCTATCTACAGGGTGGTGTTCAAGGCAATTCGTACGATCTCATACGAAGGAAGTTTTTCGATGTGGAAACTTATGATGCGGAAATACGCATGATGGCTCATAATAACATATAGTGAGTGGTGATAAACAAACAAAGTCTCTGTAGCTCAGTGGTAGAGTGAGAGATTGCAGATCTCCAGGTCAGGCGTTCGACTCGCCTCAGGGACTTTACGCTTTCTTTTTATATTTAGGAACTCCTTATCTAAATAATAAATGTGCATAAATCACCACCCAACCATCCCAACCAATCCCAACTTCACGTTCCCGCCACTCTACCTGATCTTGGCATCTGCGATTTAACTTCGCCTGGGGATATGAGCCGGCGAATTGTGCAATAGAGTAGCCTAGGGTAAATAAATACAGTATTTTATATACAGTCAGGTGGTAAAAAGAATTGGACACCCCCCCTGCATAAAGAGGCCCAAACGCTGCATATTTGAGACTTTTGTATGGGTTTAAGTTGATGACATACGTTGCATTTGTATGCAGCGTCCAATTCCCTTTGCCACCTAGCTGTATCTCCGATAGCTGAGCCATTCTCGCTTTATAGAACGATAAAACTGACTCTAGGCCTCGGGTAGAGGGACTTTGTACCATCTAGCCACAGTATGTGTCAAGCATGCTCTTCATACATATTTTGTTCGCTTTTGGGAGATCTTAAGACATGTCAATATTCTTTACGCCCGCTGTATACTAATTAACTCGAAGCGAGGTAAAGTGATCCATGGTGGATTCTAAGCAGAAGACAAGAAGGAAGAATTGGATCGGTCCAATGGGTTAGTTGTTCAAGCGGAGATATGGAAGGCAGCAGTGGGCTTTCGGTCTTTAGTTTCGTGATAATATAAATTCAACTGCAACAGTCCAAATTTGTTGTCCACCTCGCCGATCCTGATCCCTTTCAATTCCGCTGATCAACTGCTTATCTGATTCTCCTATGTATCCGAGCGAGAAAACCTTTGCAATACCCCTCGCTTAACTGAGACTCCTATAAGACACCCCTCGCTTAGTAGAACATGTATCACCCGGTCATGCTAACTCGAATCTCGCAAGTAATTGTTCACTGCTGACCCTTTGTACGTGCCAACCAGACTACCCTTGTACAGGCTCTTATAGCAAATCATATCCATGCCGGGCACTTAGTTGCTAGTACTATGCTGTCTGGATACCCTGTGGTTGCTGAAAAACTAAAAAAATTCAACCAAACGAACTATGGGGCGGTTCCAGAGTTACTATAGGATCCTGCCTCGACTCACAATGGGCTCGTTTATCGGCTTATAATTGTAATCAGATTCTCCTGTACACCTCAGTGCAGCACGGAAGTGCAACTCGCATTCTTACCGTTTGATTGGTTTAATCCCTGAACCACTATACCAATCATGTACGTCCCCTGATTTGTGGGACATCCCGTCCGAGTACATCGCTTCTCAGTGAACCCAATGAATGAGCTAGGACACTGTAGGTAGGTACATCAGAATCATGCGCTGTCTGTATTTCCAGTTGGTCAGCGCTTCGTTCTGCGCAGGGGAGATCCCTCTGCATTTATGAAATCGACATAGCCCTGATGAATATATCTATATCTCTCAAGATTCCTCCGACCGTAACCTCGTAATCTTACAGGTGCTATACAGCTAAATACGCTTCCCTTTTTGTAACGACCCAGTAGCACAAGTATGAGGATTCATTTAACATTCTATTTGGAGGTGGAGTTGATAGACTTAGTGTTCTAATGTTTCTCCGCACCTACAGATGTCTCTCGTTACAAGCATACCAGATACAAGCATATATTTGTTAGAAGCATACCTCCGCCTGTCCCACATACTAAATAAGCATATTTTGATTACAAGAATATTCTTATGATTTCTGTTTAGTCACCATACATATGCTTATAACTAGAGAAGCGCTAAACCACAAGTAGAGGCTTATCGATAAGAAATAACCCCGTCCAGCTCCACCTCAGCCAGCAGAAGTTACGAATGCCATTCTCAAGCTCTGTCTGTCGATACATACATTACCATATAATACATATATGATATATTCTACATTTCTATGGCTTCTGCACAGCGTTCTTCAAATGTTCCATACCGTCAGCCATGCATGGTCAGAGGCAGAGCGACAGGTAATAAGAATATATACGGAGCAGAATCCAAGTTCAATATGGTGATACATCAAGTGCTAGTTCGAATCGGAAAACCCAAATAAAGAACTAGCGCAGTCACAAATCAGTAAAATCCTTAATCCGAAAAGACCTCGTGAGCTATCTGATGCAGATCCAGCACAAGTACAGCGACTGCACCCAGAATCCAAACGAATTCGAACTGGCAAGCATCATGAGTTGGAAGCAGCGTTATTTCAGTGGCAGCAGTTAATGCAAAAGCATAGCCAGGTAGCGATATCAGGATTAATGTTACAAGAGAAGGCAGCACAATTTTGGGCTAAGATGCCTATCTACGCTCAGCATATGATGCCTAAATTCTCTCAAGGCTGGTTGAGTGCATTTAAGAAGCGGTATAAAATTAAGTTTGTTTTATATAGAGAGTCAGGGTCAGCAGATAATGGGAAGAAACTGAGATGTTAATGCAGGAAATTCAAGATATTTGAGTGATTATAAGCGGAAGGATATCTACAATATGGACGAGATAGCACTGTATTGGAAAAGAGCGCCAAATTTTACTCTGGCAACAGAACAACCTGAAGGTATTAAGCAAGACCAAAGTCGGATTACTGCTTTTATGTGTGGCAATGCAGATGGAAGTGAGAAGACTCCTATATGGTTTATTGGATAGTATGAAAATCCACGGTGTTTTAAGGGAATTACTAGAGATACTTTGGGATGCATGTATAGGTAGAATAGTACAGCTTGGAATAATTCATTGATTATGTGGGAGTGGTTACTATAGTTTCAGAAGAGAGTTGGTGGAAGACGGGTTGCCTTACTTCTGGATAATTTCAGTGCACATGAGTGTGCAGTTGCGGAGTTGGAGGATGAAGGTCTTTTACCAACAGTTCATATTATCTGGCTACCATCTGGAACAACATCCAAATATCAGCCAATGGATCAAGGAATTATCCGAACCTGGAAAGCTCATTATCGTTGATCTATGATACGGCATATTATCCATCATGTAAAGACAAATCCTGACGAAAATCCATATGAGTCCATCAGCCTTCTGCATGCTATTCGGTGGGTGTTGATGCTTGGAAAACTGGAGTCAAAACAACTACCCTGGAGAACTGTTTTGAGGCGAGCCAAGTCAAGATCCATGGACCCTTTTTGTCTGACATTGATTTCGAGGTTGATGATATGCCGGAAGTTGAAGAGGAAATTCTAGAGTGCATTCGAGTTGCACACCCGGGTCTACAGCTTTCTCGCTCTGCATTACAGGCTCAATTTATTTCTCCACCTACAGAAGTTGTTGAAGATCCAACTAGTGATATTGAAAACGCAATTCTGGCAACCTATCTTCCTAGTCAAGCCAATGAACCAGAAACCGAAGCATCGCCACCCCCTCCTCTGGTTACACCCCATGCAGCGCTCTCTTACATTGAAGGATTGCTTCTCTTCTCACTTCAAAGTGACCCCACGCCCAATACCACAGAGCTACAAGATGCACTCAAGCATGAGAAAAAAAGGATCGAGCTTCTTGAGGTGGAACGCAGGCGTCAGAATGTCCAACGCAGGATTACTGATTTTTTGGGTCCTTCCGGAACGTCTTCTTCTCTTCCCTGATGTCTCTTGAGTATTTGTATGCATATCTGGTATTTTTTGTGTCATTCCGCAGGCTTTCCTACCTAGTTAGAATTTTCTCTAAATATAAGCATATATTGGTTATAAGCAGACTTGCCCCGGTCCGGAGGATATGCTTGTAACGAGAGTCATCTGTATACCCAAAGTACCGAACGTAAATTTATATTTACCGCATAAGTCGCCTGCAATATTCCTTGCTGAGGGAGCGTTGGGTGTGGAGGCTACACATAATGGGGTTCCGACAGTGTAGAACAACCAGATCTTCCAAACGGATTTTGAAATTCTACCGGCCTGTGAATATTGAAGCTTAAAACTAGCACAGAGTCGGAGGAGACCGTTGCCTCTCCCGTCAGCCCGGTGAAAGGCAAGGGAAGGGGATGATTTATTGGGCTCGAATACATATCACGACACCGGGGAACCACATGCCGGTGGTTCGGGAGCATGCCGCAGCGCGGTGGCTTCCATACTTGAATTATACCACAGATATTTTGTGTCCAGTAGGTGGTACAGCAACTGGTGGTATAATCGGACAAACTGCTCTCGTGGACATTTATAGCTAATTTTGGATTCTTTTGTGTAGGGTTGGCTTTAGCTCACTGTCAAGGGATACGTGCGCTAAAAGACCTTTCCTACACATAGATAGCTAGCTAGCATGTCCAACCGAACAGTACCTCAGTTCAAGGTTTCTTCGGTTGGCATCACGTAGAGCTTCGCCTGGCTGCAACCCCACACTTAGCGAAGTACTAGGAACTTGTACTCTATCCATGGATCCGCTTCACAG
>Ga0307511_10003866_pt1 | contig 15300 bp, 13 predicted proteins | sample 13_EM_MG_FD_200266 | JGI IMG/M metagenome (GOLD analysis project Ga0307511, IMG submission 200266) | Populus trichocarpa ectomycorrhiza microbial communities from riparian zone in the Pacific Northwest, United States - 13_EM | ecosystem: Host-associated > Plants > Roots > Unclassified | place... | reverse complement strand
AGTAATCCATAATGTTTTGCTTTTTTTTTCTTTTTTCTTTATGTTTTTGAATTTTTTTCATGATTTTTTTTCAAATTTGTTCTTGTCAATTTCATCTTTAACATTGAGATGGTTGGGAATTTGAATTCATAATTTGTTTATTTTTATTTTACATTTCTACAAGGTTAACATAGTTTGCGGATTTATTAGGGTAACCCGGGTTGCTCTGGTTTACGAGTTTGGTGTAATTTTTTTTAGTTGAACTTGATTTTTTTATTGTCTATTTTTTCTCATATAGCTAAAAAAAAAGTTTTTAAAAAATCATGTTATTAAACTTTATAAAGTCCATGAACCTATTCATAAGTTTGACTAGTTTACTTGGTTTTCGGGTCTGACAAGTTTAACTTTTTTAAATTAGTTTCTTTTTCATCCTTGAATATTAGATTAATTGAGAATTTAGTTTTATAATTGATTCTGTTTTGTTTTTTATAAGGTTATCATGAACAGACCACTTGACTTTGAATTATTGCGCCATTTTTTTATACATGTAGAAAAAGAAAGAGAAGTTTCGTCCTCCTGCTAGTTATGCAAAATAGTGTACTATAGTATTCATGGGATGAATGGTTGCAAGTAATCGTAGGTGAAAATACATATTAAAAAAAGAAAAAAACGAAAAGAAAAGAAAGCGAGTGTCAAGTCACCACTTCCCCGGATTGGTTATGATGTCCGAACTCCGAACGGAGAAGTTCCACCTGAACGAGCAATTTCTTAGTCTTGGTCTTGGATGGTCAATTGTGACCGATAAAATTGTGAAAAAACTTTGTATAAAAATTAGGTTTTTCATGGTTGAGTTGAATGACTTAGCTAGTGATTTTGTGATTTGCTTAAAAAAAAATATTTTTTCTAATAAATAAGGAACTCTTATACGCTATAAAAAACATAAAGTTAAATTTAGGGATAGCGTATAGTCTAACTTGGCTTGACATGACTTTCAATGATGTAGAGCGTGCTTGACAATGTGGTTGCGGGTGCTTTTCAAATAACTTTTCGTGCTAAAATGCATGCCAATGATGCTTTTTTATTTTTTAAAAATTATTTTTGATATCAGCACATCAAAACGATCCAAAACGTACAAACCATATTAAATTTTAGTAAAAAAAAAAATTAAAATTTTTTAAGAACGCAGCCGCAGCCGCGTTCCCAAACATTCCCGTAGTTTGGGTTGGATTTTGCTTGCTTCTATGATTTATGATTTATTATTATTATTATTATTAATATGGATGTCCGAACTAACTTATTTTTACTATCTTTAACTAGTTTTTTTTTCTTGTTTTTTAACTAATTTTTGTGATTGTATCAATTCTGGATTGTAGGGCAGAGTTGCTTTGTAACCAAGTGTAGACCTTGAGATATTTTTTTATGGAGAAGAGATTGTGTAATTGGTGGAGCAATTGGGGATCAAGCTATACATGTAGAAAAAAGCTAGTCCTTCATTAGAGAAAAACATGGTGTCTGTCGGTGCTATCCATGTTTTCTGTGCATAGAAATAAATCATTGGATTGCGATGTTGCTTATTGGTGGATACATCATGTTATCTGTCATGCATGTTATTGATGATAATTTATCATTAATTTTTATTTTTTTATATATAAAAAATTATATATACATGAAAAAATTGGATGAACAGCCCATGGAACCCATCTCAACATGGGTGCAGATGGATTTTAAGCTGAAAAAATATATATTTTTTTAGAAAAAGTTCTTTTCCTTTTTGGTTTTTTCTCGTATCATCAGTTACTATCGGCAGCAAGTGACACTTTAACCACTCAATTAATTGAGAAATACTATTAGTTGGTTCAAAATGGAAAGAATTTTTTTTTTTCCCGACCATACATACATTCACATCTTCGCAAAAAATGATAACTAAAAAAAGAGGAGGAGGAGCAGAAGAAGAAGAAGAAGAAGAAGAAGAAGGAACCAATAGCCAACAAGCTTTTCTATAATTACAAACCTATGTATCTAATTCAAAGGCATAGCAACATGAGTTCAAATTAATCATTAAAATCAGAGAAAAAAGAGCTGGAAATGAAGATTGGAGCATGAAAGCAACGTGAGAGATATCCCGACCTTTTCATAAATCGCATGTTCTCTTTCTAGTTTGCAGTTCCGCCTTTCCTTCATCTCCTCCACGCACTGATCTAGTGACGTGAAAAGAGGATCCTGGTAGCGGTGCCACAAGCAATTAGCTCATTGTACATCAGAGAGTGGAAATAAGAAAAGAAGAGGTCGGATGTCACGGGAACGGCAGGGCATTTGCTTAAGCACAGACTGTTTACCCAAAGAACTACCCAGGATTGTTACTATATTGTTTTATTCTTGGATTTTCCACAGCGTATAATCGCTTAGATCTTTCCCGGATGGCGACGATGTAGCTTACATTTGTTCTCGCAACATCAACACTCATCCATTATAATTCAAGCATAACAATCCAGCCACTGTTTAATTTGGGATCACCTGACATTCCAGAGCCCTTTTCACGTGCCATGGACACATTCCATTCTTGTCAATCAGTTAAGGGTGGTGATTTCCCAGTAAAGCCTCTACTCCGCCGTGTTGCTCAATCTTAAATTAGGCACCAGGTAGCTGATTAATTTACAGATCAACGTGATTTCAAAGGGAAATCTCATTATTTAAACTTTGGTTCTTATAATCTGAAAGAAAAAGCATTTGGTTTATATTTTTTTTTGGCAGGAGATAATATGCTCGCAAAGTGTTTACAAAAGGTGATTTTCTTTTAGAGGAGTAGAAGAGTTAAAGCTAAGTAATTAAAATATGAAAATCGTCTATAATCTTATGGATTTATTCTCTCTTTTTTCTCTTCAATTTATCTAAAAAAAATTCAACTTCAATCCATATCAGGGTACGAGTAAAAAAAGCAAAAGGGACCCGCAACGTAAAATCAAAATGATAAGTGTTTACTCCACCGGGAGAAGGAGAAGATACAATCAGTCTCTATCCCCTCCTTAATCTATGCTTCTTTAATTTATTTATTTTTATTATTATGTTTTTTTTAAAAAAAAATTGGTTGAGATGAGCTCAGGTGCTTAACTAAGACCTCTTTACAGAACCGTAAACAAAGCGAATTAGGGACATCTAAAAAAAATAAATACTACGACTCCTTGCTACCATAGCCGATCTCTCTCTCCCAGAAAACACTTTTCATCCTCCTTTAAATGGCCACATTGCTCCTTCATTAATCACTTCTTCTTTTAAATCTTTAGAGAGAGAGAGAGGGAGGGAGGGAAAATAATGATATAAAAAATAGGAAGAAAAGGTAGCGAAGAAGAAGAAGATGCAGATGCGGAGATGGAAGGCGGTGGGGTTGATGAGGAGGATACTATCATGCGCCATATGTACAATAGCAATGATGTCACTCCTCTCCGTACACTTGCACATATTCCCTCGTCACTCTAAACTCCCTGATCCTTACAAGCTTCCTAATCCCGTAAGTAATGTTAAAAAAAATACCTCTCTCTGTTTTTTCTTTCTTTTTTTTAGCGTAGAAAATTAGGGTTTATTATGTTAATCTGTGCCTAGTGTGTTTGATAGGTATCTCAGTCTTTGCTTATTTTAGTAGAAAGTGCCAAATGTGACTGATTTTTTGGGTTTGGGTTGGCAACTAACTGCCTTAGTTTTGAGTCCTTTTGGAAATAATAATAGTAATAATAATAATATATGTAGCAAATTGAAATCAGAGACAAGATATTGGGAACAGAGCAAGAACAGAGGTGGACAAGTGAGTTCACTCCTCCCAATGTGTTCCTAGGCCCCCTCTCATCCCAACAGGTAGGTCTTATTATACGTCCTTCATTCCAGTACGTTGTTTGCCAGTTCAAACGAAATTATTGTGTACTTTTTTTTTCTTCAATACTGATTCATTAGAGAGAAAAAATGGTGCAAAAACAATATGGGATTTATCAGTGGATTGAGTGTCATAAGAGTTTTATGTTCTTTTAAGCATGCATCTTTCATGTCTTCACCACTTAAGACTTGACAGTTTCCGGTTTGGCGTACGAATTGTCCCAGACTATGGAAGCCTGTGCCAAATCGTGATTATATGCCTTGCACTCAACCTACTCCTAACTATACCGGTAAGTTTTAGTTTTTATTTTTATTCTTATTTGCATCTTTTCAAGAAAATTTGCTTGTTCCCTTATTCCTGCTTTGCCTATTGTTTCTCAGCTCCTCCAGAGTCGCGAGGTTATCTCCTAGCGCATACAAATGGTGGGCTCAACCAGATGCGAGCTGGGGTACTTCTCTACTGTCCATCTCTGTGTTAAATACACTGTGTTTGAAATTACTGAAATTGTTTTAGTTACTATCTTCCCAAATTCTTTACTATTTATATCTTATTCTGGAAATGCGCATGTGATTGTGCTGTGCTCTCATATTGGCAACAATAATCCGTATTTTTTTCTTAATTGATTCTTTGTTTTTTTATTTTTAACTGGGATTGACAATAGGTGTCTTTCTTGAATTGCAGATATGTGATATGGTAGCTATTGCGCGTATCATAAATGCTACTCTTGTTGTTCCAGAACTAGATAAAAAGTCGTATTGGCAAGATTCCAGGTCATTTTAGTTCTGTGAGCTTTTTACGTTGTTGGCCCCTCTCATGTCGTGATGCCATAGTTTCTTTTCTTCTCTTTTTTTATTGTCTTGCAGCAACTTTTCAGATGTCTTCAATGAAGATCATTTCATCAACGCTCTAGCTAATGATGTAAAAGTCATAAAAAAGCTCCCCATGGAAATGGGTGGTGCTACAAGAGCAGATAAATATTTTAAAAGCTGGTCTGGTATGGACTATTACCAGGGGGAGATAGCAAGCATGTGGGCTGATTATAAGGTATATCAATTAGAATGCTCAGTTTCACTTGGTTATGAGATATTTATGATTGCCATCTGTTGGTTTTACTCTCATTTATTATTGAAATTCTAACACAGTTTCCCAATGTAAATTTGTTTTCGCAGGTTATTCTGGCTGCCAAGACCGACTCTCGTCTAGCAAATAACAATCTCCCTGCTGATATTCAGAAGCTGCGTTGCCGTGCCTGTTATGAAGCCCTCTGTTTCGCACCTCAAATTGAAGCAATGGGAAAGGTGAAAATATGATTCTTGTATGTGCAATGACTGTTTAATGTGATTTTAACTTACATGGTCACTGTAGTTGTTGGTGGACCGCATGAGATCATATGGCACTTACATTGCTCTGCACTTACGATATGAGAAGGACATTCTTGCCTTCACTGGATGCACACATGGTTTATCTCCTGATGAAGCAGATGAACTAAAAAAGATCAGGTAATTTTGCTGCAGTTATGTGATAGCGAATTCAATTAAGAGCTCAGGTTTTCTGCTCAAGTAATTTTAGCTGTGACTTGCAGAGACGAAAATGATGAGTGGAAAGTGAAGGATATTGATCCCAGGGAGCAAAGATCTAAAGGTTTTTGCCCCTTAACTCCAAAGGAGGCTGCAATATTTCTATCTGCTCTTGGTTATCCATCAAATACCCCTATATACATTGCCGCGGGAGAGATATATGGAGGTGATTCATATATGGATGATCTACGATCCCGGTATCCTATGTTAATGAGCAAGGTGTGTGTTTCAAAGGCCTTGCTTTGAGTACAATGCTAAACTTGACACTTCAGTAAAAAACCATAAGGTTGAAAAAAGAAAAAAATTTAACACCCACATCTGAGTATTCAACCTCATCCATGTTCACAACTAATGATGAGTACAATTGCTTTCACTGATGTTGCCTTATGCATTTTGTATGCTGTTTTTGCGTTCATCGTTTTTTGTGGATAATCAAAATTGTAGTTTATTTTAAAAAGATTGAGGATCCCACGTAAATACTTAAACCATTCATCATATAGACTATAATTTTTGGAATTTAGTGTTTGTAATCAATTTCTTGCATTGATTTAGCCTTGTGCATTTTGTATGTTGTTTTCATGTTCATCTTTTTTGTGTGTGTGAATAATCAAAATAGTAGTTTATTTTAGAAAGATTATGAGAGGATCCCGGTTGTATACTTAAAACCGTAATTTCTTGGAATTTAGTGTTTGTAATCAAGCTCTCTATGAGTCAGACAAATTCCCTTCCCTTTCTTTCTCTATGCCATTTCGTTGCCAATCACATGCATGCTAAGTGTGCATGGATACTTTGTGCTCGCATGAAGACTAACTGTAAACAGAGCTGCTAAATTTCCAAGCAACTTGCTCTATGACAAGCATCTCCTTCAAACATCTTGCAGGAAAAATTGGCATCTATTGAGGAGCTTGAACCATTTGCCAATCATTCGACTCAGCTGGCTGCGCTTGATTATATATTATCTGTTGAAAGTGACGTATTCATGCCGACGTACTCGGGAAATATGGCAAGGGCTGTAGAAGGCCATCGTCGTTTTCTTGGACATAGAAGAACAATTTCCCCAGACAAGTATAATATATTCTTTTCTATTTTTTTAGCTTTATTTCGATCAATTTACTTGCACTAAGCATCTTCTTTTTGCCCATTAGGAAAGCACTTGTTCGTCTGTTTGATAAAATAGAGCAAGGAATAAAGAAAGAAGGCAAACTTTTATCAGACAAGGTCATTGAAAGGCACAAAAAACGGTATGTATTCTTAAGCACCTTGTAATCATATTTAGTACCCACAAACCTCTCCACTAGTTGAGTTGCCCACGGGCACTGCACGCCTAGGAGAAGAGGTGAGGTCCTCTTAACACTGCGCAGCTGCAAGTTACAGTGGCACTGCAGGAAACTAATGCTCGTTTGGTGAGATTTTGAGGGTATCGTCTCTATGGCCATATATTGGTCAAGTCAGCGTTCTATTGAGATTTTAGAATAGAATCCACTAATTTAAATTTAAACTTCGTTTCTCATAATGGTCGCACAGGCAAGGCTCCCCAAGGAAGAGGAAAGGTCCCATTCCAGGAAGTAAGGGCATGGATAGATTTCGTTCAGAAGAAGCTTTTTATGTAAATCCTTTACCAGATTGTTTGTGTGCGCAATCCCGGAATCTGAACACCTCTGTGTCATAATCAGGTAGTTTAGATGCTGAAGAACAATTGTCTTAGGAAAAAGATCTGTGTCAAGATAGCGGCAAATTTAATCAGTCACTGTCCACTGATAGATACTTCAAGCTGGTTATGCCCAGCATCATAGTTAGGTAAGTGTATATCTAGAGTTTAGGTAAGTGGGCGAACATGAAGCTACAGATCATATGAACGGAAAGCGAGGCAAATTTAAAATACTGAGATTAGAAGTTAATTAGAGGATACCATCCATCATCACTGAATCTCTAGAGCAACAACGTTTTCTCTAATGTATGTATCGTCATTCAATGCAATAAAAATGAAAAAATTACTTAATTTCTTCTCTTTTATCGTGATTGTCAGCAAATGGTAAACCAAGACTGTGTTCTCAATTTGACAATGATTTCTCTAGGAGTCCAAGATTATATTCGTTTTTGTGTGCAATGTGCAGAGATTACATTATTGCAAAAGCCAGGCGAGATAATGGCTCCTTGCTCTGCCAGTTCAGCCCAGTGCTGCTTCTTGTAAATTAATGGCTCTATTGGCTATAATCTCCGAATTCAGCAACATAAACCATTTTCTTCAAGAGAGAAAAATACAGTTTCTTCCTGAGGACGAATGTTGTCATAAAGAATGATCACATCCAACGCACCTCTTTTTCATATTTCACGTGCTTCTATTAAAGGGCAAGAAAATTCAATTTCAATAAAGTAGAAACTATCAAGGCCTTGATTAAATTTCGGCACCCTGACAAATCACCAAGACAACGTATCTTTTATTTCCTTGCACCCTTTCCATTATTTTCCTTTGAATGCCAAATGCAGAAACATTAAAAAGTGTCATCAAAATTGATCCCAGACATTTCCGCCATAAAAATCAAATATTGCAAAACAGATACATTTCCTAAGTGGATTTGGGAGTTATAAGCTCCAGCCCTCCCATGAATGCCCTCAATGGCCCGGGGATAATAACAGAGCCATCTTCTTGCTGGTAGTTTTCTAGCAGACACACAATCATCCTAGGAACTGCACAGGCCGTTGCATTTAATGTGTGCACAAACTGTGTTGGAGCAAGGCTGCCTTTGCCCTTTTTAGGAGGGGCTGGTGTAGGTTCTGACGGACGGTACCGGATCCCTAGTCGGCGACTTTGGTAGTCGATGCAATTTGAGGCACTAGATATCTGCTCAAGAATGAAATCGTTATTGCAAAGTCAATGACTATGCAAAAGCAAAAACTATGGTCCACGGGAAATCACTAATGGAGGAGAAAAGAGTGCAATTGTCAAATAAGTTTCAATACCTCACCATACCGTCCTAAACCAGGCATCCATGCCTCCACATCAAATTTGCGGTAAGCAGGTGCACCCAAATCCCCAGAGGCCATATCCAAAGTTCTGCCAGAAAAAAGGAAAACCCAAATGTCATCACAAATACAAAGCAAAACTGTAAAACAAATCATCAAAAGGTTGGTAAGAGGACCCACTTATAATGTAACCCTAGGGCAGAAAAGAGGTCTTCTTCAATTTTGATAAGCTCCTCATGGTAAGACTCACTCTCCTCTGGTCGGCACAAAACAAACATCTCCACCTTGCTGAACTGGTGAACTCGGTAAAGACCCCTGTGCAAATTTTGCAAACATTATCAGTTTGTGCATTGAAGCAGCAAATATTCCGATTTCCAAGCATAAGACCTTTAGGATCTATTTGGAGAGAAATCATGTTTGAAAAAGCACGGCAACAACACACTGCAGGTGGACATCATAAAGAAAAAGCATGATCATTGGACTTTGCCAATTGTAGGGAAACTAAACAGTTCTTAATACTGGACTGCAGTTATCAACAGTTAGCATGGACATGAGAGTTGAATAAACACTGATGCTCCTGGATATAGGAATTCCACCATGAAAAATGGAGTATTGATATAAGACAATTTGTATCTATTCAGGGTATCAGACCAACTGTCATACAAATGAATAAAGCCCAGATAACATACCTTGTTGCCGTGCCTGCAGCACCAGCCTCTGTACGGAAGCAATGGGAATATGCCACATACTTTAATGGCAACTGTGTCTCAGCAAGGATAGCATCCATGTGAATTCCTCCCACAGGAATCTCTGCAGTGCCAATGAGGCATTGATCACTACCCTCGATAGAGTAAACCTGTAATTGTCTGGCATAAGTATCGACGGATCATTATAACTAATTGTGATGCTCTGAAATAACACCAGCTCCAAGAAAACTCAGGACAAAGAAACTGAATTTCTTCAACACCAAACCAATGTCCTTAAGCTCATGGTACAGAAAATTAAAAAGGGAGATGCCCTCAGTAATTTAGTGCTCCATCAGGGATATTGTCATGAAGTTACCACTTCATGGCCAAAATGTTTTAAATGAGAGCATTGTTACAGCTTCATATATGACTATCTGTGTTTAGTTGAATTTTTTTTATAAATAGACTTTTAACACAATTTGGAAGAGGCAGTAAAAAGAAAATCAACTACAAACCTGAGTATTATCACCACGAGGTTGGAATCCACATTTCTCAACAACAGAGGATCTGACAAGTTCTGGAGTTGTTAGAGGTGTAAATCCCTTTTTCATAACTTCTGAGAGAGTCCAGTTGACAAGGGCCATCTCCAGCATAACTGCTTCATTCTTCAGATAGTAGAATTTTGAACCACTCACCTGCATGGCCAAGCAAAATACAAAATGCATGTGACAAAAGTAGCCAAATCACCTTTCCTTGTCAGCAGGAAGCCCTAGCTATTGAAATCTTTACTTAGGGATCGTATTAAGGTCTGATATAAGAGCAAGTGATGATCTTACGATCTAGGGACAAGCCATTACAGTGACTTGCAAGTAGGGACTCAATAACGATTAAAAGTTCTAATTTAATTAAATGCTAGTGAATGTCTGACAGTTCATGTCTTTATTCTTTATTCTTCTTCTTTTTTTGTTAGTGAAAAATAGTGCCACTGCACTTAATCAAGATGACCTTTGCTTTCAAAAAACATAGTTTGATTAAATTGTCCATTAAAAGACAATTCATTCCTGGTGGCATTTAAACTAAAAAAGCTCCCATTAAGTATTTAAACTAGCGAAGCTCCCATGAAAGCATGCAACAATGGGAGGAAAAACTTCAGTGATCTAAATTAAGCAGAGGATTACCTCTGCTGCTGCATCAAAATCAAAGAGATCTAGTTCTTTCCCAAGTTGAAGGTGGTCCCTGACAGGGAAGCCAAAGTCACGTGGAGTACCTGCCTATAAGAGCACAAGAAAATAACTTAAACTTGTAACATGTCCAGCATCATCCCCTCCCTCAAACATACTCTCATACACACGCTTTGCTAACAACATAATTGTGAACGGATTATGCTATGATCTCATGACACATCACAGGTACAAACAATGGCGTACTTGTAACTGGATTCAACTTCTTGGTCTTTAGGTTACTAAGAGCAATTCATGTCTTCGTGTTTTGTTTTATGCATCATTTCCCTTATGAAATAAAAGGAGGCAGCTGAAAAAATTACATACCATCTTTCTCACAGTTGAACTATCTTCTCCTCCAATCGGAACAAGTGGGTGAGTCAAGTTAGGTATACACTGTGCTTCCAGCTGAAGCTCATCTGTAAGTTTAACCAGGTCTTCTTCCAAAGTTGCAAGCCCTTCTTTTAGATTCTTTCCTAAAGAAAAAAAAAAGGATATTCATTACACAGTCACAAGCAATCAAAAACCAAAAGAATGACAAAAAGCATGACAAATTGTTCAAACCATACCTTCCTCAATCAGTTTTTGACGCTCTGATATCTCTACCTTTCCCTTCATCTTGTTTGCTACTGCATTCCTTTCCGCACGAAGCCGTTCAACTTCCTGTCATCTGGAATGACAATTAGCTTTTATTTTCTTCTTAAATATTTTGTACGCACACAAACTACACACTAGTCATGGACATCATCTCTCATCTTTGTTTCGATGCATATAGAAATTAAAGAAAAAAGAATTTTTATTATTATCAATGTTTAAAAGAAAGTAAGAAATTGATAAAATAAAATAAATCTGACCTTTTGAACAGCCAACATTTTCTCATAGAGCTCAAGGACAAGCTCCAAATTAGCATTTGAGTTCCTGTTCTTTATATTCAAAGCCACCGCGTCTTTGTTATCCCTTATCCACTTGAAATCTATTGCCGCTTTCCATTGCGGCTTCACAACTAGAATCATTCAAATAATAAGTAAAATTAACAAAATCACCTTCCTGCTTGGTTCCTGAGAAAAACTGAAGCAAAATGATGTCAAGAAAATTGAACCTTTATTATCCAAGCTTTCCGTTATAGGCGCTGTCTGGACAGCCGTGGCAGAGAGAGCTCTAACCAGAAGCTTAAACGGATTTCTTTGTGGACATATAACATAGTTATGGCGGGAAAACGGATTTAGGACTAGGGTTTTGGAGATTGGCTTTAAAATGAAACGTGAAGAAGCAGGAATCGCGGCTAACTTTAGGGTTTGTATAGTTGTCCCTCCAAAATAACACTGTAAACCCATGCTATCCTCTCTCTCTCTCTCTCTCTCTGTTATCTAGCACCTATAAGTACAGAAGAACATTGCTGATGAAGAAGAAGCTTTGGAGGCTAACAACTTTTTGGGACAATTTTATCTTTTAGTTTTTTTATTCTTTTTTTAATTAAACTAATTGGGCCTCCAATTTTAAGCCGGTGTCGAAGTAAACCCAAAAATGAACGGCGTCGTTTAAATTTGTGAAAATTGTATTTGCTTTTAAGAGGGATCAGTATGGACCAGTAGGAAGTGGGTATTATAGTATCAGGATCCGAGAGGGTAATGAAAATTCGCATCCTAACCGTTCATAAACCCATAAAAAACACAAAATAACTGACCCATTACCGTCAGATGCCGCCATTTGAAAGCATAGTAGCACCCAATCTTGACCGTCCCTCACCCACGTTGCTCTCATGATGAGCCTCTATAAATAGTCGACAATCCGTAAATCTAACCAAGATTCCTTTCCTCTTCTCGGAGTTTTGGCAAGTCTTTCGAGGTACGGTTTTCTACCTCTCCTCCCCCTTGTTTCAATGGAAATTGTTTTTGTTGTTTTGTGTTAAATCCCATTTCTTTATTGTTCTTGTTGTATCTACGAGTTCAATTTGGCTCTTTAAATTCACTAATTTTATTTGTTAATAGATGGCTCGTACAAAGCAAACAGCGCGTAAATCTACCGGTGGCAAGGCTCCAAGGAAGCAGCTCGCCACCAAGGCTGCACGCAAGTCAGCCCCAACAACAGGAGGCGTGAAGAAACCACACAGATACAGACCTGGAACAGTTGCTCTTCGTGAAATCCGCAAGTACCAGAAGAGTACTGAACTGCTCATCAGGAAACTCCCATTCCAGAGGCTTGTTCGTGAAATTGCTCAGGATTTCAAGACTGATCTGAGATTCCAGAGCCATGCTGTTTTGGCTTTGCAAGAGGCAGCTGAAGCTTACCTTGTTGGCTTGTTTGAGGACACTAATCTTTGTGCTATCCATGCCAAGCGTGTTACTATCATGCCTAAGGATATCCAGCTCGCCAGGAGGATTCGTGGTGAGAGGGCTTAGGAGTTGAAAGCAAGCTGTAATTTCTTATTTTATATGTGTGACCAATAATGACTTATAGGCACTTCTCAAAAGTTTGAAGGTTTGCTGTTAAATTCTCATTAATCTAATAGCATTGACGTTGTTAAACATTCTTGCCTTTCTTTTTTCTTACGAGTTCGTGTACCGAAGAGTGTTCATGACATTTTTATTGTAAATTTTACCTGCTATGAGGTTGCATTGAAATAAATTAAAAATATTTTTAAAACAAAAAAACTTTTCTTTTATATATATATATATATATATATATGTCAAAAGACTGAGCTCAAGCTTATACGAGGAGCAGGAGGAGGGTCGGCTGGGTGTGTAGAGATTTGGGGGGAGGGTGGACTGAGCTCAAGCTCAAGCAAACAAACATTATAAAGAAAATAAAAATAAAGATATGCATAGTGCTTTCTTAAGGAATGCAAAACCGCCTAGTAGCTTATCGATATGAATTTCCTATTGAACCCACTGATTTAGGTAAGGGTTTCCCTGAGAACAAACAAGAACTCACCGGTTTAAGTAAGGGATTCCTTGAGAACATGCTTGTCAGCAAAGATATGCCGAGCAACTTACAGGCACCTGCCACCACCACTCTGCTCGTGATTCTAAGCGATGAGCCACCCAATCACAAACCAAGATTGGGCTCAAAGTGGCATTTACTAACGAAGTCAGGTCACCGGGAACAGAACTCTGGTGTAAATTTTGACTTGAAAGAACTAGTAGGGATAGTATAAGCTGCAGCAATGATTCATGGCAGGGAATGCTTGAATGTTCCAATTTATAAGCCAGCAATGCAGGTAGGTTTTTTTTTGTTTTAAAAATGTTTTTGAAAATGTTTTTAGATATATTAAAAATAATTTTTAAAAAATAAAAAATATATTATTTTTATAGCTCGATGTACAAAAGCATTTTAAATAATAAAGTAACCCGCAATCAGATTCCTCATCTGTGAATAACAAAGCAGAGCCAGAGTAATACTACCTGCAGGTCCCGATAACAAGACCAAAATTGCGCTGTGGCACTCGTGATGTTTTTTATCGCTGCCTAAATTAAAAAAATATGATCTGTAGGTGCAAAAAAGGTGCTGGGCATCCATGTTCGTATCTGATATCCAAAACAAGGCCAATTCAAAGCCTCCTAAGGACTACATTCATGTTAGAGCAAGGAAGGGTCAAGCAATTGATAGCCATAGCCTTGTTGAAAGAGTGAGAATTACAATTCAATTGTATACCATACAATTTTATTCAATCAATTGGAGTAATTTTTCCAGATTAGCATTAACACTGGTTAATTAACATGTTGTCAGGTTCGAAGAGAGAAAATTAGTGAACGAATGAAGCTTCTCCAAAATCTTGTGCCTGGTTGCAATAAGGTGTGTTGAAACTTTCAGAATTCGAATACATTAGCTTCAAGAACATGAATTTTTAATTGCTAAAATAAGGTTTGTGTTAGGTCACAGGAAAAGCCTTTATGCTTGATGAAATCATAAATTACGTGCAGTCATTGCAACGGCAAGTTGAGGTAAATTAATATATATTTGTGGAAATGGACAATCCTCATCTTGTTTGAAAATTGAAGCTCCATGCCTAATCCTTGTCCAAGGAATCAGCCAGCCAGCATTGTATAATCTTTCCGTTTCTTCAATTCGGGGTTTTCTATTTACAAACAAATCTTGTTTATTCTAGGTTGCGCGCAAGGCAGCCAAAACAACAGGAGGGGTGAAGAAGCCCAACGGATACAGACCCAGAATTCACAAGTACCAGAAGAGTACTGAGCTGCTCATCAGAAAACTCCCATTCCAGAGACTTTCACAGAATTTCAAGGCTGATTTCCGGTTTCAGAGCCAGGCCGTTTTGGCCTTGCCGAGGCAGCTGAAGCATGCCTTGTTGGATTGTTTGAGGATACTAATCTTTGTGCAATCCCTGCCATGCGGGTTACTATCATGTCTAGGGATGTTCAGCTTACCAGGTGAACCCGTGGTAAAAAAGCATAAAAACCTGTGGGTTTTCACTTTAGGATTTTTCTCTTGTTTTTTTACTTTTCTTTCAGTTTTTTGTCATTTTTTATCAGTAGAACAGACAAATCTTTGATAAGACTGATGCGTCAAGACGTGTTTATGGCATAGTATGGGTGTAGGTATCAAATTCTCTTTAATCTAATAATGATGGCTGTTATTTGTCAATGCTTTCTTTTGGTGACTGTAGTGAACTTTTACATGATATTTTTTAAAAATATTTTAAAAAAATATATTAAAATATTTTTCTTCTCAGATTTTTTTTATCAAAACATTAAATCACAAAATAAATATTAAAAAATTATCAATTTAATTTTTTTTCAAAACAAACATACTTCTAAAAAACATCTCAAACAAATATTATTGTTCTCGAACTCGGACCTAATTACCTGTAATTGGGCTCTCTCTTCCGTCACAGAACAAGCTCGTGGCACAAATAATCAGTGGAGAGGGACGGTTTTAGTCAAGTAATCAGAACTCAAACTTCTCTGACCTGGATAAGGGTCCCTGCGAGATGAGCTGATGCATAATTATCAGATGCCGATTCCATCAGCAGAAAAATGAAGTGACATTTTAAA
>Ga0307511_10003865_pt1 | contig 15302 bp, 15 predicted proteins | sample 13_EM_MG_FD_200266 | JGI IMG/M metagenome (GOLD analysis project Ga0307511, IMG submission 200266) | Populus trichocarpa ectomycorrhiza microbial communities from riparian zone in the Pacific Northwest, United States - 13_EM | ecosystem: Host-associated > Plants > Roots > Unclassified | place... | reverse complement strand
ATAAAAGGGAAGGTAAGAAGGTGAAGGGGGGGTGGATATGACAAGGAAAAGCCGACGGCGACGGGTATACGGCCTGGGATTGAGTTGGAGGAGGTTGGGGGAGACATACCGGCAAAGGTCTTCACCTTTCCATCATTGTTGTATGAGGGGGTGGGGGTGCCATTGCCTGTTAGATACAACAAAGCAAATGGTTAGCACTAGGTAGCTATCTCCCATCAGGTTTGCAACCCCCGGCACTTGACTGGAGCGATCTGGTTTGTCATGGGCAGTGGGAAACTGACGTCTCACGAAAGCCGATACAGTGAAACCCCTCCTCACAACTGGAACGGCAACGGTAGTCGCAGCCCGTCTAACCGCCGGGACAAGTGCTCTGGCGAACATCGTGGTGTATAGTTATGCGATTTGTGCGGTATAGAAGGATTTCTGGGAGCAATTGAGTGGAGGCGGAAACCGATCTTGTCTCGATATCGGATGATGGTGTGGTTAGCCCATTTCTGCCCAGAATTGCTTTCTTCCTGTGAACAATAGGATTGTTCTGGTAACTCGCTTTGCCTGGTCACGTGCGGAGTGTTTCCCGGCTTGGCAGATACCTATTTACATACCAAACTATAAACTAAAAGAAAAAGTAAAAATGCCAGGTATGTAGGTACATGGTAGGTACATCTCCGAGACTGTACTGTGACATGATATTCCGAGTCTAGACACATGCATGCAGCCTGTTGTGCAACAGACAGTAGACAGCAGACAGCAGGAAGTCTGCTGAATCCCAGCTCCAGGACACCGTTAAGAAAGATTGCCATGTTCCATGTTCGCTCACCCATCCGACAAATGTACCCCAACCGGTGCCCCCTCTGGCGCCGGTACATGTTGGCTTAGCCTCTGGCCACGATGCCGCCCAGTAGGCCTCGGTGGGAGTATCAGGATGAATGTGACAGCAACCTAGTTCACAGCACTCGGTCCAGCACAAATCTGCCGCTGTTTTATTTAAGCGGAACTGACTGTGGGTAGCCCATCAGTGGCCATGGCAGCCAGGGAAGTCCTTTCTACGCCTAGCCCACAGCAGATCTGACGCAGTATCGCGTTGATGTATTGGCAAAGCGAGCAGGCGACGGGCATGGTGGTACAAGGAAAAGGAAGTCAAACATTCCTGGTGGTACTTACTCTAATTTGCCCAGACGTGTTGGACGTGCAAGGATCAGACAGGACAGATCCCATGGCCACTGGTAGGCGCAGGTGAGGGAGAGCTGTGACACATCACGCCATGGAGCGCCCGCTACAGGTCAACAAAGTCTCGGAGAATTATCGAGTTAGGTTTGGCTCAAGGAAAAGCAAAAGAACCGTCAACGTCGTTCCATGGACATATTATCCAGGGCTCGGAACCCGGGAAGCAAGCAGGTACTTTTACTCCCTAGCAATGGGGCTGCCTATCCATCCGACTCGTGAGGCAGTTCAAAGCTGATACTAGGTAGTAATCGTAACATCCTTACAGCCCAAACATTAAATAAATCATACCATGGCTTTTGGTTAATGGATTATATATGTTCATCCCCCTAGTAGAGTTACAGGCCACATATTAATTGACATGGTAGGGAGAGGAATACAGGAATACAGGAATGAGTAATAAGGTATGTGTACAGTAATACATATTAATGGGGGCGAGTGAAACAGCACGGGCTTACATTTGTTCTTAGGGAAAAATCAAAAGAGAATTCTGATGGCCAATGATCATGTGCTCGTGCTTCATCACAAGTACTAGGCAAAAGGGTAAAAACAGAAAAGAGGCAGTAGTAAACACATGAATTAGAGGCAGAAAGAAGACGGTTAGGAGTAGTAATGGTCGTGTATAAGAGACATAATCATGAGCTTAAAAGGGCAAAGAAAGATGGCATCTGGGCCTAATAACAGTTTCAGCTTCTTGCAAAAAGCTTTGAAAGAGTAGTATCTTAAATCAAAAAATTAGTTGGTTGCCAAAGCATCAATGCTCTGATTCCTGATATCGTGAATGCTCCATCACCGAAATTGAGATGCGCCGGAATAACGAAACAAACATAACAGTTCCCAGGATAGAGATTCTCCATCAAGCCTAGGCCCTGTCGGAAAAGAGAAAACTAACCCCATACCCGAAACCTGCTCCCAGGATTATAAAATGTCATAGCATCGTGAAAATATTTTTCCCCTTTGTTTATACCTAAAATGCCCGAGATCGGCCATCCTCTCTCTCCCCTAAATGTTTCTCTGCAGTTGTTCCTTTCGGTGGAGCGGGTGATCTAGCTCAAACTTCCCATTCCTCCCTCTGGGAATTGCTGTTTCATGTTATAGGCTAATTCCTCACGTGGCTCCCTCGAACACAGCCTATTATTGCCCCCACTTCAACGGTGCCTTGCCCACACACCGCAGTGTTACCCCATGCCGGGAAGCCTCACTGTAGTTCTTTCGCTTTCTCTCTGCACGCTGCTGCGGTGAATCCACCCCCGACTTTCCCTGCGACGATCTTCCACCTATCTTGCTCGTATTCTTCCATCGCGTTGCGTAGACGCATAACCTGAAAAGCAATTTTAGTGCGCCGTCCTAAATATGTGCCCGAAAAGGGCCCGAAAAAGCAAAGATTAGAGATGCTCACTGTGTCGTCTGTCCATTGTGTAGTCTTAGCCTTAAGTTTTGTGCAGTATCGAACTTGTAGCGTCCCTGATGAACGCCCCGGAAAGAACTCGGCAATTTGTTTCCAGGTAAGAGCCTTGTTTTCCTTCAAGTCTACCAGGAGCTGATCATCTTCCGTCGTGAACTTAAGCTTAGGCCCTCTCGGCCTTGCTGCAGGCGCTGGCATCGATTGGGTGCTCAATCCTGTAATTAACGAAGGCCCAGCCCCTCCCATTCCCATCCCAACGCTTCCACCTGACCCAGTACCTGTTCGTGCCATCTTTGCTGGCGGGGGTTGGTCTGGTAAGTGATGGTGATGATGGTGTTGCGGATGTTGATGATGGGTCGGCTGGTGTGAATGGTGGTGCCGAGGGTCAATATCAAGATCGTCTTCTTCGCCTCGAAGACTACTTAGAGAGAGTTCCAATTCATCATGGGTTCTAGCCTTTGCTTTACCTGAAGTATGTGTGCCCCCATAGAGATGGCTTCCACCACCACCACTCATATGAGGTGGTCTCTGGTGAGCCATATGCTGCAACAAACTCCCACCCAGATCGCCAAGTGGATCAATACTCTGCTGTGGATTCTGTGGCCGATGTTCAAGGTTGGAAGTGTATGGAGGTCTCGGATAATCGTTGATTCGGTATGGAGCAGCCAGTGTTAGATCGGGGGGCTGTTTCTGGAGAGTGTGTCCTTGAGAGGCCTGATGTTGTGTTGGCCCGGTTGCCTGATGATATTGCAGTAGTGGAATCCTTTGGAGTTCAGTTCCTCAATAGTGATCCGAGTGCGGGAATGGGTGTTATTGTATGATAGTAAAGGCCGTCTTTGATACAACAAAAGCAGGCTGATGACAGGCACGCGAAATGGGTAATAAATGTGATGTACTGGGTAGGGTTGTATGATCTAGGAACAAGGGAAGATTCTGGAGTGCTAGGATGCGGGGAGGGCTGTCGCGGTATAAGTATCTTATGTTCAATCTTCCCCCACTACGCAATAAGCTCTAGCCTTGTTCGAGAACAGAATTCGAACACGTTGCGTAGGGGACCTATTGCGAATAGCAATGTATCGTCTGAGGGAGTATCGTCTGGGCGGCGGCGGTGTTCAAAGTGCATAATTTTTCCTTAAGATTGCTATGCCATTGACGGCAGTACAGTCTCCAACTCTGCACTGAAACGATTCGCTGATGAAAGCTGCCAATACTATGTATGTAAAGCCTATGTCAAGTTCTGATTGAATTATCCAGTAACAATGGACCAAGGGTATCAGGCCTGGGGCTGGGCTGAAAGCGAAAATCACACCAGAGACGATATCAGATATGCGCAAGAAGCGCGGAGTGTGCCATATCTGGAAGAAAGGGGCAAATATGGACTGGGGATTTTTGAGACGTCAAAGCAAGCACCGGGCCGATGGGCACATAGCCGCACTACTAGGGGGATGAGGTAGAATGATCGGAGGCGGGGGTTCAGTGGAGAGCTTGTCCACTGCGAGGGTATCGGTGTGGCACAACAAAACGAGACGAAGAAGGTATAGAAAGGACTAGGGAATAGAAGAGAGCAAAGGCGGGCTTGCAGCATCTTGCTCGCCAAAAAGATAGAGCAGAATTCTAACAGGTCAACCAGATATGACACCGAAGGTAACTGGTATGGTTTGGGATGAGCTAAGGGGGCGGGAGCGGAGAGGAAGGGGGGTATGGATGGGTGCTTGCGGGCAAAATTGGTATGGAGGGGTATAATAATGAATATAATGCTAAAACTTCTGCGGGGGTGGAGTTATACATACGTAGAAGTCTTGCCCCATTGAGGTCCCCAGCAAGCTCCAGTGTGTCGAAAACCGTTGGTTACTGCCCAGGAGTAGTTATAACACTGCTGGAATAAAAGTAATTTATACATTTAATGCGCAGGGATTTGAACCCAGCTTACCCTAAACCAGATGCCCCGAACTCCTTTTCCATTGGTGCTTTTCTCCTTTCTGTTCCCTCGTACGGCCTCTAGTAGGGGTCTGTCTGTACTCACGGTTAATTCAAATAACCTTTTTCCTCCCATGCTGTCTGAAGAGACTTGACACGAGACGGAAGGCTTCAATTTTGACAGCATGTCTTAGGCGGCCAGGGAAGCGGGCATCATGTCCTCACAATGACCGGGACCAGGGTGGAATGGGGGGCGCGCGGGTGTGGGTGGGGCAAGGTTGGGGAATGGGCATGAGGGCTGCAACTCCTCGATTCTATGGAACCTTCCAATCGAGGGGGGATGAGAAAAACGTCTGGCTTCCAGCATGTACATACAACCTGAAATACATGGCGTCGAGGTCAAATGACTTCCTGACTGCACATGCAAGGTACCCTGAAGCGAAGGCAAAAGGCCGGAGTCACAAACGGCTCAAATGGAAGAATAGTGCAAGGGCGCGAGAAATAGAATATCACAGAGAATGTGGCTTACACTTCCGCACGCTCGTCTTTGTACGCGAGACGATCCCAACGGCGCTGGTGTTGGTAATTGGTCACTCTAGTGGAGAAGCTTCGACACTTGCAGGGTAATCGCCATGGCTGAAACCCGAGGGTGGCTATCCAAGGTTTCTCCCGCCGGCAGTACGAAGAGAAGTGGGTATCGCTATAACATAACCATTGCAAAACTTAGAGGTAATTTGCCAGTTCTGTTGAAGTTTTCCAAAGTCTCTCCTGTGCCCAATTCGATGCTTTGATGACTCGAGGTGCAGGGTATTGAGCTTCCCCTGCTCCCGGAATGGAGATTTTGGCAAAAGAGAAGTCTGTATCGTCTCCGAGTTTTTTGTTCAATGCTGCTCGATACATTGGGACCCTATGCACTTTGACTGCACCCGATATTTCGATGAGGCGGAAACACATGTAGTTTAAGCTTCGTCAATGACCTATCCCTTTGCCTAATGTAGATCCGGCCAGCCCAGAGGGCTTCCAGATTCAGAGGTCACAGGACCGTCTTGGTATGAGAGCCATGATACCTGCAAAAGCCATTCGCGTTGATAAACGTCCCAAGCCGACACATGTGACTGTGGGGGTAGCTGGATGATATGTGGTCAACTACACAGCAATAAGCTCCTTGTGTTATTTGTTTTCCTCGTAAATACCAGGGATTTCAAGAACCTCACAATCCATCCAGTGCCTAGGTCAAGCTCATCCGGCTTGGGCCTGGGCGCATTGTTACCGAGAACATTTGTTGGATCTGGCGAAGCTTGATCACATTGTCAAGATGTCTCTTCCACTGGATTTCTTTTGGAGGGGTCACCCTGGTATATGTAAGACAGTGGAGTCAGTTAGAGTGCTGATAGAGTGTTTGAGCGTGTGCCAGTGAGCATGATAGCAATTCTCTCTGGAGAACGTATGAAGCAGCGTGTCACGGAACTGGTGCCCTGGTCAGTTCTCATGAAGCAGCCCCGTTTCTGATCTAGAATCTAGCTAGAGTTACGTAAGGAATAGAGTTCGGATAATCGTGCTAAGGAGTAACCCGCTCACAACTCTACTGAGGGCTGCTATCCCCATAGACCTTGACCTTTCTGCTGGATGATAACACAATGACCCATTCATAATTCGGCAAGAGTTTGGTACACCCTGTTACGCTGGGCAGGGAAACCCTCCAGCTGGGGAGTTCATCTGATAATATTACTGGCAGGGTTCCGAACGCATTGGCACCCGTACATCAAGCCGTTCTCCGCGGTCCAGAACCAGTCACAATAACTAACCAGACCCATCCCGGCTCTGAACGTCATGCACGCACACACGCGAGCAGGCAGTCATAGTCAGGCTAGAAGTCATGGCGAGGAACAGCCCTATAGCAGTGCCTCACCATCGGCAGCGGGCACAGCTGGACTAGCTACTTTAGAGGTATATTGAAACCGCCTCTATAATGCACTCATACCATTGCTTATTACAATGAAAGCTATAGACTAGGCCACCACGATACCTACCGAACTGAGCCCGGAAATTTGATTGAGTTATCTTCCTGACCCTCAGGGAAGTGGATCAGCAGGGTCGTCAGGGCCATCAGGGCGGCCCGAACGATTTGCATCAGGCAAACTGATTGACAACCTGGGAGAACCAGACTGCGGACATACAAATACGCGATACTCAAAATAAGTCGGTTAGGTAGTAATTACTCTGTTGCCCCGCTTTTATCATTCCCCAGGCTAATTAGTTGATATTATCTTTTTGGTTGGGGCTGGATAGATGGCGTCAATTCTGTCGAAAGAAAGAGTAACCTCATACCATGTTCTGTGGGTATTTTGCCACTACGTTCTCAGCTTGAACACGCATGTCACGGAGACCTGGGAATGGGAGTAAGATGAGCACTCCCGCTGCAAGCTGCACTGGATCATCTATCTCGCTCCAGTCACTATTTGCCCCTTCCGTTCCTGCTACGGTGCCTCTTCTACTTTTCGTGGGATCCGTTGGTTTCCCTTTAGCTACCAACTTAATTGCTCCGAAGATGAAATATCACGCCCAGATTTTGTTCTTCTCCATAGATGGGGGCCCTGGGAAACAATATAACCTGCGATTAAGGTGGGAAATATGAGCATCTGAATGGCAAGACCTTGATGTCATGGAAATTCCCCAGGGCCGAGGTCCCACCGACCCTATAATCTAACAGTGTTCGCAGATTCGACCCACAAACACAGTGCATACATAAGCGTTCCGGGTGTGACGGTTCTTAGCGAGGAAATCAGTCCTCCAGGAAACGCTTACCGAAGGCCAATATTCGAGGGGAGCTACAGGCTTTGCATGTTGTCCTCTGCCATCATTTTTAATCCCTTCGAATTCAATCGGCAACCCAGACTTAATCTTGCCCTTCTCGATTACCAACGATTGCAAGACCGCTCGATATCTGCCACAGGTCTGCTTCCCTTCCCTCTTATGCTAGCTGTTGGCTTTCTCTTAGAGGACATTCATTTGGGTGATGGGCTATACAGATACCACGGAATTTGTGATTCAATACAAGGAAACAGGTAGTCACACAATAATCCTAAGGACGTGTGGGTGCTACTTACCGTGTAGGAAACTCGATTGCTATGTGAATACGGGCAGGTCCTCCCCCTGCGTGCTTAATCTAGGAATAGACATCAGCTTGGGGCCTACTTTAATAGTTTTGAAAGCTTGCACAAGCCCTGACCGAAGCTCTAAGAACCTACACAGGGAGCCTTGTCCGCGCCTCGTGATAGGAAGATAGCTCATACGAATTTTTGCCCTCCTAATAGCAATTTCATGATCAAAGTCGCTGCCAATAACATCTATCCAGCTTGTGTGTGAGCTTTGACGGAAGCCGATCTTAGGCACACCACAGTTTTCGTCTTTAACTATACACCAAGTTACCTTCAGCTACACCATGTCCCGAAGTTGCTGTGTTCCGGAACCTTCCAATACCCTATTTGCTTGTTACCTTGCTAGACATGTATTATCCCCTGAGTGTCGTACCATTCTATTTGAGTTTATATCCAAATGGATCATGTTCCACTGCTGATGTACCGTGCTTGGTAAGGTTGCTGCTCAAGTCACAGTCCCCCAAGCTGAATACCCATTCTCTTGGTGCTATGCTATCCCCACAAATTCCACATTTATCCGTCCTGGTTGGACCCGGTAACACAGGTTGGTTTTGGTTTCGATAGACCGTTATACCTAGATTCCCTACCCGCTTTCCTAGTTGTCAGAAATACCTAGATTCTAGCACATATACCACAGCTCTGCTGTATCGAGGTGGGTAGAATTGCTGAGGACCCGTTCCGAGGAAACTTTGATTCTTTGCACTCAATTGAAATACAACTTTATTGAGAGGGAATTGAGATGAAGCAGTGACACCGTGTCTAAGCTTGGCGCTCTAACAATCACTCGCCCTGATATTCAGGTACCTTTCACCAGTACCAAGTCTTCATACTTGACCAGTTCTACCGTAATGAGTGGGGCTTTCATTATTATGCTGCGAAAGTATTATTTCCAGCAACCTTTCCCCAGAGGACGGTAATGGGAATGGTGTACCTATGTTTAGTCTCCCTTTAACTCCCTTTAAAAAAAAACGGAGGCATGGTCGGAGACGTGTTCTCGACTGGATGGCCACTGGCTGAGGCCTAGGTCGCTGCACTTACCAGTCTTGTGCTACGACAAGCAGTCTGGCCCTACGGGGGGAGGCAACAGCAATCCCAAACAAAGGCACCTTATCGGTAAAACGTATGTCACATGTGCTTTTATTTATCACATTACCAAATTGGGGAGCTCCAAACGCACCACGCACTACGTGTTCGTGATGGGTCATCTCGTGCAGATCAGAGCTATATCCAAACGTTCAACTTTTCCATTCGGTGAGACAAGCCTCGACGCAATGGATACGGCGGCCGTGACTGCGCAAGGTACGGTCTGTGCCTGGCCTAGGTTAAGCTACTCACTGCTAGTCTCGTGAGTTCCATTGTGTCTTGCGTGCACCAAGGCGCAGAGAACTGTTTCCAGGTTACTATCGCCAGATCGATAATTAATATTGCAACTGCTGGGTTGTGCATGTCAGCAGCGCACGAGTCTTGGCCTTCTGCCGGGAGAATGGCAGTCTAGGCTGTGTTGAGTCTAGCTCCAAGGGCCGCTTCCCAATGTGCAAGAAGGAGGACGACGCCTCTTGTAGTCTGGTTGGCGCCTCTTGTGTACACGCTGTTTCTCCGGCTCCACCAATGGATGATGCCACAAGGCTCCTCTGTTTACGCATTCCTGCCATTTTCCGTTATCTGCTTTCTTTTTCCTATTAAGGTGAGAGTCGTTGACGTTGATGTTTTCCTTTTTTCTTCAGCGCTTTACCGTGCTCTGCCTTCTGTCCACTCCCACATCCCATTGTTCATGCAATGGCCGATGTAGTTGTTTGACACACTATGGAGTTCCCATCACCAAAAAACTTCTGTGATCGAGAGACAGGACGCTACTAGGATGGCTTGCTGCACTGTCTCACCACAAACAAAGACAAACGGGCTTTGCTGCAAATATGCCGGGAAATTCTCATACTAACCAATACCTAGTCACGGCCAGGAATTACTTGTGGCCATTTCAAGCTTTCTTTGGAGACAGATTAACCTCTTCAAGGGTTCGTGCGATCTTGGAAACCCTGATCCCTGCGAGCCATCTGCTTCTACAGTACATATGTATCGATGAACGAATCCTAGCCGGAAAGTTTTTGCCCAACCAGTGCTTCACAAATGTTTGTGCATGTTTGGCAATCTCTCACCGTACGATTACTTCACCGTAAAGGCCAAAAAAAAAGAAATTTCTGGAAAACGAATCTCGTGACATGGATATCGGAGATATTTGGTTCCACGTTTGTTTTCGCGGGGTTTAGAATATAGTGAAATGCTACCTGATGAGACAGGTCCTTTGCGAACCGAGAATGTGGGGCAATGGTGACAAGGCTGGGGCAAGAGCGAGGCGGGTGCGATCCGAGTCGAAGCATTGGTGGTGTGGTGCCGGTGTTTTGTTTCATATTGAGGAAACACGTCCGACTCATGGATCATGATATGAACGGCCTTCCTGGTAAGGGATACTGTTGAGATGCGCTAAACCAATTGATGGCAAAAGTGCACTCCATTGAGTGATGAAACAACCTGAGTTGCAGCGCATCACGGGTGCATCGCATTTACCCATCCTGTAGGTATCCTGATGGACTTGTTTGTTTGAGCTAAGTTAGGGGACAAGAGTACCGCCCGTGGTGAAAACAGGAGGATCGGGCTAGGCAGTACCGAAATACTCCTCTCGCCTATAGGCGAGACGAATTGGCAGTTGCTCTCCCTGGCAGGGGGTCAATTCTGGAAACGTTGCGGTTTTTCACAGCCATATCACCCATGCCAAACACATGGTCTAATGAGTATGCAGCGTCCACAATGCACGAGTAGGGTACCTATGCGCTGTAAGCCTACATCCTGGAGGTATGGTTGTTTGCGAGACCCAAAGGGGTTAACCACAGGATGTTTAACCCTGGAAACATCCGCTCCGGCTCACACATCCCAAAACAACACCCATGGCTTCAGAGGTTCGTCTCGACATTCGCTGGTCTAACTCAGTCCACGTTTGAAGCGCCTAGGCAGACTAAGGGGAGACAGCCAAGGCTGTTTACTATTGACAATGCCTCCTGAATGGCAGGATGTTTGGTGCTGGTAGCCGTTTCCTGGTACCGAACAATCGACGTTAGACCTCTTGCCAACAAGACCGGAGGTGAAAAAAAATCGGGAACTACGGATCTAGGTAGGGAAATCGGTACGGGTCGACAGGGCCGCTCTGCAGAATACCATGTGGTCTATGATTCTGAAAGAATTTGCAGATTACCCCCTTCTCTTCTTTCATGCAATCCAACGTCTTCTCCGGCTTCTGTCTTGGACCATTAACTGGCCCCTTCCCTTTGTCTTTCCTTTTTCGCTGCATCTTCTCTTTGTATGACCACTGGAATGCGGGCTACCCATGTATGGGCCACTACGAATCACGAGCAATCGGAGGTTTCAATGTATTTCGGCGAGGGCGGGGTGATGACCTATTAGATTGGCAACATGGCGCGGTATACTAGGCGGTATGTACCGGTACATAAATTGCTGTAGCGGGGAATTCTGTATCAAACACAGTTTCGGGTGCCCATAATGATTTTTATGGGGAGTCATTGTTCCCCGGGACCCCTCATCGAGCTACAGTACCCTGATCACTTCCCTTCCTCTGCTGGGCTTCCCAATTACAGACAGCAGATCAGTGGCATTACAGTATGGGGAAGAAGTAACAAGGGCCGAGCGCGGGTAGTAAACATCAGACGCATGGTGGATGCACGCGCCTCTGTTGGATTGGAAACTCAACCTGCGCGCCCTGCAAACTCGAACACTCGCTGCCCCCCGTCTATAATGTAGGTAGCTACTCTATCGCATCGAGCGGGTGCACCAGGGCAGGCAGGCGAAGGGTGGAATTGCGCACGCACTTTTCGTCAGAGCAGGAGATGGATTGAAGTGCTCTCTGTGGTATATCACCTCGCTGTGGTATATCACCTCATCCCAAAGCGAGCAGCAACCCCCTCTCTCGTGCCCGCCCTCCATGCCTCTACTGGTCCCTCCGCGGTCCCTCCCTGCCTGCACCCGGCATGTCTTGGGCACCGTCCACTGGCAGCCTGTGTGCAGACACAGCGCAGCATCAGCAATCAGCACCATGTAGCACCCAGTACCAGACATGTAGCTGTGTTCTACCTAGCCTCCCGAAGTACTCGTGCTGGCATGCTCTCCGCTGCAAACCAGACGCCAACCCCCCTTCGCACCCTTTTTCGCACCCTTCGCACCCATCCCTTCCCTCGCCATCCCTCCAGGCCATCCCCACCCCTCCCACCCCCCCAGCTCCCCTTACTTTGTGTCCTGGATAGATCGCTATGGCTTATCGAAGGCTGCTCGTCTTGTGCCCCCAGCACCGGACATGCCCCCACTGCGCCCAACCAACTGCATCCGCGTTACAGCCAGGAAAAAAATACCGGACGTCGCAGAGGGCAGGCAGGCGGGCGTGTGCTAATGCGGATGTACAGTATGTCCCTCTCTCGCACTCCCTGGGCCTAGTAGCGTATGTCGACAAGCACGGACAACAACACACAGTTGTTAAACATGGCTCAGAATAGCTTGCTTGGTCAGTACTGATCCTTATTTCTTTGCGATTGAGCCCACATCTTTTTCTTCTTTTCCACTTCTTTCCCCCATCTCTTAGCTGACAGCCCTCCCACCGTCTTTAATTCGCCCCCATCCAGGCACAATAAACATCTTTTAACCTTCTTTGCGCCTCCCGCCTCTCCCGCACCTCCATCTTGAGCTACTGTGACTTGAATATAAACATTCCATCCCCTCGTCATTCGCAGCCTGCTCAGTCATTCTGTCCACATCTGTGCCTCGTCACTGGTGCATAATTTTGTTGCTGATATCCGTTCTTCTGTGAAGTCGGCGTCTGCGTCTCGATACCTCTACCTTTTTAACTCTATTCTCTCGCACGTTATTCGCCATGAGTACCTCAGTCACAACGTCACCCGTTACATCCACGCCCAAGGTATGTGGCTGCCCCGGCTGCTGTCACGCTATCTTCCATGGAGTTGCAGGACACAATGCTTACTCATTAACCTATAGGGGCGTAAAGGGTCTGCTGCCGGCGGTGGGAAGGCATGGACTGAGGAGGAAGTATGTTTAAACTTGCCTGCGAGATAACGTTCAGCTAGCTTACCTCTGCATTGTAGGAAGTTTATCTTTTGCAAATGCGTCTGCAGAAGGTCGCGTACAAGAAGATTGCAACTCACTTGGACAAGACCGAACTTGCATGCCGTCTACACTACCACCAGCTCTCTCATGGCGGCAACAGGCGCAAGAGGACCAACTCTCTCTCATCCAATTCATCTGACAAGTCGGGTACCAGCCCAGCCCAGACACCCCTAGACTCTTCAAGAGCACGGTCATCAACACCTTCCCGTCTCACTCCTATCAGCCCCACTGGCGCCATTCAGAAGCTCTCGACCAGCACTCCTTCCAAGATTAAAGGGAAGCCACTTCTTCCAAAGCCCGCAGACGGATCCACTCCAGGCCGTAAGCAGTCACCCGCAAAGTCAAAGCAGCTCAGAGTAAACTGCGACACAGGAAGCATTGATAGGGAAAAGCTTCAGAAAGTCATTGAGGCGCAGCACAAGCAGTTCTGGGGGAATGTGGCTGCCCAGTATGGTGGACTGTACACAGCCGAGTATCTTGAGCAGTACTGGCATAATGGGTTGAAATCTGGACCTCCTACTCCTGCCATCTCCCCGCAGAGCAATGCCGGTTCACCAATCTCGAGCTGCCCTCGCGAGGAAGTTGGCACACCAGACAGCATGAAGAGTATGAACATCGAGATCATAAGTGAGCTCCCGACTCCTCAGCCACTAAATGCCAGTTGCCCTCCGACTCCTGCAGCAGAAGCCGAGCCTGCACAAGCGGATATCGAATCCGATGATAAGATGGCAGTTGAGGTTTCCACACCAGAGGAGTCACAGACAAAGATGGATGTTGCTGACAACACTCCTGATGTGGCGATGAACGACATTCCTGAGGCTGGGGAATCCGAGCATAATTGGAGCGAATAGTCGCCTCCCTCCAACCAGGGCACTAGCTTCCCACCAAATCATATCCTTACAGATCGTACGCAGGCCTGGTGCAAGCCGTTTGATCGACATTTTGACGATGACACGAATTCAACTTATTCATTGGAGTTGGTCTCTTTGGGTCTGCATAGGTTGCAACTAAACCACTATAATTAGGCTTGATTTCTACCCATGTTTTTTTTCCTTTTGAAGTGGTTGATTTGCTTTTAGTTTTTAACGAATCTCCTTTGTTATGCCTAATCTCATTTCCATTTTCCATTAATTCCACTTACCTTATCTATTGGATGGCTATGGCGTATACCATAAATTGTTTCGAAAAAAATGCGAGAAAAGGTTGGGAGGAAAATGACGTGGAAGCAAAGTGCCCCACGTCATGAACCTGCATCGACAGCAAGCAGCAGCAACAGACCCACGGGGCAATTAGTACCCTTTCAACGGAGATGGGAATTCTGTCAGCTGGGATGAGTTTGTGCACAAAGTGGGGGATATGGATGGGTATAAACTTTTTGAGGGTTTATTTGGGGATATTTTTTGTATGGGTTACGTTCATGGTAGGGAAAAATGGAGAAACAAAAGTGAGCGACTTTTTTTTGTCAGGGTACGTTTGTGGTGTTTAATGGATGGGACTACCGGATTGGGAAACAGCGACGGAACGGGAACTACTATGAATGGGATAGTTAGGCGGGGCAGAGCCAAATAATGATTTTGCTTGAGTTCGCTACTAGTTTGCTTTTTGTATTTGCTGCTTTCGTCTTGATTTTCTTTTTTTTTCTTGGAAGATCTATAAGGGCTTCCTTGATTTGTGTTTTTATTTGGTGTCATCTGGAATTGTTTCTTCATTGTGGGTAATAACGTTCACGACACGACTTTTGCATGACACGAGGTTAACGATGGTGGATAACTCTTTTTATTTCCTTTGCGTTTCAACAACAGCATCTCTTCGTTTTACGACCCATAGCATCCAGTACCGAATTTTAGTATGTTAATCATCACAAACAATTATATGCTCGAAGAAATCACAGACATGGAGTTTACTAGTTGAAACATTCTGATACCTCGCGTGTTGTAACTAGCAGTACCGTGCGCACTTGTTGTGCGACATGAAAATTGGTCACGAAGTGAAACCCAATGCAAAAGTCCTTGATAAATCTCCACCCGAGGCTGTTTGCTCCGCGCACCAGAGCAGGCATACCAATACCAGGCAGGGCGCTGTGACGTCTTGTGTTTTGAGGTTTGTCGGGCGCGATTCACGAGATCACGGGTTGTCAACCGACCCAGCCTCATGAAGTGGGCTCGGTCACCAGACATCGGGGACACTAAGTCAAGGAAGAACCTCACATACCTAATCACCACTGATCATGCCCCCTTCCATCGATGTCACATACCTTTGAAACAGCAGTATCGGAAAGATAGCTAGAAGTAAGGTAATAGGGATCAGAAGGCCATAGTCACTAGTTCACACGGCTAACTAGTGCAGTTCTCTTATCCTATAGCATGGCTGCCTAACTACGTACCTATTCTATTAGTAAAATATCTTCATTTTTTTTTCTTTTT
>Ga0307511_10003864_pt1 | contig 15308 bp, 10 predicted proteins | sample 13_EM_MG_FD_200266 | JGI IMG/M metagenome (GOLD analysis project Ga0307511, IMG submission 200266) | Populus trichocarpa ectomycorrhiza microbial communities from riparian zone in the Pacific Northwest, United States - 13_EM | ecosystem: Host-associated > Plants > Roots > Unclassified | place... | reverse complement strand
TGCCGTAAATGACGAAGACATTTTTACCTGTGCCATGGCAACAGCCAGGTACCTGGCTTCCAAAAAAGTGCATGGTACTGCTTATGTTATCGGGGAAGGCGGCTTGCTTACCGAATTGCATAACGCCGGTTATTCTATCGTGGATGAGCACCCGGATTATGTGATCATCGGGGAGGGGAGGACGATCATGCTGGAATCGGTGGATAAGGCCATCAATATGATCATGGGCGGCGCCAAATTAATAGCTACCAATCTGGATCCTAATTGCCCGGTAGGCAATGGGAAATATAGGGCAGGCTGCGGCGCCTTTGTAGCTATGCTGGAGTTTGCCACCGGCAAACAGGCATTCAGCGTAGGCAAGCCTAGTCCTGTTATGATGCGGATGGCCAGGAAAATACTGGGATTGTCTACGGATGAAACCATCATGATCGGGGACACCATGGGTACGGATATCCTGGGCGCCGGCTCCATGGGCTTTACCACCGTACTTACTTTATCCGGGGTCACCAGTGAAAAAGACCTGGACCAATACGGGTACTCACCTGATTTTATCATCTCCTCGGTAAAAGACCTGCTGGAAGATGAATTATTTTCCCGGGTATTGGAGCTACAACAGTCGCCATTTGATGAGCCTCTGCTCATTTCAAGATCGTAACTATTATGACAGCCGTATAGATTTTTTCCACGATTTTTTATAGGCTTTATACTTAGGTAAATCATCCACAATATACGAGTCCTGAAGTTTGTCCACCGGACAGGAATTTGTTCCTGTCCGGTCGGTACAGCTTCCCGTAAAAGCTTGAGCGCCTCCGAGTTCCGGGCAATTTTTTTTCAAATACTCAAATAATAGAGCGGAGGACTGTATAGGACATAGTAGTTGTTTGTTAATTCAATACATATATTTAAATTGGTAATTTTAAAATACAGGTAAATTTATACGGCGTGTTATGCAATAAATCATGCTTTAATACTTTTATAAAGGATTAATTGTGTTGACCTGTAGAATCCAATAGTTTTAAAAACCAATTTTATGATACCCAACCCTAAACAATTTGTAAACTTCTTCGGGCGAAGAAAATGGAATACTTCATTGCCCTGATTGTTCACTTCGTGACAATATCGAATCAGGTGCTAATTGTATAAATTTTCCGTACTCTACTTCGCTCTTATGAAACCAACTATACCTTCTTTTCTGCCATTACCAGTAACGTCACGCCGCTGGAACTTTGTTTCCAGGCTGTCAGGTATCCTACTCCTGATATTGGGATTTTCCATGAATAGCCGCGAGGCTGCTATCTTTACCCCCGTCGTTACCGTTACTGTGGTCAACAATCAGTTGGCCGATGGGACTACGAATGATATCATCACCATAACAGTCACAGACGGAGTGGACCCGGTAACCGGACTGCCTATCCCGGTAAATGGGGTGCCTTTTAGTTTTCAGATCAGTGGGACTTCGGTGACCAAGAACATATCGACAGGTGATCCGGGATATGCTCCGGGTACCGTAACTTATGGACTGGCTTCCGGCACGGTAAGCTCCACGGATATCCAGATCTTTCAAAACGGGAATCCGGTCCCCATACAAACGGTAACATTTAATTATGTGGCCGGTCCTCCGGCAACATCAGCGCCAGGCGCTCCAACGGGACCACCCACTCCCGGTAACCCTACGGGCACCACCGGGACCCTGTTGAGCGTAGTACAGAGTGGCGCTACAGCAGATGGCACTTCGACGAACAGTGTAAAGGCCCATATCACAGATGCTAACGGCCACCCGCTGGCGAATGTATCCGTGACTCTGACCATTGTACCTGGAGGTGATCCCGCCGCCACGGCCGACGCAAAATTCACCAACGGAACGCAGACGATCACAGGCATCACCGATGCCAACGGCAATGTAGTTATACCTGGTTATACAGATATACCTATCACCGATATAACACAGGGCGATGTGTGGGTCAGTGCCTCGATAGACTCAAACCCGGGACCCATCTTTGGCAGTCCTGCGAAAGTCACCTATGTTGTAGGGCCTCCTGTTCCCGTAGCGCCCAGTGCTCCAACAGGACCGACCACTCCCAGTAACCCTACGGGGACAACCGGAACCCTATTAAGCGTAGAACTGAGCGGATCCATAGCAGACGGCGTCGAGGTAGACAGTGTTAAAGCCCATATCACGGATGCCGCCGGCCACCCGCTGGCTAATGTGTCGGTGACCCTGACCATTGTACCTGGTGGCGACCCCGGCGCCACGGCCAATGCTAAATTCAGTAACGGAACGCAGACGATTACCGGAACCACCGATGCGGCCGGTAATGTACTCATACCCGGCTATACAGATATACCCATCACCGACATAACAATGGGCACCGTGTGGATCAGTGCCTCGATAGACGCCAACCCGGGACCCATCTTTGGCAGTCCCGCAAAAGTGAAGTTTGTCGCAGGTCCGCCCGTGCCCGTAGCGCCCGGGGCTCCAACCGGCCCCACCACTCCGGACAACCCTACCGGCACCACCGGCACATTCCTGACGATAACACAGGATTATGCTACGGCAGATGGCGTCGCGGTGGACAGCGTAAAAGCGCATATCACGGATAAATTTGGCAACCAGGTAGGGGCCAACGTAGCGGTGACCTTCACCATCACGACCGGTGGTACCCTTGCAGCAGGAGTAGCCCAGATCATAGGCAATGTGCAGACCATCACTTTACTGACCGATGCCAACGGAAATATAGAAGCAGGCCTCATCAGTCCCAAGGATGGTACGGTCAGCATCAATGCATACATTTTTGGCAACAGCATTATCGATGGCAGCGCTAAGACCGTCACTTTTGTCAACAAACCGGATGTTACCAATCCCGAGACGAAATTGATCGTCATTGTTTACGAGGCCATGGCCGACGGAACGAGCACCACCGTGGTGAAAGCCCATGTGGTAGATCAGAACGGAGTTGCCTTACCGGGCCAGGATGTCACTTTTGCCATTGACTCCGGCAACGCAACGATCATCACCCCTCAACCGGTAACGACAGATCTCAATGGAGAAGCTTCTATACAGATCACCAGTAAAAAGGCCGGCTTTGTTTTGATAACGGCTACGGTTGGAGGACAAAGTATCACCTTCGGCAGCCCGGCAAGAGTAAAATTTGTGCCGATCAATATCTATGTTCCACCAGTATTCACTCCGAATGGAGATGGCAATAACGATGTATTGAAACCTATCCTGGTCGGGATAGCCACCTTCCACTATATGAGTGTATACAACAGATGGGGCAACCTGATCTTCACGACAGAAGATCCGAATACGGGATGGGATGGCCGGTTTAAAGGCGTAGCGCAGCCCGTAGAGACCTATTTATGGATAGCAGAAGGCATCGACATGCAAGGCAATAAAATAGTGCAGAAAGGTATGACCACCCTGGTCCGGTAAAAGCGGGTAGGGTGGGATAATTAAAATAGTAAAATCCAATATCCAGATGAGGAAGAGTTACATCATATTGTGTATCTTTTTGGGAACCGGCGTCGTCCGGGGGCAGGAGATCAATTTCTCCCGCGTGCAGGATATGGCAATCTGGTACAATCAATCCCTTAAGACAGACAAGCAGAACAGCTTTAAACTAAATTATCGCAATGTTCAGTATGGAGGACAGATAGCCTACAACAGCGTTGCCGCCCTCTTCGACATGCCCCTGCTCTCGAAGGAAGGAAAAGGCAAGCCGAATTCCGGTTATTTCAGTCTGGCTGTGGGCGCAGCTTCCGATAAATCCAACGCAGGAATATTGAATAATACCCAGGGTATGCTGGGATTGTCCTATGCCGTCCCACTGGGCAACCACGAGACCTACCTGAGCCTGGGATTCCAGGGAGCTTATTACCAAAGCCAGTTGAACCTCAACGGGGTTTCCAATGCCTTCGCAGACCAATTCGACAATTATGGCCCCATCGAAGGATCGCCCAGCAGCGACCGGCTGGCCAGTGGCTGGTCCTATGGCCACTTTAATATTAATGCCGGTGTCTCCGTATTCAGCAACGGCCGGTATGATAAATGGTATCTCGGCGCCAGCGCCATGCAGATCAATCAGCCCTATTCCTATCAGATCAAATCGGATTCCACCCGCCTCAAGCCTAATATAGGCATCCAGGGCGGATATCGATATGTCACGAAGACAGAAGATGAAGTGGCGTTCTATATGTCCATGAACTGGCAGGGGCCAGCCTACCGGCATTATTATGACTTCTCCTATACAAAAGCAATCCCGGGTGTAGCCGGAGGTGCTGCGATCGGCCTTGGATTAGGCTACCGGTACGATGACGCCATCATACCCAATCTTGAATTGAGGTATCAGAAAATGATATTAGGATTATTATATGATGTAAATATATCGACTATCAATGCGGCAGGTATCTCACGCAATGGCGTTGAGCTGGCGTTAAGGATAGATTTTTAAAAACTAACCCATGAACAAGGTAATTATTTGTTTGACTGGCTGCCTCCTGGCTCTTGGAACTCTCCGGGCACAGGATAATTCAAGGCAGACGTCGGATAGCACGAAGCAGGCCACCGATAACGTCAGACAGGTGCCGGTACCGGATACCAGCAGGCCGGCGCAGGACGCCCCCCAGCAGGTAAAAGACACGATGATCCAGGTGAAGGATACAACCATCCAGATAGCGGATACGTCTATCCAGCTGAAGGATACGACTATACATGTACAGGGAGTCGACGTACAGGTGAAGGGTAATAACATTCATGTAAAAGATACAGCCGACTCGCCACTGTCTGATTCCACCCGTTCAATCGCCAGCACCACGCCTCCGAAGGATGCCGCTGTGAAGGACAGCCCGGCGCAGGCGAAGGATGCGGACCAGGCCAGGGACAATGGGGCCGAAGAAAGCCTGAGCTCCGGGAGACAGATGGACCGGCGCTGGTTCATCTCGCCGCTCTTAAAAGGCCAGTTCCAGGATTTTGCCTTTCTGGAAAAGAACCGGAAAGGATACCTGAGCGATGCCAATACCCTGCCTTTCCTCCAAAGAGGCAACGCTTCTTTTGCCGCATCCGCCTATAAGAACCTGACAGGCCGCCTTTCCATAAGCGCAGACATCGGGCTCAGTTTCGGACACGTAACGAATGACAGCAAACTCATCAGCCAGACAGAATCGAAGACGTACAATCTGCTCAATGCTACTGTCTATTATCATCTGCTGGGTCCATCTTACCGCATCCAGCCCTATATTTCTGTCGGGATCAACGACATCATCAACGATGCCAGTTACGCCAGCGCTCCGATCGGACTGGGAGCTAAATTCAATTCAAAAAAGATCATGGTGATGGGGCAGATCGCCTATGGATATGCGGTTAGCAAGAATATATCCAATACGACCATGTATACCCTTGGGATATACATCCCTATCAAAAGCAAAAAGCAGAAGCAATTGGATGAGGAAGACAAATCCCCTTATAACAGAAACAAAAAAGATAACAAAGACACAACTTCAAAAAATGGCGGGATCGTCAATAATATTTACATTACCATCAAATTGGACTCCCTGCTGAAAGCCCAGGGATTGGGCGGCGGAGATGGTAATGGTAATGGGTCTTCCGGTAACAGGAGGAAAGGGAATGGGGTGGATGATGCCGATGGTAACGGGGATGATGGTTCTGCCGATGGCAGCTCTTCCAATGGGAATGGACACTCCTCCCGCAAAAAGAAAAGCGCCATCAAAAATTTCAACTTTGAAGATTTTAGCCCCGAGGATTACAAGGTAGATACCATTAACGGAGAGCCGGTGATCCGTTTTGTCGTCTACTTCGAGTTTAACGACTATTCGCTGAACTCCAAAGCCTTCTCCAGTGTAGATAAGGTTATCGGCCATTTAAGGGACAAACCCAACCTGTATATTGAAATTAAAGGGTACACCGATGACGTAGGTACCGAGCAATACAACAATTTCCTGTCCAGGAGAAGGGCCAAAATGGTACTGGACTATATGAACAGCAGGGGAGTCCCTTCCGAATATATGAAAGCAAAGGCCTATGGATCGGACAATCCCGTTGGGGATAACAAAGATCCCAACCAGGCCTGGCTAAATAGACGCGCAGAAATAATTGTACATGAAAAATAATCCGTAAGTTTATAAAAAGAATAAATCCAATAGTATGTTTAACCTGAGCAATTTCGGACAGTCAACGCAATCTTCACAATCCCCGTTTAATATCCGCATCGAATTAGTGGACGAGAAAGGTAATCACGTCGACCCCCACCATTTAAAAGAAGTGGAATACCTGAGCCGGTTCCAGAATAAATGTGTGGTCAACAAGGTCTATAGCCAAATGATCGCTAATCAGCAGTCCGGTATTATCCAGGTCTACCAGGATAAGATCGTGGTAAAAGAGAATTGATCCGCCTGAGATAGATTGATTGTTATTATTTTTAAGGAGCTTCCCGTCTTCAGTGGCATACCCTTGCCCGGACGTAGAGCTCCTATTGCTTTATCCGCCCCTCCCCTTTATTACCCTCTTCCTTTTCGCCCTATAAATTGAATTTTTTAAAATATGATAATTTTAAAAAGGATGCGTAATTTATAGGGTAAAATAGCTTTTTACATGATTTAAATCATATAATTGCAGTATAAATGAAGGGTAAATCCAATAATTATATTATATAAATAAATTATGCAATATATTAGTTGGACTTTTTTTTGATACCCGTTATATATAAAAAGAAATAACGAAGACCTTTAGACCTATTAACAGGAACCACCATGCAAAAACTAACCTGCTTTGTATTCACCGGAGCATTATTACTTACTCAAGCCTTTCAACTTCAGGCTCAACAATCTATTGCGAAAGATACCATCCGGACAGACTCGATGGTCAAAATCTTAACGGAAGTCACCGTTTCCGCTTCCCGCATCAGGGAGAGCATTCTGCAATCCCCTGTAAGCATTCAGAAAGTAGGAGAAAGGTACTTTAATGCAACTCCGGCGCCCTCTTTTTTCGATGCTTTGGAAAATGTACAGGGCGTGCAGGTGATCACTCCCAGCCTCGGTTTTAAAGTACTTAACGCCAGGGGCTTTGCCAATACCACCAACGTCCGTTTTGCCCAGTTGGTAGATGGCATGGATGTCGCGTCTCCTCATATTGGCGGCCCGATCGCAAATGCCCTGGGGCCTTCGGACCTGGATGTGGACAATGTTGAGATAGTACCGGGAGTTGCTTCTGCATTATATGGCATGAATACCATCAACGGACTCGCCAATATCTCCACTAAGAACCCATTCACTTCAGAGGGGCTCAGCATACAACAAAAGACGGCCGTGACACATGTCGGCGATGCAGCCACCGGCGCAAAATTATTTTCTGAGACCAGCCTTCGATGGGCAAAGGTCCTTTCTTCTAAATGGGCCTTTAAGCTGAATGGCAGTTTCAGCAAAGGATATGACTGGATGGCCAATAATCACACAGACCTGAATGCGAATGCCAATATCAGCACCGGCCTCACCGGGGCGGACAACCCGGCGCAGGATCCGGTCAACGGCTATGGCAACGAATCCTCCGACCGCAAGACGATCAGCCTGAAAGGTAAGAGCTATGTAGTGGCCCGTACCGGGTACGACGAAAAAGATGTAGTGAACTATGATCTGCAAAATATAAAAGCAGACGCGGGGATCTATTATAAAATATCACCCTCCGCGACGATCAGCTATCTCTATCATGTCGCTGTGCTGGATAATGTATACCAACGTGCCAACCGCTTCCGCCTGCAGGATTACCTGGTTCAACAGCACGGGATACAATTCCAGTCAAATTCCATACAGGCAAAAGTCTACCTGAATAATGAAAATACAGGCAACTCCTACAACCTCCGCTCCATGGCAGAGAATATCGATCGTAACTACAAACCTGATAATTTGTGGTATGCCGACTATACGACTGCTTTTAATAATGCCTATCAGTCAGGTAGCTCTGTAGCACAGGCGCACCACCTTGCCCGTACAGCCGCAGATGCAGGGCGCTATCAACCGGGAACCAATGATTTTACAAACACCCTGAATAAGTTACAACAGATCAATAACTGGGACAGTGGGGCCGCTTTAAAGGTAAAAGCAAGCTTTATCCATGCCGAAGGACAGATCAACCTGACGGAGCAGTGGTTACATGGGCTAAAAAAGACAGCCGGACTGGAGATCCTGGCCGGGGCAGATCATAGGACCTACCTTATCGTGCCGGATGGGAATTATTTTATCAACCCGCTGCCGGGGAAAACCTATAAGGATATACACTATGGTAAAACAGGCGGTTTTATTTCCGTAACAAAATCCTTATTAAAAGATCGTTTAAAGATCGGCGCTATCATCCGGTCGGATAAAAATGATTATTTTAAGCAGACCTGGAATCCAAGGTTCACTGCCGTTTACTCACCGGCGTACTCACAGCACTTTCGTCTTTCTTTCCAGAGCGGGTACCGCTTCCCCAGTATATTTGAAGCTTATTCCAACGTCAACAGCGGAGGGGTAAAGAGAGTAGGAGGCTTACCGGTAATGTCAAATGGGATTTTTGAAAATGCCTGGCTGCAGTCTTCGATAACATCCTTTCAGCAAGCCGTGCTGAATGATATCAATACGGGCGGGATGTCCCAAAACAACGCGATACAGAAAAATAAATCCTTACTTAAAATAAACCCATACACTTATATTAAGCCGGAGCATGTCAACTCCGTGGAAGGAGGTTATAAAGGCCTCTTTGCGCAAGGCAGGATCTACCTGGATATCGATTTTTACTTCAATAATTACCAATCGTTCATAGCCCAGGCGAATATGAATGTGCCTAATACAAAGAATGCAGATTCTATCCCCTTCGCCTTATACAATAAGTCACAGCAGAGCCAATACCGTATGTGGACGAATTCCCAGACCAGGGTTTACAACTACGGTGGGAGCGCAGGCGTTACTTATAATTCCGATGGCTATGTGGCGAATGCCAATACCTCTTTTGCCAAACTTCAAAAATCATCCAATGAAGACGGCCTGGAAGATGGGTTTAATACGCCGCAATGGATGGTTAACCTATCGCTGTCAAAAGAGAGGATCTATAAACATGCCGGCGCCGGGATCACCTGGAAATGGCAAAGCGGCTATTACTGGCAGTCCTTCCTGGTGAATGGCAATGTATCTGCCTATTCCACGCTGGATGCACAGGTGAATTATACATTTGAGAAGGCCCGGTGCAAGGTGAAGGTGGGGGGCAGCAATCTACTTAATAAGTACTACTATTCTTTCCTCGGCGGTCCCTCCATCGGAGGAATGTATTATGTCAACATTACTTATGGATTGAAGTGATCTTTTTAACTTTAACGAACAATAACAATTACAATGAGAAAAAAATATTTATACCAGGCCGCTGCGCTCTTATTCGCTTTTCTTTTCCATTTCTTTGCCTGGGGACAGCAGGCTACTGTCAAAGTCGAAGGGGAAGTTACCCATCCTTTGCAACTTAGCCTGGCAGACCTGGCTAAAATGAAAAGAGTGGAGATCCGGGCGACAGAACATGGAACAGAGCACCGGTTTTCCGGGGTCGCTTTATCGGATATCCTGCAGCAGGCTGGTGTTACCATGGGACCACAACTTCGGGGAAAGAATATGGCCCAATACCTCCTGGCTAAAGCTGCGGATGGCTATGAAGTGGTATTCTCCCTGCCTGAACTGGATTCTGCATTCACCGACCGGGTGATCATCCTGGCAGACCAGGTGGATGGCGCTCCCTTACCCGCCAATAAAGGCCCATTCCGGTTAGTAGTACCCGGTGAAAAGAAGCCGGCCCGCTGGATCTGGCAGGTAACGACCCTGGCGGTAAGGTTCGGTAAGGAGTAAAGGATAGCTTTTCAGGCATACGGTATCACATCCAATACCTGGATCTTCGAATCCGGCGCCAGCAGGTCACTGATATGCCGGGACCCCGTAAGACAAGATATAGTGCTTTCCGTTGCCGGGTTTACCAGGATCATATCGGCCATGACGAATTCGGCATAATCCAGTGTAGCCCTGGCAGCGTTTTGCCGGCCAACGGAGAAATATTCAATAGGGCAGTGCAATTTCTCTTTTAACTGATGATAGGTCGTAATAAAAGCCCGGGACAGATCCCCCTCGCCCCCCTTGCCATTTCCCTGGATGATCAGCAGGTGTACCTGGGCCCTATACTTTTGGGCGATCAGGACGGCTAATTCCAATTTTCTCTCCGGCACAAAATGACGGATAGGGATCACAATGATCTTTGTCCGGCTGTGAATAGATCCCGGCTTGGCTGTCAGCACAGGACAATTGCTTTGCTGAGCGATCCTGTCCGGCGAGATGTGCCGGTGGAATGACCAATTCCGCCGGCCGCCCTGCTTGCCGATGATAATAAGATCCGGCTCTATCTTATTCGCCCACTGAATGATCATCTCCTGGATGGACGTGTCCTGCCGGACATGGGTCGTCACCCTGACCCCCGGCACTGCCTCTTCGATCATCTCCTTCCATTGCGCCAGTTTTCTTTCCGCTTCTCCCACGATAAACTTATGTACGGCTGATCCCCCCTCCTTAGCTACATGCAACAGGTGAATAGAGGCTTCCTTCGGATCGATAAATCCAATGGCTTTTTTCACGGCTGTTTCCGTGCTCACGGAAAAGTCAACAGGGATCAATATTTTACGGAATGCTGCCGGCATAAGGTTTCTTTCCAACCAAATTACCCCGGGAGGATTAGCCGGGGATTAAAGGAGCATTAGAATTGTATTAGAGTAGCCCGTAGTCGGATCAATTCCTTGTAAATTTGCCGGTACAGGGGTAATATTGCCCGTAGCATATGGAGGATGAAAGGAAAATACTAGTGATCGAGGACGAGAAGAAAATCGCCGACACCCTCAAAATGGGCCTGACGGAAAACGGTTTTTTTGTGGAAGTAGCCTATGACGGGAAAATCGGGCACCAGATGTTCACCTTCCGGAAATTCGATCTTGTTATCCTGGATATCAACCTGCCCGGCATGAATGGTTATGACCTCTGTAAGGCGATCCGTTACAGGAATGCTGCTATGATGGTCATTATGCTCACTTCCATGAGTACCCTGGAAAATAAGATCGAGGGCTATGATGCCGGGGCAGACGATTACCTGGTAAAACCTTTTGAGTTTCGCGAATTACTCCTCAAGATCAGGGCCCTGCTGAAACGCACCTCTGGTCAGATCATGCCGGTGGGCAACTGCTTAAAAGCCGCCGACCTTGAAATGAACCTCGATAATAAAGAAGTACACCGGTCGGGAAAAAAGATCAAGCTTACCGCTAAAGAATTTCAATTGCTGGAATACCTGCTCCGAAACAAGAACAGGGTCGTCTCCAGGGCTGATTTGGCCATTAATGTATGGGATGTGGATTTTAATACCAATACAAACGTTATCGATGTCTATATAAGCTATGTCCGTAATAAAGTAGACAGGGACTTTGAGCACAAGCTCATCCAGACCCATGTCGGCATGGGGTATATCTTAAAAGAAAACCCGCATTGATGTCGGTAAGGACCCGCATAACGCTCTTGTTCACCCTCCTCGTATTAGGCATACTCACCCTTGTCTGTACATCCGTCTATTATTTTTCTTTTACCAACAGGATCAAGGACATCCAGACCCGGCTCACCAACAGGGCCATTACGACAGGCCGGTTATTGGGCCAGGGTGGCCTGTTCGACCAGAAGTTGATTAAGAAAATAGATGCATCTACCTCTGTGGCCATGAGAGATAAAGTAGTGGAGGCTTACGATGCGCTGGACAGACGGATCTACTGGTACAGTGACAACCCTTCCGATTCTATCAGCATAAGCAAACCTGTCCTCGATAAAGCCAGGACGGGAGAGAAGATCTATTTTACAGTAGGGGACAAAGATGTCATAGCCTGGTATTATAAGGATGAAAATAACAACCTGGTCATTGTGGCCGGGGCCTATGACGAGGCCGGAAATGAAAAGCTCAGGCATCTGAGGCTGGTCCTTTCCCTAAGCTTTATTGGCGGGATCCTTATATCCATTATCGGCGGCTACCTGTTCTCCATCAGCCTGCTCCATCCTTTACGCAGGATTGCAGATGAGGTAAATGAGATCTCTGCACGCAACCTCACACGAAGGGTCCGATCCGCCGGCGGCAACTCCAACGATGAATGGGCTTATCTTTCCGGGACGCTCAATCAATTGCTCAACCGTCTGCAGGAGAGTTTTGAAATTCAGGGTCGCTTCATAGCCAATGCTTCGCACGAACTGTCTACGCCGCTTACTTCCATCTCCAGCCAGTTGGAAGTCTCCCTGCAAAGAGAAAGGAGCATAGAAGACTACCGGAAGGTGATACTATCCGTTTACCAGGATACCCAGCAGTTGAATAAGCTTACCCAGACCCTCCTGGAATTTGCGCGGGCCTCCGGCACGGCCGGTGGCCTGGAGATCGACCTGATCCGTATCGACGAGATCCTGCTGAGACTGCCGGGGGAGACCACCCGAACAGGTAATGGGTGGACCGTTAGCCTTGACTTCGATCAGTTACCGGAAAGGGAGGAAGAACTGCTGGTCTTTGGCAATGAAGAATTACTCTTCACCGCCATTAAAAATATCGTATCCAATGCCTGTAAATACGCTGATGATCATCATGCGAAGATACGGTTGACCGTTCAGGACCGGGAGATCACCGTCACCATCGAAGATAAAGGCAAAGGAATAGCAGAGGAGGAATGGGACAAGATATTTCAGCCTTTCTACCGGTCGGACGAAGACCATTCCATACCCGGTTTCGGACTGGGCCTATCCCTTGCCCGGCGGATCATAAAATTACATAAGGGCTGGATCAGTGTCGATAGCGTCCCTGGAAAAGGATCCGTTTTTACCATTAAGCTCCCTTCGGCCGGCAACCTGAAATAATCAACTCAGGGACGAATGGAGATTGCCAGCCAATTTTCCCGCTTTATTTTTTGGGCGGTATGGGAATTTCGGCGGGTGAAGGCTCATCCGGTTCTTTTTCAGGGATGATCTCCGGATCTTCTTCCGGCAATACAGGCTCTTCAGGCCTCTTACCTGGTTTTATTTCCGGATTCTTATCTGGTTGTGGAACTTCGGATGGGTTCCCGGGCTTCTTTTTTTGGCTCATGACGATAAAAAAGCAAAAATTATACCCACCGTCAGGTATTCTCCTCCTCACCGATTACCCTTAGCATCGTAGAAATACGATAAAAATCGAGGGAGTTTGCTCTTTTTTGCTGACTATCATTCACTTAGTTTTGTGCTATCCAATACCGATGAAATAACCGGTGTCCAAAAATCCAGAAAAACCAAGTATCGTGCTCATGTCCAATGCACGTCGTAAAATTCCAATTTCTCTTGAAGAGCCCCTGACTAATCTTGGGGGTTTTTTCGTTTTAGACCCTGCCCTGCCCTAAAGAGAGAAAGGATTATATCGCATCTGACAAGGAACTGAAAGTAAAATCCCTGATCTTCATGGGAGGGATCAGCGCACTCCCGCCTCCTTCGCCGCTGATCGTGCGTTCCGGCTTACCCAGCGCTTCCAGGTTATTCAGCATGATGACCGGGCTTTCATTAAAGCGAAAATTCTTAATGGGAAATTTGATCTGGCCGTTCTCAATATAAAAAGTGCCATCCCGGGTGAGGCCGGTAAATAACAAGGTTTGCGGATCAACAGCCCGGATATACCACAGCCGGGTTACCAGGATCCCTTTCTCTGTGCTCCTGATAAGATCTTCTACTCCCCCTGCCCCCCCTTGCATAATGATGCTCTCGGGCGCAGGTAGAGGTTTCACCCCTTTCTGCTGCGCCCAGTAACGGGAATAAACCAGATTTTTGATCACCCCTTTCTCTATCCAGCTTACTTTTTCCTGCGGAAGGCCTTCCCCGTTATAATAGGAACCTGGCAATTCCTCATTCAGGGGATCGGAATAGATCGTTACCTGCTCGTCTACCAGTTTCTCCCCCAGCCGGGTCTTGCCCCCAGGCCTGCTTAAGAAGCTGCGGCCTTCATCGGCGCTCCGGGCATCCAGGGCGCCATAGAGATTTTCCAGCAATACAATGCCGGCAGCCGGTTCCAGGATCACCGTATACTTCCCGGGCTCGATCGCCTTTGCCCCTGCTGATTTGCCTGCTTTCCAGGCAGCTATCTTAGTGGAGCTTTCGACGTCTAATTGGGAAATATCATGATAGCTTTTCGTAGCATAACCGGAGCCCGTCCCATCTTCCGTCCGCAGCGTCACGGAAAAATTTATATTCGTAGCAGTATTGTAGGCAAATAATCCATGTGAATTCATAATCCCGGAAAACCCGGCATTGTTTTGTAAAAACCCGGCAGCAGTCAGCCTGGCGTCTTTGGCAATTTGCAAACTTTGCTGCACCAGGTCGGCCCGCAGCTTAGCGTCGACAGCAGCCGTCGCCGGAATAAATGTCCTGGCATGGGGGCCGTAAGTCTGCGGACCTAAGAAAGGCAGATGCTCGGGATTTTCAGGGGCGAGACGCGCCAGCTCTTCCGAACGCCGCACCGCCTTCTCCAGGGAGACATCATCATACTCGTTGATCGTCGACGTCCCCAGTTTTTTGCCATATACAGAAGATACCTGCAGGGTGACCTGGTTGACAGCGCCGCTGGTTGACACGGAATTACGGGCATACCGTATATTGCCTCCTTCGCTACCGCTAATGGTTACTTCGCATTCCTCCGCTTTTGAGAAACTGAGCACCTTTTTCAGTAGCAATTGCACTTCGTCCTGTGTTAAAATGGCCATATCAAATATTTCTTGCTGTGTTTATAACATTGATTCCGTTAAACCGGGATGTGGAAGACCCATGTGATACGGAATTGCTTTGCGGCGGCTGTCCCTTCCCGTCAAAAAAAGTCCCTCCCAGCCGGTAGTCGGCCTCATCACAAATAGCCGTACAGGAATTCCAGAACTCCTGCGTATTGGCCTGGTAAGCGACATCTTTCAGCATGCCTCCGATCTTCCCGTTCTTTATTTCATAGAACAACTGGCCGCTAAACTGGAAATTATAGCGTTGCTGATCGATCGAATACGACCCGTCCCCAATGATATAGATGCCCTTTTCTACATTTTTGATCATGTCGGCAGGAGAAAGACGGTCTTTTCCCGGGCGTAAGGAAATATTGGGCATACGCTGGAACTGTACATCCTGCCAGCTTTGGGAATAGCAGCATCCCTGCGATTCATTCAGACCGATGATATGCGCCTGGTCACGTATCGCCTGGTAATTGACAAGTATTCCATCTTTGATCA
>Ga0307511_10003863_pt1 | contig 15308 bp, 13 predicted proteins | sample 13_EM_MG_FD_200266 | JGI IMG/M metagenome (GOLD analysis project Ga0307511, IMG submission 200266) | Populus trichocarpa ectomycorrhiza microbial communities from riparian zone in the Pacific Northwest, United States - 13_EM | ecosystem: Host-associated > Plants > Roots > Unclassified | place... | reverse complement strand
CCCGGGCGCGGCGGGGGTGGTGGTTTTCGTGGTGGAGGTGAGGGTGGTTTTTGTGGTGGCTGTAGGAGGTGGTGGCTTGAATTTTATGTCTACCCCATATGCGCGGGCGAGGTCCTCCGGGGAGAGGTCATTGTCTTCAGCAAACGCAGCCAATGCAGACGGAGTTAGTGATTTTGATTTTGCCTTCCCTTTGATGAGGACGGCAGGTATCTCATCACCATCTACCACCTGTTCTGGCATTTTCCCTTTTTTCTTGGTGATAGTGCTGGTACTAGTAGCGGTAGGAGTACTGGATTTCTGTTTCTGTGATACAATGCCGTTCTGCTTGACCCTGACTTTGCCCGAGATCTCGTCTGCTTTCCGTTTCTTTCCCCCCGTAGCCGCAGGCTGAATTTCTCGGTCTTTGCTTTTACTCTTGTCCGTCTGGGAATGATCCTTCTTCCTACTGCGACAAATTGTTAGCCCGATTGCACATCACTCACACACACACACACCCAATTCGGTCCGTCCACTACCACCAAGCTCACCTCTGTACAATCCCCTCCTCCTCCTCCGCTCTTTCCTCCCGCTTAATCCGAGCCCCGTCTACCCCGACCTCTTTCTTCGAATTCGCCCCCAAACTCTCTTGTAGTCGCTTCCAGTTGCTTGATAGTGATGATGGAGGGGGGAGGGTGACAGGTAAGCGGTGCCTTCGCGGGGGAGGTGTTGTTCCCATTGTAATTTTGATAGATTAAGTTAATGGGTGCATGTTGTGGGGGTTGTGGGGGTAGTGTGAGTTGTGTGAGTTGTGGTGTTGGTGTGGGTATGGCGGAGGTAAGTTTTGAGATGGGAAGCGAAAAATTACAAATAGGTTGCAGTTGCAGGGGCCTAGTGAGGTGTCACGTGTCGTATTTACTTTTTGACTGAGGTGATGGAGCAATATGATGTGATGTACCCTATTGTGTAAAAAACTCCCAAAACATATAATCATTTCCTCCAGCGAAGCTACGGTAGTCTCAGAGTGAACGTTCCTTCCAATATGCAAAAAAACCAGTCCAACCAATCCAACCCAACCGATCCATCATTAGACGAGAAAAAAACTCAAAACAGTATGCACAAAACCCCCAGCCGGCCCTATCTTGCAAATGAGAAATGTCCCAAAAAAATTGTAGATGAGTGGAAGGTGTCGAGCGAAATGGTATACACAAAAGAAATGGGTATGAGTAAAGATATCTGGTGATTGCATCGGTATAGAGAAAAACCAGGACATAAAGAAACTCAAAACAAGGTACTCCAGCAGAACAAATATACAGACAATAAAAACCACAAAAATAGATACTGCCCCGTTATGCATACCTCAGCTCGAGTCAAAGCTGCATAATGTCCCATCAACGTCACCGCCGACATCAGTGGAACCCCCTGATGCCCGCTAACCCACTCCCCGTAGGAAACCTTAACCGCCTACTACCTTTTCCCTCCTCCTTTTTTTCTTTCTTGTCCTTCTCTTCCTTCTCCTTCTTCCCGATATTCTGCACCCCGCCTAAATTCAGAAACATTATGTCAGCACAAAGCTATTGTTCAAGTGTGGGGGAAGTGTTTCGAGAAAAAATGTATAATCTAACCAAGGAAATGTACATAAGTATGCAACCGCTGTTGTGTTTGCCTAACGCCCAGAGTCGCTTTTGAAGATATATAGAAATACAAATTGGAATTCTACTAGAAAAAAAAAGAAAGCAATACTTTTAAGGAAAATCAGGTGACTCGCCTCTTCCTCTAACCCTCACTTCACTAGTCGGCTTGACCTTCTCCGCCCTCTTCTTCTCCGAGCTCGTGTGACTTAAATTGCTTACAGTCTTGATACTCGCCGCATCGTCATTCCCCTCCGGAACGAGCTCTACAGTCCTCGCAGGCCCATCGTCCGTCGCCGACACTGTATTCGCCGACCTCAGTGGTGGCTGTTCTCCCACATCATCATAGAATTGATATTGCTGGTTAGGCGTAGGTGGTAAGGGGGTAACAGGTGGTGGGTTCGGGCCCGTATGGTAGTAATTACTATAGTTCATATATCCCGGCGGATGCATTATGGGTGTTGCTGGCGACCTTGCAGCTGTTGGAGATCTCGACACATGCATACCAGTATTTGGCTGCTGGAAATATGAGTTGGGGTATTGGCCATGTGACATCCCCATGTGCTCCATGTCCGAGGATGGTAGTTCTGAGAGATATTGGTGGTGATTATGGTATCCGAGAGATGAGTGTGTTTGTGGGCGGTGATCATCGGGATCGCCGTGCTGAGATGAAAATGTGCTGTCCCTTACATGCGACCCCATACTCGCGTGAACTGGGAGATTCTCAAGCTCTTGAGAGGCTTGGAGTTCTATATGCCGGATCTCTAGATCCGTATACTTATGGAGTAAGGCTTGGTGGGCTTTCTTCAGGGATGCTAGTCGCTGATTGGATGCTTGTAGAGCGGAATCGATCATGGCTTGCATTCCAGGGCCTGGAGATGGCTGAGGTGAAGGAGCTGAATTTAAGCGGTACTCTAGCTCCGAGATCTTTTGCTCGTATGCTCTACCCAATTGAGTATGTTAGCACTAACTTCACTTTAATCCGAACCATAAATTTCCTTACCGTTTCATCTTCTCTTTTTCTTGCAGCTGGGCTTGAAGCCGCAACTTGATCCTGTCAGACTGTGCAACCGCTGACTCTTCATTGTGCTTAGACATCTCAAAGTCCTCCTGGCGGGATTCATACTCTAGAAGCCTGTTGCGAAGCTGCTCATTGATTTCCTTGTATTTATCAAGCATCTCAAGATTGGTCTCCAGAGCTTTCATTCTCTGCCGTGTTAGTAGTTCTTTTGCCTCACTTTCCGCAACAAGTCTCCGCAAATGCTCCACGTCCCTCTTGGCGGTCTCCAACTCCCTTTTTACAGATTCCTCTTCCGCCTTCCAGTGTTTCTGCTCCTCTCGTAGAGCACGAATCTTTGAGTTCTGATCTGACTCCCATTTCTTTGATTGGTTCTTCTGTGCTAAAGCTTCAGATTTAGACCTAGCATAGGCCTTCTTCGCCTCTTCAAGCTTTGCCTTGAGAGCTTTATTTGTATTGATCAGATTCTGGGTTTCTGCCTCTGCCGCAGACTCCTTGATATGCTTCCGCTGGAGATGACCGATATGAGAAAGATGCTGCTGCTTCAAATAGCGCTCGAAGTTGAGGTCATTCTTGAGCAACATGACTTCACGTTGTAAGAAGGCAACCGTAGCCTGTACGTCCGATGCAGCTGGACGGATGGCTGGGGATCGTGGGATATTGCTGTGGCTGAGAGAATGTGCGTAGGCTTCTAGTCTGGGGGACGCTGTTACGCTCACATAACCATTGCTACTGCCATGGTGAAGAGATATGGCCGATTCGTTCTTGCCCTGTCCATGTAGGCTTGTACGGAGTGTTTCCTGCACTTGCAGCATATTCTGCACCTTAGTATCTTCCAGGGATGTCCTTCCGGCTTGTGCCGGTAACGTTGGGCTATCGGGCATTTTGGCATCTAGGCTTCTACCAGCTGGAGAGTTGGCAAACGATCGACTGGGTGGTGTTTTTCTCAATAAACCAGTAGGCTCATTCACACCCTGGGAGGCCTTTCTAGCAACTTGCCCGGATTCTTTCCAACTGTAGGATGTCTCAGGTGAATAAAGCTCCGCAAAGTCGTCCAACCGATCTTCGTCGGAGGACAGAAGACTTTCCATAGGGATATCCTCGGTAGGTATTAAAGACTCCGGAATAATTGAGTCATATCCCTCGCGTTCCACCGCCTCCAGTGATAGATCAAAATTACTGTTCATCAGCCCGATGCACAGTGCGGTCACGTCTGCAGGTTCAACCTTCATCCACCTTGTCTGATCCGTTAATTCCGACTCCAACGTCAGCGTCAAGAAGTTTGGATGCAGCGTGTGGCGCTGGCGATATTGCTCCGTTCGTATTCTGATCGTCTCTTCGTCCAAATCAAGGTCTTCAACGTCCCGAAAATCCGAACGCTCTAGATACTTGTAGGGTTCACGTATAAAAGTGACCAGGTTGATAGGGTACAGCCCATAGAGGAAAGTGAAGAAGTCGCTCACATCAGGCGTGGTTGAGGTTGCAGTTTCGAAGGATGAATCCAACTTTTGCCAAATGTGTCCGGCACTATCTTCTTTTCCAGAAGCGGGTGAGTCGGCCCTGTGTGTCTCCTTTCCACCTAGAAATCTATACTCATCCAAACGGACTACGCCGTACTTGTCCCAACACAGAACGCGGGTATAAACGAAGAATAACTGGGGTAAATATTTTGCTAAGGAATTACATATGTGAGGCATGAACATTATCAAGATTGTGAGGGCCAGTGAAATAACCGTGGTGGATGTGTCGATTTGAAGGCATTGGAGTAAGTGCTCAAATAATGGTGTTTGCAGGACCTGGTAAAGATGGGGGCCCTGGAGTCGTACGAAGCCACATAAAAGCCCCAAGACCTGTAGTCGATACTCTTTCTGAACGACGTATGTGTCTATATGTTCCATAAAGGCCTTCAAATAGTTAGTATGACAAATACGCTATTGGTTGCGTGAGTGAAGGAAGATACCTTTGGTTTCCTCTTTCCGTAGGCTAATAGCACTGCCTCGACATTGGAGACAACAAATCTCTGCTTTTCTTCTTCAGCAAAACCAGCCCCGTAGTCTGGCGAGGACACCTTGGTTTTCTCAAGGAAAACCTCAAACAGCCTCTCCGTGAAGACAGCAGCTGTCTTTGCATTCTCCTCGTTGTTGGCACCGTCCTCATCATAGACCAACACACTGAGAACCACGGCCCTTGCATCTGCAACAACTGCTTTCGCTTGTCCCAACGAGTCTAAGGTGGGCCTGACCATGATATCCCACCAAGCCATCAGTCTATCAGTACCTGTCAGTGCTGGCCGTAGCCCACGGAACGCTGACAGGAAAGCAGCATGTCGATCAGAATTACCGCCCACTTTTGTAGTGTAAAGATGCATAAGTTCATCGTGTAGCCGTTGGGAGTCGTGATCCTCAATGTTCGAATGCTTGTCGAGATACGCCTGTATAGCAGACAATAGCTCTTCGGAGATGGGATAACATTTCCTCAAAGCGAGGGCTGTCGTGAGTGCTCTCACCAGATCTTTCAATGAACTATACTTTTGTTAGTTCACCATGATAGCAGAACAAAGCAGTGTCTAAGATAACACAGCCAGACTAGATAACACCTACCCTATCGACATCCTATTAGAGAAAGAGGGCTGTGGCCCAAGAGTTTTATTAAATGGACCGAGATGTTGAGAGCAAGAATTGTTTGAGGATGCTTGAATATCACAACACAGAACTGACTCTCGAAATTGCCAGCGAGGTCATGTACAATAGTATGTTTTTTTTTTGGGCTGAAGAATCGTAAAACCGCACCCTTCCAACAATTGCTTCCCAAGGTCCAACCCAGACGGCGACTGGCCGGATATAAAACTCTATGTAGTACTGCAGGAAGTGGGAGGGCGAAAGGCAGGGTTTACAAGGAAGGAACTGTGCCCTGGTCCAATCGATGTAGGATACCGGGGGTGCACGCTCGGGATTGCTGCAAGGGGGCTAATGGCGCAGATGTGCTAGTGATGAGTAGTTGCTATGTTGGTGGTGTTGAATGTGTGAGCTGAACTGTGCGCGAACTGTTCTGTAACTGACCCCCAAGATCCCGAAACCGCTACCGGCCGATCGCACTGCAGTCAATGATACTTGGGCTTGTATCCAAAGGCGTATAAGAGTGTAGCCTTCAGTACCACGCACTTTGTATGAGTTACTATGGAATATGGCTAATCGCCATGCGCAGAAAACAATAAAAAGTTGGTATCTTGAAGGACTCTGATGATGCTTGTTCTGTGTCACATCCACCAAATACCTAGTCGTCGACTTGCAGCTGCCTGTCTGTAACAAGAAATTTCTTAGGCGGGGCAGCGGATAGATAGAGTGGCCTGGAATTCTTACTATATGAGAATATTAATCGATAATGGATAGCGTAGTCTGATTTGGATAGCGGTGGAGGACGCTGCCGATGTCGCTCGCGGCGATGAGCAGGTAGATGAGTAGGTAGATGAGTAGGTAGCCCCGTAGCGATGAGTAGGTGTCCAGTAGCGATGAGTTCAAGGTGCGGCTGATGACCTCGTTGGTGAGATGAGTGTGCCTTGTTGGTTAGCGAATAGCGAATACACTATTGGTGGGATATGCGATATGCGGTGCGATGTATGAGCGATGCTTGACCTTAAAGCAACTTCAAACTTCCCTCCATCCAGCGGCCGAAGAGAAGACGGCCATTTAAAATCACGAAGCCACAAAGACAAAGCATCCACCAATTAGAAGACCACATATGGCATGTATACCTATATGTAAGATAGCCGTTGATTTTCTAGGTCTCTAGTCCCTAATCACATTCCAACCAATATCTAGTACTAAGACTTCGACGCAATAGCAAACCAGCAATTCGGGCCTCCAGGGTGATGGGCCTCCGGGGTGATGGGCGAGTACCATATATAAATTTAGGAAAAACGGTGGATGATCATGCTTGGGAGCTGGCTGATTTCACCTTCACCTCCGATATCAGTTTGCAATATCAGAAGTTGAAGTGCAGATGGGCGGAGTCGCTTACTCTACGTGGAGCGTCCAAGTGGGAAATAGTCTGTAGCCTCGGGGATACCTACCGCACCAAGACTCGTTGCCGGAGATGTCGGGTCTCACAACGACCTACGCCCCGAGGATTGCTTAACTCCAAGACAGTCTCGTGTCCACGCAAAACTGACTGACGGATAGGTATGTATCATATATCAAGTGGGGTATCAAGTGGGGGAGCATTAGGTACCGCGAAATAAGACCCCCCAGCCAAACGAAGAGCGCCACATCTGGAGGCTTCGAGAAAGTATCTGCCCTGCCTAGAGTACATGCAGAACACAAAGTGCTGCGTTTCAACCACTCATGGCATGCCCTTAACCTGTATAGTAGTCCTTACCCTCTGTAGGAATGATTTGCGCTCTTGTTCTCGGACATTTGACTTGGAAATCTATTTCCCGCGGTACCAGGGGCCAAGCTGTCAAAGCCTGGCAGCTATGTAACCCTATGTTGGAGGTTTAGGGTCTCAAGGCTAAACCAGGCTTGGGAAGTAACAGCTTCAATTTCAAGGACCTTCTGAAGATAAGGATTGCTATTATCATTTTGTCAAAAGATTGAGGAGATAAGGGTCAGCAAAAGTCGGCGGTTGAATTCATCGGCGAGGAACGCAACCCCTTTCAGCATTATTCCTCTAGATGACCCCTCCCAATGAGTCTCAGGCCATCCGCAGTCAATGAGCAAAACACACATCTCACCGGCTGCTACTCAGGAACTGGAACAATGTTCAATTGGCTGCATATGTGTGCAGATTCCACGCTTCCTTCACCAATGAGGAGGAACCTCCGTCAATGTCACTGTGCCTTGCATGGGCACTCGGCCCTCTTCAGGGGCAGATATATCAACAACTCGCAACGTGCATCAGAGCTCGGGGGCGCACCCGTGAGGATGGGAATACCTACAAGGAGGGACAAGGTAGAATCTTTTTGCTTTTGTTTAATTGAAATTTAAAGTGATCTCGCTTTTGCAGGGTTCAAGGGGTATGTACTGTATTTGTTTCTCAGTCGCCATACAATTGCATCAGAAACTCTCCATGCCGATAGGTGCTCAGTTACGGAGGTAAGTCTGATCAACATATGCATTGTCATATCAGCGAGAGTAAGTATTGGAGGCACTTGATTGCAATTGCCTAGTCCCTCATACGGTCATGTAGGTAAGATGATCAACAATGAGGTTATTGGGCTCCGATTCGTCGTTACCGAACAACAGCTTTCTCATTGTGGTCTTTTCGCTTACATTCTGGCAGGGTTAGCCACGGCACTCAAGGCTTCTGATGTAAGGGATTTATGTGAACTCTTATTTGGACATTTTTGACCACAAGTCGGCGATTGTGGTGATAAGATAATGATTAAATGAACCTTGCGTCTCGGCAGATGCTGCTGACGCGCCAAGGGCGTTGTGGCTGCACAGATGTGGATGTGGCTGCATATTAGAGTAACACGCCCTTCTTGTGCTTCCAGAGGCTCTTATGCGGCTTATTCTGTATATCTACATATATAAGGAATGCAGATACATGACATCGTACATGTATTTTCCATCGTGACACAAGCAGGTAACGGCCTTCTGGATACCAAGCAGTTCACGAGATCGACCAGAGATCGAAATCCTGGACCACTCACATGATGCAGGTTCTACTATCCTGGCTTCTCGGCTCAATCAGTACTGAGTTTAGACCATCACCCACGTGCACAAACCTGGACCTGTCATGTGCTCAAAGCATCTCTGGCCCATTGAGACGGTCGTTGTCCCGCTCGTCTGTGGAGGCAAAAAACATTGGGAATCATTCCCTAAGGGGACATGGGGACTTGGGGACTTGGGGACTTGGGACGTTGGGATGTGGGGAAAATGGTTATGAGACAGCAATGTCTGGGTATGTCCGCCCCGGCGAATATATCCATGGCGAACAAAAACCCCCAGTCCCTTCATACAGAGTACCGGTACATTGTCGTTGCAACGGTGGAAAGACAGGGGGTCTTTGTCTTGTCCGCCACATTTTGCGGTAAATCCTGTCTGCTGATCATGATCGGAAGAGCGGTGCCATGATTTTGGAGGGTGACTAGAGTGCAGTCTGGCTGGACTAGAGTGCTGATTCCTTGTTATTTTTTCTTTTTGGCTCGTTGAGAGTTCAATCTCCGGCAATCTTGGTGGAGATGGATCGACGGTGTCACCGCACCGTGGTAGCCTGGTTGCACAACCCCTCGTTGAGGGGCCTTGAGGCTAAAAGCAACGGCGCGAGCCTAAATCTCAACGGTTATCGCGCTAGACTACGGTTATCGTGTGGTAGGTCTAGTGGTAGATCGCCGTTACCACCTGATGTAGTATGTAGAGTTCAGGGTAATGAAGCTTTCTCTGCCAAGACCAAAGCATCAGCAACTATAAACCGGTCACGTTCTGAAGCCATGACTATGATTGAGCTACAAACTGCTACTTGATTGATAGATGATACTTATATCTTGTCACTAGTCTGGTTGGCACAAGCTCTCGTAGAGAGTCTGGTCCAAAACTTTTTTTTGGGAGGTGGGCGCGAAAGGAAGGTGTTCAAAGCAACCCGAGGTACACCCGAAACCCGTACAAGCGCTTGGTTACCGCTTGACTTCGATTAAATAAAGTGCCTGAAGCTCATACAAACACTAGCTTACCGCTTGATTTCAATGAAATCGGGCACCCGAAGCCCTAGTCTGGTTGGCACGACCGCTCCTATGGAGGCCGAAGCCCATACAAATATGAGTTTACCGCTTGATTTCAATTAAATAGAGCGACTGGAGCCTTGAATTCAGGTGAAAAAAATCTAATTTTCTGCGTAAATAAACGGGGCCGTTTTGTGCAGTGCGGGTTGTGCCAACCCAGGCTAATTTAGTATGGTCACCTGCACTGCAAACTATTATGTATAGGGCCTGATGCGTACTAATTGAGAGTAGTAGAATTCAGAATAGTGCACCTCGCATACATGTGAACACGCTGCTAGCTACCTGAATCTATGAGCCTGCTTACTGGTTCTTTAGATCAGGTTTCGGTCGACGTCGCAGTTAAATCAGGTTTATATAGGGATCTGAGGTAAGATGTTTAAATTTCGTTTATGCGCTTACGTACCACAGACGTAAACACTATATAATGATTACTGGGTCATAAAATTAGTATTGACCAAATATGTAAACTCTCTATGTGCCTGTCTATTGTACAAGTATGTATGCCATAGCGTTTTATAAGCATGCCATGGCGTTTTATATAAATGCCTTGCAATTGTACAAGCACGCATCCTACGGGGTTTTATATATTTGGTGTTAGGGGCGAGCCGGTGATAAGGCAATATCTGTCGGAATATAGGTAGGTAATATGAGGGGTTATTACGGCTCGGGCCTAACTGGTCGCACGTAAGGGTACGGAAGAGATAATTCTCTAGTAAAGATAATATTGACCAGAGCTACAAAACTTCGCTCGAGTCTTGAAGAACAACTATATACAGGAGGTGCGAATATATATAGGAAAGCGGGGCCACTCACCATCACCCAGTGGTACCCTCCAGCCTGCATCTCAGCCATAACATTTGGCTTGCAATTGTACAAGCACGCATGCCATAGATTTTTAAACATCTTAATATTTGTTTCCATTAGGTTGATGTCTATATTCTAATATCACTAGCTACGTATTACCACTTCTGTAGGTGGTTACAATAGACTCACACGCTCTACCCTCACGTTGCCGGCAGTGACATTCAGGGAATGCAAAATACCTCTCAGGGCCTATGTGCACCCTACTCTGCATGTGTTTATTGGTATCCCTGTTGCCGGTCTCCATGTCTTTTGTTCATGTATTCCATAGTATTTAGTGTTGGTAATATCTTGTTAAACATACAATGATCTCTAGAGTTTTGTGCTTGGTACAGTATCTTTAGATTTGATGTATCTGGTGCTGCTGCATCTATTGGTTGCATTATCTCTCACTTAAGGCATACCAATACCGATACATGCACTGAATTGGGCCCAGGTGTATGTATAGTAACTGTAACTTTTGTGACAAATATCTTGATCACCGGCTGGACGTAACTGCTTGTACAATTGCAAGCCATTTATATAAAACCCCATAGCATGCGTGTTTGTACAATTGCAAGCCATTTATATAAAACGCCATGGCATGTGTGCTTATAAAACGCTATGGCATACCTACTTGTACAATAGACAGGCACATAGAGAGTTTACATATTTGGTCAGTACTTTTACAGACACCTGTATTTAAGCTACTGCATGTCTGGCTTGTCTTACAATGTTATACCAGTCTACGGACAGTGCAGGTGACCATACTAAATTTAGCCTGGTTGGCACAACCGCACTATACAAAACGGCCCCGTTTTTTTACGCAGAAAATTTGGATTTTTTTCATCTGAATTCAAAGTTCCAGGTTGAAATCAAGCACTAAACTCGTAAAATCAAGCGATAAGCAACCAGACTAGCGATAAGCTAGTATTCGGGTGCTTGATTTCCTCGGTAACCAAGCGTTTGTAACGGTATGGGTTTCGGGTGTACCTCGGGTTGCTTTTGAACACCTTGCTTTCGCGCCCACCCCCCCAAAAAAAAAGTTTTGGACCAGACTCTCTACGAGAGCTTGTGCCAATCTGACTATCTTGTCACTTGACAGCAGCTCCTTTTGCAACTTCCAAAATCTTGAGATTTATTCCCATCCTGATTATGAGTAGCCAGTGCAATACTCACTTAACGCTACTTAGCTTAAAAAGTTCTTGGTTTGCTCGAGCATGCTCCCTCAATTGAGTAAGAAGCCCTGCTGGTACGCCCCACAGCCGTCCGTTCTTCAGCTTCCGTGCCTTTTGTTTGGCTGTTTGTGGCATTTTGACTCTTTGTACAGTTCTATAGAGGGGATAGAGGTGAATCTATGAATGAGAGTGCTTAGATAGTCTTCACGGGGGTAGAAGGTTGGGCTGTTGCTTCCTCGTCGGCGTTAGTATGCGGATTAAGAAGTGTAAACCCAGGGTGGGCATCAGTGATGGTAGATGGATGGATGCGCTTGATCATGCGACTTCCTGATGCCTTTAGGTATCATGCCAACTGTGATATTGTCGAAGCCTGTTGGAGAGATTAGTCAAGAGTTACTGTTGTGAGAAGGAAGAGGGAGGGGTTGTCTCGGTGTCTTGTCACAAGCTTGCGCGGACCACTCTCTCTGGATACACTGGATGTGCCTTTATAGGGGTTGTGAGTAATGCCGTGAGGCGAGCCGACGTTCCTTATCTCCAAAGCATTGTTTGCTACTAACTGGTCCCGACGTTCAGCATCTACCTCCTCGGAAAGATCTTCTCGCATTTTCCAACTTTTTCCAATATCCATGTGTATATGTTTTTACTAACGTATATATCCTCTTGAAATCTACTCCATCATCTCTTCCTTTCCTCTCACTAACCCCGCCTGCCTGGTCTGGCGCCACTTCTTCTTGCCCTATTTTCTGGGCATCTCCAAGGGCTAATGGGTCGGTGCCAAAGTAGTGGGAATTGTAACACGGCTTGGATGAGCTATCATTAGCACTGTGATGGAACTTCGGTGGTGGAGATGGGTGAAGAGGGCACAGTGCCCCAAAATGGTCGTTGTCCTGGCTGGATTGTCTCCACGGCGATTCCGCCCTACATCCCCCCACAACCCACAGGAGCCTGGAACGGATAGTGGTACAGCTTGTGACAGCTATGCCATTCATCCGCATGTAAGTTAGGAGGTTATGCGCTGGCGAGTTGAGGGTAATTGTGTGGATACAGCTCCACTCATACAGAGGCCCGAAAATAAGTAGCTCCACCGTATCAGCCAAGCAACTAACCGCCGCTCATGGCTGCCGCTCTTTTACTGGCTATTGGGTACCACAGCTATATTCTATATCGTATGTATAATCCTTCTGTATCACACAAGCAATCAGACTTGAGATGTCAAAGGCACTATGCATTCAGGTGGAGAACCACATCCATATTCTTGTCAAGACCAAGGCTCAACGGTCTATAAAGCTATAGGTTGTACTTCTCGTACATGCTACATACATATGTAATTACTGTAGATATCCATATTGTTTATTATGCATATAGATAATAGATATACATATGTTCCGGCCCAGTCACCAAAGATGTGTTTTTCGTCACTAGGCCGGTCTAGTGATCATTAGACCGGCCCCTTGATGAGTGGCCCTACCAATTGACTGGGAGGGCCAGTCCAGCGGGTCCGGTCCATTCATTGAACCAACCGGTCAAAAATTACAGAGGAGAGTTCGTTTCTATCAGATAACTAAATATACGAAATAAACAAGAAAAAACAAATATACATCATAACCCATAACTATTCCACCTCGCTATCATCAACCCTATCCCCCGCTTGATCTGTCTTAGCCGCTCCCTCATCTTCATCCTCACCGACTCCGCTGGGTTTGTTGCAGCAGATTCCATCACGAGGATGGCAGTGAATTGTGCAAGTGCGACTAGCCTTAACACAGCCGCAGCGCTGAGTATTGCAGGCAGTTCTGCAGTTGCTGTGTGCTCGAATTGCTCCTGTTGTGCTATGGGATGCAGCTTTAGCAGCTGCTTGTAAGGTAATTACAGCTGGATTATCGGCAATTGTAGAAACAATACCACTGAGAACTTCTTCAAGATGGCACGTTCCACAATGATGTTTTTACACCCCATATGCCAGTTGGAGTTAGATTACGATGGGGTTTATCAATGATCTGGTTGGCGGATGAATCAATTAAAATTCGCACTTCAGCTGTAAATGCTCTACCGCATCCTATATACTATTATTGGTCATTTTCTAACACTCTGTTAGCATCTCGCTGCTTGCACACACTTCATGTCAAAAATACTTACCGAACACTGGAGAATTCGCTGTGTAGTTGAAATTATTCAGCGCTGGAGAATTCGCTGTGTAGGTATTGAACTTCTTCACTGCTGGCAAATTTGTCGGTGTTTATATCTTTGTTTGTTTTTGTCACTTTAGTACCCGACTTTTACTTGTTAATTGTGTGCCCTGATCTCGCACTGTTTGCGAGTGGAGTTGGACTCCACTTCTTATTTTCCAGACCCACTTTGACCTTGTCTAGCTTCACTTGCTCGGTCCCGTACCCCTGGCCCGGTCTAGTCCAATTAGTATGAGTGTTCCTACTGAACCGGGTCACTGATCAAAAGTTCCCGTTGATGACTGGGCCGGAACATATACAAATATAGTTGCATTACCCCCCAGATAGGCCATTCGCCAATACCTCCGCCAATGCTCTCCCCAATAGACCCTTCGCCAATGGGGCCCCCAATTGGCAATTCGCTGACAGCAGGCCATTCGCCAATACCTCCCTGCTGCCTGTATGGTATATGAGTTGGTTAGTATCTATAGCAACTGAAGAAGTGAGATACTTATTTTTATCACCCAAAGAGCCTGGCCAGTGTATGAGAGCAAAAATAGGAAAAGGTAATGCAAAAGATACAAACATACAAAAGAAAGGACCCTCCCAGCCCCTCCTCCGCAACCCCCATCCAACGAACTGCCATCCAAAGACCGGTCACCCACAGACCCGCTATCCAAAGACTCGCCATCCTAAGACCTGACCCGCCATCAAAAGACACTGCCACCTTCGCCAACCTCCGGTATGAAGCTTGCCAACGAGCACGAGGAGTAGCACAAGAAAAGTGGCTGCTGGAATACCAGCTCTCCCACCAACTGTCTTGTTTATCAATACAAGACAAGAAAAAGGTTAGGTAGGCTGACCGGGATGAGGACCCAGATAAATCTGATCTGTGTTCGCAGACGAACGCCGATGAATAGAGTGGTCTTTGGATGGCGGTATTTGGATGTCAAGTCTTTAACAATAGCACAACATCCAATAGCGCCCTATAGCACAATCTATACACTCTATACAGGAATAATATCTCATTTAATGCACGTATAGACAATAAACATTATGATATAATTTATACCATCTGTATCCTTTTTGCCATATGGGCTATGCTGTGCAACACAGAGGCCAGCCAGACCACCACGAACAATATCGATCTTGATACAGTACTGCAGAGATCCATAGATCTCCTTTATATTTGAATAAATGCAGATGCTATTCTTGTATAGAGTGTATAGATTGTGCTATAGGGTGCTAGGATGTGCTATAAGATGTTGTAATGTTGTGCTGTTGTTATTGAGGCGTTGGCGCGTAAATGGTGTTCTCCCGTGTGAGTACATGCACATACGCTCCAAACTTTGAATAGAAATTGAGGCAATGTACTTACTGATATAACTGATCGTGCCTACCATTGATCAATGTTATCTTTTGTTTGACTTGATTTTGGAGGCCATAAGTATAATTGCTAGTATGATTCATTGGTGATTATTATAGGGTAGTGTAATGGTTATAGCCCCGCGGGTGGAGGCGTAGTCTGGTTGCCATTCTTACTCCCAGAGTTGGGTTTGATGGATATGCGTCGAAGCACGTGTTCCTTAGTAATCTTACTCGACACGTCTACCCAACGCCAAACTCATTTCTACGCGTAAAGTGCACGTTAAACCACAAAACTTTATTTTTCACGCTTTACGATGTCTGGTATGTACATCAATTTATTCTTCCTCTGGCAGGCCTAATCTGTGAGGGTGTAGGATATCAAGGTTACGGAGGAAACAACTATTCAATCACTGG